>Ga0209454_1002411_pt1 | contig 12668 bp, 6 predicted proteins | sample WorMetHERISLAND1_2_FD_187400 | JGI IMG/M metagenome (GOLD analysis project Ga0209454, IMG submission 187400) | Marine gutless worms symbiont microbial communities from Max Planck institute for Marine Microbiology, Germany - Olavius geniculatus... | ecosystem: Host-associated > Annelida >...
AGTCGTGACGTAACGCTGACATTATAATGTGTCACGGGTACAAACAGGCTAATCCCAATTGGTGCTGCCAGTTGCTACCCTGCTTCGGTGGTGAAAAATCTGATTCGTTGAAGTCAAATATTTGGAGTTTTACATTTGCAGCCACAAAAAGGTGCAAGGCGATCAAATTTACGTGTCTGTGAGGATAGCTGATCTTTCACATGTTCGAGCAAGACAGTGCATTATCACACCGAGCTTGCACGATGTCGAGTTTTTGAATCACAAGACGCCCGATTTCATGTTTCCATGTTGCTCAGTGTTGACACGATAAGCATTTTCATCAGTAGGCTAAACCAGATTAAGTTCACCATCGAAGCAGGGTAGCAACTGACAGCACCAGTTGAGACTAGCAAGTTTGTACCTGTGACACATTATGATGTCAGCGTTACATCACGACCAGCAAAGAATATTTGATCAACTGCCATATTTTGTTAAAATATTTCGAATTAGCATTTATTCAGCTACAACAAATAAAAATTTCATGTAAATTGCTCATAATTTGAGCAAATTATGAAAAAAACAGAAAGGGGTCCTTTTATATGAAACACCGTGTATTATTGTACAACTTCACGAAACAGCTATTCAAGTTTAATTTACAGCACTAGTTCAACACACACATAGGGCTTATGCTTTGAGCACTGTACCGAGGCGTATGACGCCATTCAATGTTGCGCTGCAGGTGACGAAATTTCCCACTCACGTCATCTGCACTCAGAAACAAGTAGGCCTTAGCTAGAAACAATCATTCAAATTGTGCAAGGTTTTTATCACCTTCAAAGTAGGCCGATAGCTTTTTTTGTCGTTCTTCTGTAAATGTAAAAAAATAAAACAAGTATAAAAAAATTTACCTTCATTTGCCAAAGTTATCGTAAACTGAAAAAATATCGGCATCTAGTGCCAACATAATATGCGGTCGTCCTGGTAATCATCAGCGTGCCAGTCAAAGTCACTGGACGTTATAAAGCTCACGCGAATGACGCATGCCTTGCGTAGTCGCGGCCGGTAGCAATCGTCTGAGTTTTTTGTGTGCTGCACCCGCGATAGCCGAGCGCTAAGACTAGCATGCAACAGATTACAACAAAAATTTAATGCCGGAATTCTTATTAGTGGCTGTATTGTGATTAGGTAAAATATGTTGAGAAATCTGTCCATATTTCTGGGAAGCTTTTAGCATTTGTTTTCCAGGCTTTAACTTTGTTCCTTTCCCTGCCATTATTATTACACTTAGCATATACTCGGAACATTTACGCCATTCTTTTGTTTTTCAGGGATGTGGTCTCGGTCGAGACGTCTCGGTCTCGAGACGGTCTCGAAACGTACTAACGTCTCGTCTCGGTCTCGTCTCGGTCTCAGATCGATGCATTTCGCGTTTCGTTTCGGTCTCAGAGCAATGTCTTAGTCTCGGCCCAGTAGGTCTCGTATCGAGCCTCGGGCCATTGCGTCTCATCGAGACGTTTTGTGCAGGCGCGCGCCGTGCATACTGTAGCTGCAGTTAGAGCGATACTAACCAGCATGACATTTGTAGCTTAGACATATTCGTTTACAGTGTTTTTACTCTTTCATTTACTTATTTATCATAAAGCAGAATTATGCCATGTTAGTCTTTTTTCGTCAAAAAATGACCTAGTCGCATTGAAGATAAAGTGTACGATGTCAGAATGAATACTATCAGCCAAATGTAGACGACGTATAAGGCTATAATCAGCTGTAGTTTACTATTTTTAGTTGCTTGCAAATTGCGATAAACATAGTGGCTCATGTCTACAGCGCTGCAGTTGCAATTCTTTATGATGCAAGCCGTTAATTATTCAGTGATAATTGTCAAAATAAAGTGCAAAAACCCACAATATCACAAATAATAGAAAACGCTTACCATGGTGCGAGTTAATTAATCCGTACAATTTTTTTCGTTGTCAACGTGTTTCACCAAACGTCTCGGCGAGACGTTGAAGCTCTCGAGACTCTCGAGAGTCTCGGAAGCTTTAAGGTCTCGACCAGCGACTCGGTAGCTGCAACGTCTCGTCTCAGTCTCGTCTCGGACAAAATTTTGAACGTCTCGGTCTCGTCTCGGTCTTGGCTCAGAAGATCTCGTGCACATCCTTGTTGTTTTTATCACTTCTTTGTTCTAGAGTAAAAAGCCATTAGAGAACAAACGGACGGGCAGATGCAAAATGCAGCCTATAAGAAAGCTGCATAATAAATGTCCCACATCTTTATAAGACACGGTGTAAAACTGTCAGAATTCACACATGATGTCTAATAAGCGGGACATATAGTTGTCAAACACAGCAGTATAGGTTGATGTGATGTGGATCAATAAACGCACACTATAATATGTAGCGTTTCTAATAAGCTACGTACATGTAAATACATATCAATATACTAAGAATTTGCAAAAAAACTTTGGGAACGAACGACTGTTTTTTACTGTGGTTGACACATGACGCTTAAACATGAAAACACGAAAAAAGCTTATCTTCACGAACCTACTATGTTCGCCAAGTTAAGACGTACCTCTTACATTTTACTCCTTCTGTCAGTCCATTATGCTGTACGTACGTCGAGCTCAATTACTGTAGCAAGGAACTAAGCAATTAGCCACGCAGTAACAAAATACGTCGGCGTTAACTGCGCAACGTTAAAAGGCCACGATCGTTAATTATCTTTGATCCAGCGGATGTTTTCGACTTTTCGTTACTAGAAAGCAATAAGGACTAACCGCGGAAAACAAGGATATTTCACGAAGAGCTTTTAAAAAACACACCTTGATCCGCAGGAAATTGGACGAATAACTTGTAGGCGGTATCAATAACAAAGTTAATAGCAAAGAAGCCATGTTATCGCAGAGAAACCGCTTGATGTCGCAATCATTTTGACGCGATATTTTCAGAATAATTCAGAAAAGCGTCAATTGGGTACATTTCTCTTTTGGCAGTGTGCGTATTCGAATTTTCTTTATAGACTCCGAAAGACTCAAACTTTGTTTAGTCGAGTTTAGAGTTTTAACTCAAAACCGTAAATCGAAACCTATACCATAACCTATACACTAACAATGACCATAACCTTAATCGTAATCCTAATCCCAAATCTAACCTTAATCTCCACCCTAACCATAATCAAGTGCGCAACTCGACTATGTATCGAACATCGAGTCCCGAAAACTCAAAACTCGAAAATCACTTCGATAATAAACCGACCGTACTTGAGTAACGGTCGAGCTGTTGTAATGGTTGTCGTTGTCTGCCTGTCTGTCGTCCGTTTCGACCGTCTGTCGTTAGTAACCGATGTACTGTGGCTATGGGTAAAGTGTAGCGGAAAACTCTGTACACAAATTGCTAGCCCTGGGTGCTAAACTTGAGCATACAAAATTTCAGCCATCTACTCCAAAGGGAACTTTTCAAATTAGAGATTAAATAAAGGGGGTAGGAAAATGTGTTTTCAACGAAAAACTGGCGATATCTTGAAAACGGTGAGAGATACGGCCGAAGTTACTATAATCACTAATAGGAAGTGGCATACGCCTTGTCAGATTAGATAGAAATTATTGACCTTAAATGACCTTGAAAACCGTTACGCGCTATTGTGGCTAAACGGTGCGAGATAGGGCCTAGGTTGCTATTGATTATAGGAAGTCGCATATTGGCTTTCAAATGACACGAAAGTCATCGACCTTGGATAACCTTGAAGGTCACTGACAACAAGTAAACCTATGGTAGGCTATTTCGGCAGCTGGGCTTTTTGTTTTCTATCCTTGCTTCGAAATATGCATGTTTGATGCTCAAGTTATCCGAAGTAAATGCCTTCGGTAGAACAAAAAGCGCATAATGCAACAATGCAACTTTCGATTAGTAACCAACAACAACATTGTTCCTATCTTGTCCCGTTTTAAAGATATCGCAAGTTTTACTACTGAAAACAACCAACAACCACTTTTTGAAAAAATTAGAAAACATTTCCCAGGAATGAAAACCCTAAGTTAATTATTTGTGTAATTTACATATTACAACCGTCAACCATTGACATTCTGAGTTGCTTTGGTAGCCTGTTTACTACAGAATCGCCTTCAAGCTATCCTGCATCAAGTACAGAGTACTCATTACAGTCACTCTCTAACTGACAACGTGCTAATTTGTGCACGTCACTGCACTACTCTGCTACAGACGCCACCATGGGCTTAGACAAAAAGCGATAATCTCCTCGTGCACGATTCGTCTCCCTCGCCTCATTTCAGAATCTCTAAGTTGTTCGACTTGATGATCGGAAATTTTCTCGACTCTCAACCTTTCCTGCTGTACAAACACGATCTTTATTATGACTTTTTACAAGATTTAATCAGTTCCGGTTCGCAGCTAATCTTGAGCTATTTCCATCCATTTCGTCCCAATTTACTCTTGAAATGTGCACCACAGCCAAAAATCGCAAAAGAAAACCACGCCTCCCCTATTTTGGGGGATTAAGGTCATTCAAGGTCATCGGTGTTGACACCATTAAAAGCTCGTCACTGGGGCTAGTTATGATAAGCATCATATTTGTGCCTATCTGCAACTGTATTCACGCTAGACGATCCAATAATGGTAAAATAACCACTTTTGAAGGGGATATCCCTCTTTGATGTCTGCGCCTACACAGGCCTCCTTGCACCTAGGGGTTGGAACTTGAAGTGCTAAAATCTACGTTTAATGCTGAAAATGTCATGCGCATGTTGACTTGGTTTATCTCGAGCCATTTTATTGCAATCCAGTTTTGAAATGTGCGTTGTAGCCATAAATAGCAAAAATTCACTAAAACCCCTCTTTTGGAAGTTCAAAGTCGTTCAAAGTCACTGATGTTAACACATCTAAAAAAAGCCTGTTAACAGTGCTCGTTATGATAAGCAGCATGTACATATCTGCAACCGTTTTCACATCAGACGAGCTAATAGTGACAAAATGACATCTTTTTAAACGGGTACTCCTCTTTGACTTCTTCGTTCAAAAAGAACCCCTTCACCCAGGGGTACGAAATTTTGTTACAAAAAAACTAAAGTTCTTGTCGCAACGCAAAGTGAAAATTTCGTGATCCTAGCTTGCGTCGTTTTGACACAATACCGCAGTGTGACAGACAGACGGACAGACAAACAGACAGTGAGTGAGTGAGTAGTTTCTTAACGGCACATCAGCACAAAATACGCCATTCAGTGACATAAATGGTTAAAAGTAGTTAAAAGCAGTTAATATATGCATTAAAAACAAAGTTAAGATACTTGTTAAGATCAAGGTACATAAGATCATAGGCACAGATATGATGCTTAAACGATCAGACGGACACCTCGACGATGGCTAAGACGAGCGAAGCATTCTGCTGTCGCGCGTAAAAACGTATAACATTGTTAATTATCTGCAGCCTTTTATTTGGAGACTGGTATGCATATCTGACAAATCAAGTTGTTTTTGTACGATTGTCTTGATAGTCCGAACTATGGCTTTTGCTCGTTTGTTTGCCCGTTTCTCTAACTAAAAGGCGTAGAAATTCGAAAATTGGCGTGAAAGTTCCACAGCGCAGAAGTAGGCCTAACCTAGCTCAAAATGTCGAAAAACAAGCGGACTGTCGCACAATATGTCGGAACTGAGCCGACATATGGCCTATTTTTTCGCTTTCTGCCGTTGTATCACGGTCGACATTTGGGCTGCGTTAATCGCAGTGTAAGTTCGTTAACAGCGTCATTCGGTTATTTCCGCGTGAAGTATGCGTTAATGAGTGGCTCATATCATTCTGTTATGTCTGTCACTGCTTCTGATGCATCACGATTCGGCGCAGCAGCATACAGCGTGATTACTTCATATATACGAGCCTTGCATTAGCATCATCAACGCATCTCCTTCTTGCTTCCGATCGTCACTGATGAAAGCCGTGACAGCTGAACTAGCAGTAAAGTCGTAAACATGTTACTTTGTCAACGATATTAGTAAATAATGTTTTTTTTAAATTTCCAGCTACAGCAAATCTGGTTCGCGTGGTAGCTTCAGCTGAAAATGTCATTAAGTGAAGTGAAATGCAGTCCGCTGATGACGATGTCATTCGCGCTCCATGTTGCAATAGAGAACTTTACTCCATAGCTGCAGTTGAACGCAAAATGTCACTGAGTCATCATTAGTGCATGTACCATTACAAATGTGGTCACATCAAACTGCAGCAAGCACGACCAAAAGTGTATCCCCATTTCCGGCGCCGTGTTCTACATTTGCCTGACGTCGATGACCGGATCCGGTTAAGGCCGTACGTCCAATATGATATACATGTAAATGCCAGCACAGCTTGACTCCTAACCGTCAGTTTTTAACAGTGTCTCAAACATTTTTACTTAGCACTGTCACACTGAGCGCGTTTAAAGTTGTCTACAGTTGACGCGCCATAAAAATTACTTACTTATCACCTTACTTACTGTGGGATAACGCTGTGTCGCGTAGTCCTGAAAAATTCTCGGAAAATAAATATAGATACGGCAATTAAAACGCCAAAATAACATAATGTTAATTGGAAATACTTAGCTCCACAGCCAATTAATCTGAAGAATGGCATATGCACCCTAGCATCTTTTTGCAAAAAAACTCACGCCAAATCTGTTTAAAAACAATTATTTAAAAGTCCGAGAAACTTCCATTTTGCTATTTTCTTGCGACAAAGCGATTCCAATCACGTTCTGGCAACAGCCTACATCTAAGCAAATAACGTTATCAATGAGTGACTTAATGTCGAACAATACAATTTATTTTGTAAACGAAATTATAATAAAAACATATTACAACGTATTAAGCTTATTACTTATGATATCTTATAGCATATTTATGAAATTTTACAGTTTATGGCAGAAATGTTCAAGTTCAATTTACAAGTAAATTTACTAACGAAAAGTGAAACGGCACGTTTTGTATCAGCTTGTTCTATAGTTTACCGATATGTGTAAATACAACAACAAAATAATTATGAATTATTAAAGTCCGCTTACATAATTATGTCAAAGCCATCGTGAAAACGAAAGTGACCGGCATATACAGACGTACAGGCGTAGAAACAGTTGCCGAAACACTGTTAACTTAAGTCAGCTCATAAGTCACAACGGCGTCAATATTCGTACATTTATATTCCATTAAAGTACCCTTACCGCGTAAAGTCCGCACAGTGTTTAATACGACTGCAGCTGCAGTACGCTGACTTTCACACATAAGCTAAAGCGTTAATCGGTAGTCGCTCCCTGGATCATCAAATCTGTTCAGACGAAAACACAATAATCGCGCTGGGCGCATTGCTTTATATTGCACGAAGGCTGCAGCGACGACAGCAGCCGCAGCAGCAGCGGCAACAACAACAGCAGCCGTAGGCCTATACGTGCAGTCATGGAATGCGGACATTTTCCTCGCAATTAACAATTACTAACAATTATTGGAAATAAATAGTAAACTACAGAGTTGTAATTAATCCCTTTGTTCGTTTTTTTTTGTAAATTTGTTTTTTAACAGCAAAACTATTATTTTGTAAGAAATAAGCTAGCATCGTTTTCAGCGAGTAATTGTATTCATTTTGCGCTTTTCAACTGTACGCTTTTTTTGTTAGTCATATTAAGCATATAGAATTTTATATTACTTAAATTATGTTATTATGTTATTCAAATAGTGCTGCGTTTAGTGATTTTGCGTTCTTGCGAAATTCATTTGCGAGTTGCAGCGCTCGTCGCAAAATGTTTAGTCATTTTACCGTATTATGTTTCATGCAAAGATTTGTGATATTCGTAACTCTCGGTGCTACAGGGCCTCAAACACGGCTCTGGCTGCATTTTTGTACGTTATAAATAGGCCTACATACATATATTTTTTTCATCAAAATTGTCGATTTTTACAACCATAGAGTCTGTTTTTTGTTCATCGTTCATTGTGACAGTGTTAGCAAACATTCAATTTCACAAAAGTAACGCAGAATCTTTTTGTTTACAGTAAATATCTGCAAAGATAATCTCACATTTTTGATCACATGCATATGCCAATTAATCTGCAATATTACAGCATGTATTCAACGTATCCGTCATCAACAGGCGGGCATATATATGCTTTGCGTTGTGCACGCTGCTTGTCAATGGTTGCATCAATAACGGGTTGTTCAATGATGTGTCAAGCATTTGGCAGGTGCTGTCGCAACCTACCGGACGTCGAACGAAGTCATGCTGCAGCAGCAAAAACGTATCTATTAAATCAAACAGAATGTTTCTTACACTGTGTCTCAAGAATGGACCCCGACATTTTCAATTGTAACTTGAAGAATGCTCAAGAGCTATGTAAACTAAGATAAGATAACAAGATAAATACGGTAATTAGTAACCACGAATATATTGTAGTCCAAGCTTAGCATTGTAACACAAATGTTCTGAACGCGCCGGAAAAATGCAGTTTTTAAACAACAATCTTCGATTGTTTGAGTATTGTAAAAAGATAAACCTATCATGTTAACTTTTTAGATACATTATACACTGTGTCCGAAAAAAAGTAACCAAAGTAAAATACATCGTACAATAAAAATGTCAAATCTAAACAAATTAAAATAAAATTTCGTACGATTAAGTGTTGCTGAAGATTGCTGAAGAGATCACCAAATTTCGTGTAAAAATATTATTTTTGAGCAAAGTTATTAATTGTTAAATATCGATAACAAAATATCTGCGTTACTAATATGGCGTTACATAACGTAAACCCCGAGCCGTGGTTCCTGTACATTTTTGTTACTGTAACAAAAACATCCAATTTTGACAAAATTTTGCGTCAGCAATGCATCGTTTTTTGGCAACAACACTGCCAAATTTCCAATAAATTTGCCAAAGCAAATTATAGTTACTGCAGCTTTTGCGCAGTCACCCCGAAACCCCCGAAACACTTTGGTTTCAGGTCTTTGTGTCTTACCTCATTTCATCCACAATGATTTGATACTGTCGTGTTTTGGGGTCACCTTACAAAAACCACTGTAACTAATGCTTGCTTTGGCAGATTTAGCTAAAATTTAACACTTTGATTGCCAATGGATGTTGCATTGTTGACGCAAAATTTTGCCAAAATTGGATGTTTTTTTGTTAAAGTTACAAAAATCATATAATAACAGCGGGGTTTATGTAATCCCATATTGGTAACGGAAATATTTTGTTATCGATATTCAACATCTAATAACTCCGCTCAGAAATAATATTTTTGAATAAAATATGGTGATTTTTAGCAATTTATTGTGGATTTAGCGTACAAAATTTTATTTAAATTTGTTTAAATTTGACATTTTTATTGTAGCACGTCCGGGGGGTTACTTTTGTTTTGGACACAGTGTAAAAATAGATTTGATACACTGCAGTTGCAGCAGCAGAGCTGTGTTAGCCTATAGTTATACAGAGAAAGATTCGTTAAAGCGTTGCCGATAGCAAGCGTCAAATCGTAGTTAACACAGAACGGCGTAAAACGCCGCGCACCATGCGAGATCGAGCGTATACATACGTTAAACATGCGGACATCGTCGTCGCTAGGTCTATAGCAAGATTAATTCGTCGGCAGCGACTGCACCGTGTCGCTTGCAATTACCAAAGAAATCAAGAGACGCTATTTTAAAGTCAGCGTCCTGTCGGCCCTTTCCTTTCCTTGCACATCGAAACCCGGAGCATATCAGCTGACGGCCAGTCTGCCAAGCCGTCCACCATAGCTATTGAGCTGTGTGGGGGGCTATTTTTTACTCTCTTTCTTTTGCTCTCTCTTTTACTGTGACTGATTACATTAACTGCACGAGTGTAAATCAAAATTTTCTGCAAATGATTAATACACCGTTATTGCTTTTCCTTCCGCAGAACCGAACAGCGTAGACCAAGCCTAAACATCACACGTCATAATATCGTCATACTTTCTGAGATCGTACTTTAAAATAGTTTTTCGACCGCTGAAGCCGCAAATTCAGTGGCGATCACAAACAACTTACATTCATTTTACGTGTTTATCACCACTCAAAAATACACCACCAAATTTTGTTTTTACATTATTCAAATATTGACCGACTTTTGAATAAATCATTAAATATCCCATTTCACATCTGATCCCTTGTTATCAGCACTAGTACTGAGTGTTAAAGTAATAAATCAATAAAAACATTATTTCGTAGCACAAAAAATGATATTTAACAAACTTTTCAGACAAACAGAGTCTTTCACATATCGCATTACCCTACCTCACCTAGGAGAGATCAGCGCTATCGCGTCGTTTCTGATTAACAGTTGTGACTGTAGCGCTATATTGAATTTTTGTTAGGTTAGATTAAATTTGGTTAGATTTAAACTGCCTGTCTGATACCATCACACAAACAGCAAAAAATCGATTGCGACTCGCTTTAAGGACGCTCGCACATTTGCGATACAAATGAAATAACACATGTTAAGACGTTTGCCGTCGTCTCCGTTTGGTGCTTATCACAATGCGAAAACTGACGCTATAATCTAGCAAAATGTTTAGTTTTAGGCTATTGTAGGCGTTTGTACATACTGCAATAAAACAAAAAGTCGTTTTTGTTGTTTTACCGTTATTTTATTTTGTCGCATAAGTGCGGAGCGCTTTTCGCAGCAGCGTCAAAAGTTTGTCTATTAATTTAAGTGAACTCTGGCATTAGTCAATACGGTAAAACTCTTTAAGAAAGTACTAATTCTTAATATTCTTTACGAAAACACTTTTGAGTTTGCAATAAAACATTTGCTTATATCAACATAAAGAGAAAGTGACTGTACGATCTAAGAAACAGTCAGTATTAACAGATGGCGCAATTACTACGAAAAAGTACCGTAGGCCTAATAGCCTACTAATAAAACTCATAAGTTTTTTTATCTAATACCGTCAAAATGTTGATGTGTTGCATCAAAATTCGCTTAGAGTTGCGCTTAGACTGCTTGCAAGAAAAAGAGACTCGTATTTGACACTGAATAATCATGCTTCGCGGGTCCGACAATAATGCACAGACGACAATGCAATCCTATAGCCTGGACAGTCACGCACAACCAACATTTAGAATGTCACCGGTTCAGTACTACGCTGTAGATAGAATGATACCGCACTGCTAGAGTGGATACGCGAGGCTGTACGCAGTACGAACTTATACCACTCTGGACAGTGCAGTAACGTATTTAAACCGCACTCAGATGGAATAGACTACACTGTTGTTTGCTTTATGTCGCTTTACTGCAGCCAAAAATTGTGAACACAGTACCAGTGCAAGCTGAGCACTATTTAAGCAATCTTGTTGTGCTTAAAAGTCCTACATCCGATTATATCTACGCACTTTATTTTGCATAAAAGCAGCATAAAACAGTACGCACAGTAAACACGGAGATTTCGCAGCATCTGATTATGTTGAGCCTCATCATGATGTCACTCTATTACTCGGGCTGCAGTGCATGCTATCTTTGATGTTTAATGGACATTTACTCGAATGGCTTCAATTCGTTTCTAAGAGCTTTCGCAAATGTGTCATAAAACTGCAGTAGGCTACAGCAAAATAGACCGCAAGCAGTTTGCATTGCCAACATACATGCAGGCATTGACCTGCACAAAATGTATAGTTAGCGTGCCAGATTGACAGAATTAGGGGCGTGCGTAATGGATTTTAGAAGACTCATTAATATTTTTATGTTCGCAGAATGCAGTGGTTGTCTTAGTTAGTAAGTTAAAGCTGAATGGCGTAAACTTACCCACGTATTCGTGTGAATGAATACACGTCGTAAACTTCCTGGCTTTTTTGCGCGACTGAACTTTGCAGGCCACTGCGCAGGCGTAATTGCTGTTTCTGCTGCTGCTGCACTTAAAGTTGACTTTGTGACGTCAGCAGCTGTAACGGTTATTTACGGTATTTGCGTGGGTACAATAACGTGGAAAATGGATGAACAAGAATGAGTCAGTATTTGTCACAAAACTGAGAACGGCGTCTTATCACAGGGCCACAAACCACACAATTACATAGTAAGGGTAGGCTAATGCTTATTCTATCACGAATAAATAAAATTATAGAAAGTTGCAGCGCGTCCGAACGCAAGAAAAACGCTCTGCAACTCCACTACTCCGATCAGCCACACTGGGCCTTCACTTCGTAACCCGCAGGCTGCTACTCATTTCCCAATCAGCTAAGGGTAGAAGGTTGAGTCGACCTGGGCACGCAGTAGATTAGGCCTAGCAACTTGCTCAAGGTTGCTTACAAATGTTCCGCGGTGAGATCTAAACCGCAATCTAAAAGCTATTAGTGTGATACTCCATAACCAGTAACCACCTGCGAATATGCAGACAAGTTTTTGCAGTAACAATATATGTATAGTTAGCGCTACAAACAGGTTGGAAGTGATTGATGAACCGTGTTCTGAGCCAGCAGCGAAGTCGTGAAGGACTGATGGATGAGGCGAAATTGATGAGATTGAGAATGAACGGCAACGTGAAATTAAGATAAAGTAGGCTCATTAAGACGAGATTCATAAACGAAATTAATCAGAATAATCAGACAGAATGAAATTGCCCGGTTGGTTCAGCTCTGCTCAAGTCTTTGCTATGTATGTGTTGGCTGCAACGACGTGTATATCTAGTTGATTAAATGGCTTATATTCTGAC
>Ga0209454_1002412_pt1 | contig 12667 bp, 7 predicted proteins | sample WorMetHERISLAND1_2_FD_187400 | JGI IMG/M metagenome (GOLD analysis project Ga0209454, IMG submission 187400) | Marine gutless worms symbiont microbial communities from Max Planck institute for Marine Microbiology, Germany - Olavius geniculatus... | ecosystem: Host-associated > Annelida >...
CTGTCATTAATGACGCCGCCGACGCCGTTGCGTGGTCGCTGGTTCGATCGATCCCGCCGTGCGAGCGCGTCGTCGTCGAATCTATTGATTTCGAGGCGTGTGTGGGTACGTACGCGGACAGAGCTCGCGAGACAACAGATAAGATTTGTACGAGGACTCGTCGTGCGGCGCGGCGCAGCGCGTCAATGACGTTAGTTTGTTGCGCCACGAATTTTACGGCGACGACCGGCTTAGGCGAACGACCGATCGAACTGGTTCGTCCAAGGCGGCTTTATACTATTCACTGGTTCGCTGCGAACGGAAGGTTCTCCGAACGCTGTTCTTTTCAAGCAAACGCCTTTTGCTCTGCTCCACATCTGCATCTGTAAAGGTCGTGCAATGCGTTGGTCGAAGGTTCATAACAACAGCTTGAACGATTGACTAAAATTAGCCTCGGACGGATGTGTTCAAGAATAGCAGTATTCAATAATTGTGTGGCTATTGTCGAGTCCGCATATAGCGATAAACTTCGGTGCTTAAAATGGCCTTAGGCGTTTTTCTTTATTTATTTGAGCTTTTATTATTATGCGGCGGTCCTAATAGACTGCAATACGGTTTTTGCCTGACTGTCGGGATCCCAACCTTAAAACGAAAAGACGCAAAAACCAAACTGGTACCTTTGAACATTTATCTGACATATCGTTGAATAATGGTTATGCGAATTAGTAAATCCTATAAAGACCTAGGTCACATTTTATTTTTGTTCTGGCCAAATGCGACTGATAACAAAGTATTCATTGCTGTGCAAGGCACTGTGCCGCTATAAAACCAACTTTTTTCTTTAGATGTTTTTCACAAGCGCATTCGTTATAATCTTCTCTGTTCTCGCGATAACAATAAAAGCGTCGTTGCTGACGATGTTGTCATATTATCGTTTTTTTTCCACTCGAGCGTCGATCAGGGCGACAGCGTCGGCATAATATCGTGTCAGGTTGACGTTAGATCTCTCTCGAGAGAAGTGAACTCTCGCTGAGTCAATGAGACGGAATTGCTCGGGCAGCACTTGCTGACGATCGAGCGATTGGTATAGGCGCAGGCTATACATAGGGCGATGGTGGCGATCACCCGATGGCCAAAAAGCTTGTCAGGGCGATGCCCCCTAGGCGTTTGATTTCTGACGATTGTTTTGCAATCACAGAATGAACGGTAAAAATACAAACGTGACACTGTACAGGTGACAAAAAGTGTATAGGGTTTCGGCGTCGGGGTACAAAAAAATCGTTCGACGTTGAGCCCGACCGCCAAAAGAATTTTCGGTACATTTTTAGGCGGAAACGGTGCGCCATTACCTGCACAGTGCACAGTGGAGCACGTGTATTTTCACCAGGCTAAAAAAGCTCACAGCAATCCGCCAGAACGTTGTAGCTGGATTGTAGCTAGATTTAGAGGCTATGAAAAGGAAAGGGAGAAAAAAAGACATAAAAAAGAGGGAAGACACGGAAAGGCGAGGACCCCCAGGGGTGATTCCTAAAACTCGACGCCTATCTATGCCGGTGAAGGCTGTGCGTGACTGGCCTGATCCCTCAACGTCGTCGCAATGCTGTTCAGAGAAAACAGCATCTTCCGCTGCAGCGGTGGCGTCGCGCCGACTGCGGTCACGCAATAGTCGCATTATTTCTGCGCGTCGAAAATACAGGCGTTATAATGGACTGAGTGGACGCTTTTTGACGTCGACCGAATAGAACTTTCACCAATTTCCTGCTTTCCACCCGCGTGAATATTACTTTTTACACCAAGAACGCAAGTGCTTTTGATTCGGCTCCCGTTGTGTAGATTTTATTTCATAATGAACTGGAAACGACAGTACGAACCTTTTGACCTTTTGAACTAAAAACTGAGATAACTGTCGAAGGAGGTTCACACCATTTTTTAAACAACCCTTTGTCAGTGTTGGACAGAGGAGTCAAAAATTTTACTTGAGCAAAAGTAGAAGTAGCGGCCCAAGAAATCTGCTTAAGTAGAAGTAGAAGTAGCCCAAAATAAAACTACGTAGGTAGATGTAAAAATGTTATCTTCTTTAGAAGAAAAGCAGTCTATTTTTTTGAATTCTAACCAAATATCAATAATAACAAGAAAAGATTAACACGGAGACAGCGGGCGCCAATGTATTACACTGGCAAGTGTAATTGTGTATAGGTCTAATTCCGGCTGTCTTTGCCGAGTTCCTGTAACTGAGAAATGGTCAGTGCTTGCGTGCGAACGGTTTTAATAATCGTCCGATAACATCGAGTTTCCGGCAGTGCAATATGACTTGGAAACAGGCACACCTGCTGCTGTTGCTGCTGCTACCGCATCCTGTATGCATGGCTTGTATGTCGCCGCGTTCGTGAATAACGACGACCGATATAGGTGCAGCGGAGGAGGAGGGAAATGTGAGCTAGGGGAGGGAAGTGAGTGGATAAGGATTGGCGGGCAAGATGCGCATACACGCAGGCACACGCGTCGCTGGAGCGAGATAGCGTCGCCTCGCCCGGCGATCCGTCGCGCGGCGCGAAATCTGACAGGCAGAAATTGAAACGGATGACATTCTGACCGCGTTATTAGCGATCCGTCAAGTTAGTTATGCGCTTCGATTGACATCACGTCGTCGTCGTAGTAGTTCGGCGTTGTTCGGACGGAAGGGAGAGGTCCGCATGGGTGGTCTCTCGTCGTCGCCCGCCCACGACGATGACGTGATGCTCGATGCACGATCTGCTCGATGCAATCAATTCGACGACTAGCCTCTCTCTGCCGCTCTGCCGCTGCTACTACTGGAGATGGTGTGGTGATGGTGGCGGCAAATTGTGCCCGCCAGCCGTGGATGATTGCCTGACTGCCTCGCCTCGTCGCAGCTGCCGAGCGTCGCAAGTCATCGATACCACCACGACGCTGCCGCCCGTTGCTGGTCAGTCGCCCCTCAGGCCTCGTTGTCGCCCATTCTCGTCGGATCGGCTTCAAATAATGATACTTTTTCAGTGGCGACGACAGAGGCCAAGGCACGCGGCGCGCCCCGCGGCGTCTGTGTCGCGTGATGGTGGCCGCGCACTCACGCCGTGGCGGGTTCGGCTTATGTTGCAGCAGCTGACGACGACGTCACAGCAGCGAAGACTGACCGGAAATAACCGCGCACGAGACTGACCAACTGACCACAGCACGACGACGTCGACATCTCCGCGCCGCGATGATGGAAATTGATCGGCCACCCGTGCAGTCGCCCGGTCCTTCGTCTGGCCCACCCATCCGTGCTCTATACGCTCACCCTTTCTCTGTGCAAATCAGCGCATTTTTTTCCTCGGCGGTGAAAATTACAGCGTGATGAGCAGTGAGCTGGCGAGCGGCAGGGGCGCCTCGAGCAAACAGACGGACATACATCAGCGGCACATTGGCGATAATGAAGCACGTCGAGCCGTATATACGTACGAGATTAGCAGGATTCAGCGACCACGCTGGCTTATACGTTCGACGTTGCTGCTTCTTGCCGCGCCCGCCAGTCGCCGACAGCGAACGATGTCGAAAATAGCTGTAATGTTTGATAGGAGCCTGGAAAAAATTGTTTTTCTACTGCGCAATCATGCGAAATTAAATTCTAGAATTCTTTTGGTATTTTGATATTTTGACCTGGCATACTTTATTTCTGTATGACGAGTCATTAATTTACAGTACTCACTGGATAATTTCACTCAATCTTTATCGAGTTAACGTCGACCCTGGTTTTTGTATGGAGCAGCCTCTTGTAAAATTACACAATGAATACATGCAGCCGCCCTGCAACAACTGCTGAAACGGTCTTAGCTGCAACTGAACGCCGTCATCGTAAGATGATGATGACGATCTTTATCATGATGACGACCACGAGAATGTGATATTGTATCTATTACGTGTCGTAGCAAGTATACAAGGCCGGGCGGGCAACGTTGCTGACGGTGGCGCGACAGTTGCAATGAACGCAAGTGATTTAACTGGACGAAGAGTCGCGCCGAACTCACCGACCGACCGTCTCGACTCGCATCCTGCTGCTGCTGCTGCTGAAATATGCGCGCAGTATAATAGCATAAACGTCAGCGGGTTTGGCGCCGGCCGGCGCGCGTATGATGGCGCTGGTATAGCGGTGGCGCAGGCGAGGTCGTGAGAATGGAGGACGTAAGCAGGATGTGGATTCCACACTCGGCCCACCGCGCCGCGCTGCACCGTGCCTCATCTATGGCATCGTAAACTCTGCGCTCCGAGACTTGTGACTTCCAGCCTGCAGACAGAGAGAGGAAGAGAAAAAAAGGAAAGATCGGTTGGTACTCCAGCTCTGACACAAAGTCGCGCAGTTATACGCCACTTCTGAGAAGGAGGCGGCAGCTTAGCCTATGCTGGCAACAATAACATCGTTGTTCGCGGCAATGAAGTTATTCTATAAATCGAGCATGGTTAATACTGAGACGAGTGACCGTTCGTTCCAGTATTCGACAACCAAGCCAACCCGGCCAACTCAGCCTGGCCATCCCCTCTTGAGTATACGTAATGAGTAACAGCGAAAGCTGGGACGTAAACAGGCACACCGCGCGATGCACTAGCCTATATATTCGTGGTCTCGCAGAGTAAGCCGGTGTGTGGCTGACAGCCAACGAAACGCAGATCAGCGTCGCCAGATAGGTCTTACGGCTTAGGAAGGACTTTAAGTTACGGGTGATGAATATATGACAAATACTATGCGGCTTATTTTCTGTATCACTCTGTATATCCTTGCTGGACTCTTAGTTACACTGCCGCATTTTAAAATATCAGCTACACTATCTGCACAGCGACTAACTTTCAGGACTGTTTACTGTTCGGTCTCCTCGTTTAACTCCAAGAATCAGACAAAACGACCACTCCGTCCCGGCACCATGAAGGCCACCAAAGACCTTCACATCGCCGTTATACTTTCATCATCACTGGCCGCTGAAATCCGTGACGAAGCATCTTACGGCGACTTATCACATTTATTATAGTTCCTTCCAGCGTACGTCGAAGACGAGCTAGCAACAAGCACCTTATAGTGGCGTTGGTCTGAAGCTCTGTTCGTCAGATATTGCTGAACCGATGAGATATGCCTTGTGTGCGCGTACGCATTACAAATTTCACACCAGTACTGCAGTTCGTCGATCGTCGGCGTCGTTATTGTTGTCGATATCAATTTCTCGGCACATTTCCTTTGCGTACAAGAAAATATTATACAGTCAAAAGTCGAGAAAATCGTACATCGTGTCTTCTTTGCTCGTAACTGTAGCATAATTTCAATCGTTTTCTTAGTTTTAGGCAGACATAAATACACAAAGCGTAGCTTATTGAAAGGATAATTATAATGCCTATCTTGCAATAATGCACTTGTGTGTAAAGATATTGCATGTCTGCCGAATGTTATCAACGTTAAAAATAATTTAAAAAGATTGTGGCGTAGTTGGTTTGTAAATAATCATGTTTGGGAAGGTTTTGACAGTCCTTTTCTCGAAAACGTGGTAAAACTTTTTTTGCCGGTTGTGTAAAAATTATTTATGCATTCCATATCGTCTATCGTGTGTGTCATGATGTGACAGGAAATCTACGTAAGCGCTTGTGCGAAAAAACCAGACTCGCTCGTTGATGTATGACGATCGTCATTTTTGTAGCCAAGTACAAGACAGATGTGTGAGTATGCAACGAGCGGCTGAACAGGAATTATAATCTTTACAAAATCACAACATATTAGCAAACAGAGTTTTTTTCGAATTTGTACAGCTGAAATTGGTCACTGGCTCGAACTGTAAGTATATTTAAGCTCAGAAACTGCGCTAACAGTTAGTTGGTCACTCAGTCGTCTGATGTATGATCGCGGCACGTTTGTATTACGTTATGTGTAGAGCCGTAGCTGCATTGGCCGTTCTGGGAGCAAGCTACGTACACGCCATTGTGGTTCAACTGCTCCACGGCGAACAATTCAATCAGTGTCACGACAGCACCGCAACAGCAGCAGCAGCTGAATGCCAGCTTTCATGTTGCTGATGCTGAGTGACGTCACGACGTGCGACAGAAGGAGGGAAGGAGAGGAGGGTAATTCCGTTGATGTGGCGGCGTCTTTTGCAGTCCTCTCGACGTCGGCATTGTGTTCAAGTCCAGTGGCGGCATTTTCTGCACGTCGCTGAGTCGGCTTGACCGATGAGCCTGACACTCTGTCTCAGACCTGCTCTGTGTATAAGGTGAGCAAAGTCTCAGGCGACTCGGTCGGTCGACTCTCTCCCCGACCCTTACTGCAGAATGATTCCCGCTCGAAACATTCAACGTGTAGCCATGCAGCGATGCTGCTGACGCGCTCGAAGCAATGGCGGCCTCGTCGGTTAGGAAAGTTGAGCCAGGAAGTTGCAATTTTTCTGCACACAGCCGTACATTTCCGGCAGTATGGATACTAAAGTCTTAGTTTTTTTCCAATTTATTCCCAAAATGAAGGATTTTCAGCCCCAAAATTTGTATTTTTTGATTAAAAATTTTCCAAGAAAAAACAATTTTCCTACAAACTAATATTTAGGGAAAGGAGGACAGTTGCACTATAAGAAGTAGACGTAATTTTGATGCTAAGCTTTTAATGCAAAGGTATTAACAGCTGCTTAACAACCGCGTGGCAACGTGCTACCTTCAACAACGACAATAGCGGCGACGACAACTACAAAAACTAACTACGGCCATTTTTTTCTGACTTCAAGTCTTCTCTGTGCGAAGTCTCCTTTGTGCGTTTGCGTGTAATATGCAAAATTTACATTTGTTTTATCTTCATATATTTAGATGTCTGTATTTTCACTTTTTAGGTCTACAGTCGTGACTTAAAGACACCCACACAAACTATTATCACAAAGAGATGGCTTTAGTTCGACTCGAAGTATGTAAGCCGTTAATCAAAATACTGCTTTGTCTTTAGTTTGACGCACGAAAAGTGATTTTCTATTTTCGCAGACGTAAACTACAAGACACTTACAAAAAAGAGAACAAATTATAATATAACTAATCTACATCAAGCAGTCTCTAACGTGCAAAATGTAAGAATTTTGCATAAAAGCGAAATTAGTGTGTTTTGATAAAACTCTCTCCCACCCGGTAAACGGGTGATCGGCGAAGTTTTGAAACGTTCTTTGTTATCTTAGTCGCACATAGTGATTTCACTGATTTGAGATGAAAATGCCGAATTTGTAGAATTACGAGATGGCGATTAAACCACCAAGTAAAAATAAACGAAAAATGCAAGACCCGAAAAGTACATGTACTCGGCACATCGAATTATTTACACTGTTCGAACTGTGGCTGATAAAACGTAGGTTTTTTTGCAGGAAAAAAGTTTGTAGGTTTTTCGGATTAACACCAGAAGCAGGCGCCGATGACGTCATGATTATGACGGTGACGTCACTCACACGTCAGTTATAGATATCATCATCGTCAGTACGAACATTGAACATTGATCATTCATTGACCATTCATGACGAGAGCCCGTGCAGCATAGAGCGGCCTGCTTCTGCCGCCCGGTCTCAACCGAATGCACACGTCCGTGCACCGATTATCAACAACCATCAGCGGTGTCGACCGGCCGTTCCGAAAAGACGCCACAATTAGGGATAGAGTTAGGTGTGGTGTTCGGGTGTAAGCAGGCCAAATGTTGTCAGGATGCCTAAGAAAAAGAACCAAACACCGCAGAGTTTTAAAAGCTAAAGCAAATTTTATTAATGCTAACGACTAGCGAAACAAGCAAACGACGATTCGAACGGTCCAGGGAAAAGATAGACAGAAAGACAGACGAACAGACGGAAAAACCGACAATACACTAAAGTCTCGCAACAGAATCCCACATCTCGACCCGCCGCCTCGACTCCTAGCTAAACTACTCTGGGACGAGTGGAGTTTACTGGACGCCATAGGAATACACCTAACCCTAACTCTAAACCCTAACCCTACACCTAACCCTAAACCCTAACCCTAATCGTAACCCTATTGGTAGTTATACGGTATATATGTGAAATAATAGGCGCAATGTATTCCTATGGCGCCCAGTAAACTCCACTCTACCCACTACTCTAACTCTATTTCAACTACCATAGCTCTAGGTCTTAAGCCTCACACGGCAGCCTAAAACAAACGAACAAAAACTCTGCATGCATACCACGGATCGCACGTGTGTACGACTCGTCCTATAGACAGACGGCGAGTACCTGGCTCCAGTCAGTGTTACGGGCGCCCAGCACAGCAAACTAATTCACGTGGTCGCCAAGGCTGGCCCGTGCAGTCTGCGCGACCGTGACATTAGGAATAGGGTTAAAATAGGGTTAGAGTTAGAGTTAGGACCAGTGTTGGAGTTAGTTTAGCGTTTAATAAGTACGGTTTCGTCGTCGGTTAAAACAGGTTACTGGCGGCTCCTCGGAATAGCGGTTCTTCAAAATGGGGTCCCCCTGTAATGGCCGCATTCCACCAACGGCCGCCGCTGCCAACTGCAGATTTCGTTCAGTGGCGTCGTGGTCAGGGGTGGTCAGTTGCCTTATTGCCTTCCTCCTAAATTTTGGACCGTCGAAAAGTTGTCGAAAATTTACTTATTTTTTTGAAAATTTTTGTCTGAAATGCGAAATCCGCGGCTACTGTAAAAATGCAGAAGTCGTAGTTTGGGTGCATACAACAATGAATAATATTCACACTTGGTAGCGTAGGCCCATGAGTAGGTTCAGTTTCTGTTTTAAGATAAAGTTGACTGCAGAGGACACGCGGTTGGTCAAAAATTTATGGCAGCTAGGCAAAAAAGTTAAGGTTTACGAAGTTTATAAAAATAATTTTCGCAGAAAATTAAACGCGCAAACGACTTGACTAGGCCTACTTGCTTCCGAACGTTGACAGAATTATGGGACTGCGAAAAAAGTTCCAGCAGAACATGGCGACCCCGCACTGCACGCAAGTCTGGCAACACGATCTTAAAGTGGATACAATTAGTGTTTAACAAATGCAACAAGTAACAAATTTTTAATGAATTTGTGGTCTCACGATGATTTTCTGCGGCGACAAATGCGCGGCCCAGTAGGCCTATGAGCGCGATGCTGTAAACAGCCAAACTACGACTTCTGCATTTGACTGTTTTCACAAGGTATTGCAACAACAGTTTTAAGGTAAAGTGGACAGAACTACAGCCATCTAGATCAAGTTTTTTCACGTCGTCGCATTTTTACAATTTTAAAATCGACTAATGTTTCACGGACTTGATCGAAAAATAACACTGGCACAGTTTTTTAAAGGGAAGCATGGTGTAGATAACGTTAAAATAACAAGAAATTTGAGCGAATGCTTACGAGACGCGCGAAAGCTTATAGCAGTTCCGGTTCACGCTAAGTTAATATACAAATACCAAATTCTCTATCTGGATCGCATAACGATAGTAACGTGGCGCCATTTGATATAGACTTGTGTCGCAGCCCGAAATCGCCAAATAATCCATAAAACTCCCTATTTTGGCGTTCAAGGTCATTTAAGGTTATTGAATTTGGCTCCAATGGAGAGCCAGTTTACGACTTCTTATTAGTGATTAATAGTAACCTAGGCCCTATCTCGCACCGTTACTGAGATACAGCGACTTATTGGCCAAAAATCGCAAATTTTGCCCACCCTCCTCTTATTTAGCGCCCTTGTTCGGGGTGACCCCCTTCGAATTTATGGAAAAGCATTAAGGTTCCTGAAACTAGAGTCTTTCAGGCAGCCGACGGTGAAAATTTGGTGATCCTAGCTTGCACCGTTTTTGACTAATCCACTCGTGTGACAGACGGAGAGACAGACAGAATTGCGATGGCTAAGACGCGCTGAAAGCAGGAGCTGCTTTCGCACGTAAAAAGCGAAATTTCAAGTTGTATAAATTATAATCTGATTGAGCGCGCTTGCAATTCGAACCTGTTTGACACAGTGCGCTATAAAATGTTGTCTCCTTACTCATATACTTACTTAAGACACGAACGATGCAGATTTCGTTGGTAAGGTGCATTATGCGGCTGCAGGATGATCACTGAAGCCGACATTTCGTCAGCTAGTTGATTCTCTCGCATGTAGACTACCTCATATACCTTTGGCAGCTTTATAACGCGACTAAGTTATCGGGAGCCGATCGTAACCTCTGACACGGGGTGGCTTGACCTTGTTGCTACCGGTATCCGTCGTCTGGATCGCCCTCGGCAGCAGTGGTGGAGGTGTAATGTTAGGCGATAAACCAGACTGCTAGGCTGCTGGCCGATATCAGCTTAGCGACGATGAACCTGTCTGTCGGTCGATCGGCTGAGAACTCTGCGCTCATCGCGTGACCCAGCATCCACCCAGGCGACCTGCGTGTTGTCTCGTTCCGCGTCGCTTCATCATTTCCAGCAGCAGCAGCCTGGCATTTGCGTCGTCGTTAGTCGACCTCGGTCATGTCTCTATGCAGTTCGCATTTTTTTTTGTTAACAGTGGCGTAACCAAAAATGTGAATTGGGAGAAGGGTTCTCTCTCTTATTCTCCCTCTCCTTTTTTCCCTCTTTTTGTGAGTTCCCTCTAATCCCCTTTCGTCCCTTTTCTCTTTCATTTTTCTTTCTTTTTTTCTCGTCTTTTTTCTCCCCTTTCTTTTTCTTTTCCTTTTTCTTTTCCTTTCTCCCGTTTGAAGTAAAATTCTATATTTTAACCTGGGGGATATGGAGGAGCGGTGTGAGCTTTTCAATCTGGGTCTGGGGCAGAGCCCCAGCCGAAATCAAACTATTTGGTGCATTATAGCCTTAAAATACAAGATCTGGTGGCAACAATTTTAATTATTTTCCTGCATAGGCCTACATAATATTTATTTTTAACTAAAATTGTTCCCGGCCATGATTAGGGGTCCGGACCCCTTGCCGTCTTCTCCTTTGTCTACGCCACTGTCTGTCAACCGCTTGCGTCCGTCCCTCCGTCCAATTCGGTTGCTGTCTCGACGTCGTCGTAACGGCATGCGTTTTATTGCCCATAACAGCGCTCAGACGGTGTGGTTCTCCCTGGCAAGCAACTTTATGATAACTATACTAAATCTCTCTGCAAACCCGCTGGCGCGCACGCAGTACGACTACGTGTATAGTTACTTTTCGCAACGTTGTAACCGTCGGAATGGTCCTCAACACATAATATTAAGATCTTCTGTCGATGACCTGTGTTGTCTTCAGCCGCTGCGTCGTTGGTTTGTAGGCCTATTCCAGTCCACTTACCGTTGTCGGATCGAGTATGTTGCCGATCGCGACTTATACTAACCGGCATGCCCCTCGAATCACTTTCTTTTCAGATCCGACCGTAATAGCTTATTTTTAGTGACTTTATTCTTCTTAGTATTCGATCCAGTTAAACTCAGGCGTATAGCGTGGAGCCACTGGCAGCTTCTAGTGGCGCTATAGCGATAAAATTATAGGCCCTTAGTGGTCAGCGAACGAAAGTTTTTTTAAGAACGCGTATAAGGATGTATTCGGAGAAAGTTAGATTTCAGGTAGGTATATAGTCAGTTTTTCTTTGTCTATATTGGTTGCGTAATCAAGGTCAAGGTCAAGATCATTATAATTGGTTGTTGAAATATTCTTATTTGACTTGTATTTTGCCAGAGAAATTGTTAACAAATTTGTTTTTTTTTATATTCTTTCCATTCGTCTTTGCAGCGCAGTGGTTCAGAAAACATCCCAAAGTTCCAATCTTTGCCGCAACGCCTCTTAATTACATTGTTTGCTCTTACATTCGCCTGAAACACGTTCGAGGATTAGAAATCTGGAAATTACATTTAGGTGCCCGGTGTTGCAAACCTGCGGGAGAATTAATGAAGATAGACTTCTACAGTATAGCAGCAAAGCCTAACAATCTAGGTTTTAACGGCATAGGGTTTGTACGGCTATTGTATGGATTTCCAGAAGAAATGATGCTAAAGTCCTACAAGAATAGTAGCAGTCAGAACCGAGACGACTGATCAGCTGAGAAGGCGTTTTATCGCTGCGATAAATGAGCTTTCTTGCATATCTGTTATCATTTGACGTGATAATGCATTTCATCCTTAATCAACACACTACAGCGCACTGCAAATATTCTGGTGTTGATGACGATGACTGTGACTGATGCAGTGACGACATGAAGCGATAAGAAATAAGTCGATGCCGCAATCAGACGTAAGGCCTTCGTTAGGCCCAAATACATTTTCAAAAATGTTTTGCACGTGTTTTATGATTAACAGACAAAACCATCTCCAGTCTCCAATCCTTGCGATGTTTTTGAAACATTTTTGTACATGTTTTAGCGTTGAACATTCATGCGAAAGTTTTGGATATGGTTTCACGAGTTAACTTAAATGAATGTCGAAGCACGAGTGACATTGGTGGTTAGAACTTAATAGTGAAACGATGCTGAGAGTTTACATCCGTTGCAGAGATTGCCGTAGTAAGGTCAAGAGGTCATAGGTCAAAGTCACCAGGTCATCAAAAATAGACAGTCACATGTGGTACTTTTTCTGTTTGCTGATAATGCTGTGCCAACAAAGTACCATGAATCGAGAACTTACACGGTACGTTAGAAAATCAAAGGTCAAGGGCAAGTCCTAAAATTCGAACCACATTAAAACAGCCAACAAAAAAAACACCAAAAAATTCAAATTTGTTAAGTATGTTAATGG
>Ga0209454_1002416_pt1 | contig 12664 bp, 7 predicted proteins | sample WorMetHERISLAND1_2_FD_187400 | JGI IMG/M metagenome (GOLD analysis project Ga0209454, IMG submission 187400) | Marine gutless worms symbiont microbial communities from Max Planck institute for Marine Microbiology, Germany - Olavius geniculatus... | ecosystem: Host-associated > Annelida >...
GTCACGCCTGCTGCGACGACACGACACCCACGCCAGCGGCTGACTGCTGTCTCTCTACACTGTGAGGCATAAAAACACACCAAAATTTTGTAACCATAACTTGAAGAAAGGTTATCCAATTTTAATAATTTTTGGTGTACATATTCGCGATACAACTGGCCATCAAACGGCCATTCAGTTTCCCACCTCACTCATCATCTGCTTCTGCACTACCTGGGAAAATCAGAACAGACAAAATATGCACTCAAATCAACAAACATTTTTTTAATATAAAATTTCATTTTTCCGGATATGTGGCCACCAGCAGCCAATCAATTACAAGGTTTGACTGTTGTGCAGCAGCAAGTCTATTAAATAGGCATAACATTCAGGAATATTGATGAATTCAAGAAGTGACTGGTGAAGTCTGGATTGGTCTGGAGCAGAACATTATCAACGAATGGAGAAAATGTCTCTGAGCCGAGTCCATGTTCGTGGGCCAACATTTCAAACATTTTTGTAGGCAGTTAAAAAATGGACAGTTGGATAAACTATTAACTAAAATGGTGAAATTATGTACAAAATGTGTTGTTTTGATTAAGCAATAATACCAAAGTGGTTAAAATGCAATATTTTGTTCGTTTTCTTTTTCCAGGTGTTGCAAAAGCAGACAATGGGTGAGGTGGGTTAAACAGTCATTTGATGGTCAGTTGTATCAGAAATATTCGTATAAAAACTTATTAAAATTGAATCACTTTTCTTTAAGCTATGATGAAAAAAATTTGGGGGGTTTTTTATGTCTCACAGTGTACTTAGAGCTAGCTCTCTCCACCGATCCATTCAGGCGCCGCGATTTACATCGTAGCATGGGTTCCAAGAGAGTTACCAACAATAGCCCGTTACACCCATAGTTTGCACTCGCTGCACGCCGCAGAACCAACCCGCCCAATGCCGGTGCGCCGATCGGCAAATATAGGCCCGAACATGTGCGCCAAATTCGCGCCATTTCCGCGGGAGGTCGGGCTTTTCCGGTCGCTAGTCCGACCGTCTGGAACTCACTGCCAGATGAACTCAGAGATCCGGCGTGTGTTATTGACAGTTTCCAACAATTCTTCAAAACGATCCTGTTCAGTTTGTAAGCCTACAAGTGTGACGAGCGCACTAAACATTAATTTAACGACATGCGCTATACAAATTTACATTTCACTTACTTGCTTACTTACTGATGTTCAGTGATCCTGTGTCCTTGAATTTGGGAAACCAGTAGCTTCTTCCCCGAGAAACGTTATCACAATTTTGTGTTTTTTTTACATTGTCTGTTTTCATGTTGGGAGCTCGTGCGTGTAGGCAGACGGACGGACTGTCTGACGAACGTACAACAGTCGTAATGCGGCCTAGAATACGATCGCGTATAATAAAAATGTCTGCTACTTCAAAAGCTTTAACGAATGAATATTATACGGCTACAATGTAATAAAAATCGTCGTATATCCTTGTAGCGGCTTGCGCAACATTATGCACACAGATACGTAATCTGCTGCCAAACACTTTCTGAGCATTTCAGTCTTTTAAAAAGATAAAAAGTACACTTTGCTGCGTGAAATACACCGTGTCTCAATAAAAAGGTGACACTTATTTTTGAAATAACTTCGACATTTGCCGATTTTGATAATGTGTTTACAACAATTAATTCATGCCGGGCAGCGCATGCGTCGTCTCAGGAATGATTAATTGAATAGCAACAAACACGAGTAACGGTTATCATCTTTCAGAGAAGTCTTAAATGTTACATCGAATCATTTTTATTACTGCATGTGCTTAACATGTTCTCATCCGACAAGAACGCAAGCGGTGGACGTTGGCGCGACTCGCCAACGGCATGTTCAATAACGCGCGACCCGGAGCGGCTCACTCGCTGTTGATGTGCCATTTAATTTCGTCAACGTAGGATGTTAAAATAAGTATGATAATGTTAAATATGTAACAGATTTTCAATGATTTTGTGGTCTCAATGATTTTCTGAGAGGACGCATGCGCTCCCAAGTAGGCCCTAGGCTTATGCATTCATTGTTGTAGACGAGCCAAACTACGACTTCTGCATTTCACAAAGTAGTGTAGAGACAGTTATGAAGTGAGGCGGGCTAAACTATACTCATTTACGCCAAGTCTCTTCGTGATATTGCGTGGCAAAATTATCATAATCGGCCAATGTTTTAGAGAGTTATTCCAAAAATAAAAGCGGCACGTTTTTTATTGAAACACAGTGTATACACAAACCTGTAGGCCTATTTACGTAAAATGACATCGGCGAAAAAAAGGCAGGGGTGTAGGCCTACATATCTTTGTATAGTAGTATTGCGCGGCGATTTCTGTTCTCCGAAAACTTTTATCTACAGCTGTGCGTAACCATGACACTGTGTCACGTGCGACAATGTCTGGTGGTCTGACGAACGTCCAAGGCACGCGGAAAACGCGGCTGCCAAAGTAGCGGCGCCACACACAATCCACATCTGAACGGCATTTCAGGCAAACGTCGCAGGTCATCCAGCAAACAGCGGAAAGGCGATGTCAAGTTGTCGATCAGCTCATCGATGGGCAGCGGCTGCAAGTTGGTGTTGTCCTCCTCAACGGCCGCGGGGCCTGGACTTCTCACGCCCAAGCCTCGCAGACCACACCTGGCGGCAAGTGACATCAGTGAAGCTGTACTCGGCTTGCAACCATAGCCCCATCAGCTGACCACGAGTGTAGACTTGGTCACACATGGCTGAACATGTAGGACACACGGAACATGGCCGCGGCCAACAGTCTAGCTAGGCTTGAGCACAAAACAGGTTTTCCAGGCGAAATATTCCATGAGTGCTCAGCAAACTGGAAAACAACATAAACCTTCGTACTCCAGAAACCACAGGCTAGAACGCAGTCATACTTTCAACAAGCAGAAATGCGTACGGCCACAGTATGCATACAAATTCGTCGCACACGCGGAAAACGCGGCTGCCACGTAGCGGCGCCACACACTAACCAAACGTCCAGCAAACTTCCAGCAAACGTCCAGCATTACATTTGCTGGAAGTTGCTGGACGTTTGCTGGATCGTGTAAACACCCCATAAATGGCACGTATTTGTATAATCGGTATAGAAAAAACACGGGCGCAAATTATATTACAAAATAGAAACCATTGGAGCTATCAAACCTTTCCAGGATATGGTGCCGCTCTGTAAAAAAATCGTGGACGACCAAGAATCTACAAAATCACCCGGGTCGCCAGTCGTTACGAAAGTCTATAAGCACTTCCGTATTGGGCCACGCCCAACCCCTCCGAAAAATTACTTTGATCCGCTCACAGCTTCCTGGTACTCTTCAGTGACAAGATAGAAGTAAACAATTGCTTCCCCGATTGCCCTTTGCATAAATTTTGAGCTGTAGGAAAATTGGCCGAAAACGTTGTTGTCGAAAAACTGTCGTCCAAAAATGCAAAATTTGATAAACAAAAATTATCCACCATTTCATGAATTTAGCGCCAAAATCAAAATTTTGACCACGCAATTTTCTTATGTGGCAAATTGACAGTCTGTCGCCAAAACTGCAATTTTTAGCCAGCTTACCTATTAACCTTACGACGCACCTAATTATCTTATAAGTCTTTGTGCTTTTTTCTTTAAAGTTTAGGCCTCTTACAGAATTACATGACAATGTTTGCTGCTGATGGACGATAAAAGTCGTTTTTTTTCCGCATCAGAAACGAATTAAAACAATGAACCTACCTGTTACCGTGACGTCAGACGTACGCTGTCAAAATTTTTCATTGCAAAGACCGTGTGAGACTGTTGCGTGCTATATGGCGCCAAGCGTGACAACCCGAGCCTCTGAAGCCTGTAGGCATTGGAGCTAGGCTTATAGCATCACAAGATCAATGCATAGTAATATGTCTGATCGCTGCGACGCAACAACGCCGAAAATGCGGACCTGCAGCAATGCAAAAGAAGAAATGTGTCGGCGAGACTAACGAACCGCAAGAAAACGTAGGCGGGAAACGAACTTATAAGGTAGAATAGGCCTACCAGTAGGACTCTAATTACTATGAAAAAATAACGTCCTGCTGAGTGAGAAAACTCATGGCAGATAGTCCTGGGGCCAGTGGCGTATCTAGAAATTTCAACTGAAAAGGGTCTTGTCTTTTCCCCCTTTCCTTCCCTTTCCCCCTTCGTCCGTTCCCTCCTCCCTTATCCTCCTTTATTCTTTCTCCTATCCTTTTCTCTTTCTTTTTCTTTTCTCTTCTCCTTCTTTCCCTTAGAAGTAGGACCCCCTAAAATCCAGCTAGGGAGTCTGAGGGAGCGCTGTGGGCTCCATCAGCGGGGTCTGGGGCGGAGCCCCAGCCCAAATCGAATTTGGTGCATTTTGGCTTCAAAAAATGAAATGTGGTGGCAACAGTCTTAATAATTATCCGTAGAATAAACTGACCAAATTGGCAATTTTAGTGCAGTTTAAATGTATGCTTATGTTTTGTCTGGAGGATTGGAAAAAACCTGGGCCTTTCGCCCCCTCGTCTACTCCACTGCTTGGGGCTAGCTTAGCCTACCTAAGCAAAGGCTACGTTTTTGCACCAAAAAACGAGCGACTGAGCGACTGTAGGTTACGCTATTACTTTTTTGGTAAGCTTAGATTTTTTTCTGTAAAACGGCCGATCTTCGTCAGAAGGCCCGTTGCTCTAGTGCACACCACCTTATCAGTATCTTTTAGCGTAAAAGCGCGCAGGTGTGCGTAATATAAGCCTGTGCATGCGTACATATTCATTCGTTTGTTTTTTTTTCGTAATCACAAAAAAGCAACAAAACCGTGCTGCTGCAAGAAAACCGCGCGACGCGGTAGCGCAACAAGAAGGCGGGGTCACTGAACACGAACGGAATTTCTAGGCGGCTCCGTGTCTTTTTTGTTCTTATACGATTTTGTTCCTTTCTGCTTCGAAAAAAACTGCGTTCCGCTCTAGAGTCCACGACTGGCCAGGCCCGACGAGATAAAGAGCTACAGCGTAGCCCGGGGAAAAAATCTCGCGGGGCCCTTCTGAGGAGAAAATTTTAATTTAAAAAAAATAGCGCACTCTGGTGTACATGTACTTTATATTTCTGAGCGACAGTGGGCCCCCAAACGTCGCGCGCCCCGGGGTAACTTACCTCGTAGCCCCCTCTCGACGGGCATGCGACTGGCAATTGTGCAAGACATGGTACGAGCAGTTACAAGTTCCTGCGTTGAGACAAAACATCGAAAGATAGCAACTAGAAGCGTCAACTCGAAACATCTTTCAGTGAATCACTGCAGTTCGACTTGATTCAATTTGTCATGAAACTCGCGAAACGACCATGAATTAAACCGAAGAAATTGTATAGTGTGTTTACAATTAAGAAGAATTTATATTTAAAATTGTTTGGAACTCGGGGCACTTTGCACTCAAAGACCTTGCGGCTCATGCCAATCAGCTGCCAAATCCGAGATTGTAAAGCGCTTCTGGTCACGGGCCTGACTCATGTAAGAAGCGCTATAGCAAGTACCGGAACCGGAGTTTGATCTTTTTAATTGTGTAGGTCTACTGTGTTGCAGTTGGCGAAAAGTAGGGTCGCAAAAGGGACATTTTAAAATTTTATTTGGTCATGACATACACCGTGTAATATTACACAATAACACATAAAACCAAAATACGAAACCCAGCTGTCGCTAGGGTGGGACCGACCGCACTGATTGTCACTGACCTTCACGGTCATCCAAGGTCGATGATTTGCAGGTAATTTGAAACCCATTATGCGACTTCCTATTAGTGATCAATAGCAACCTAGACCCTATCTTGCACCGTTTAGTCACAGTATACCCGTGATGGACAGAAGGACAGACGGACGGACGACAATCATGACAAAGGCCGACCATAGGCTTACAGCTTAGCGGTCGGCCCAATGACATACAGAATAGTAGGCCCACACATGACAAGTAATTTGAGCAAAGCTTATGGGATGCGCGACAGCATTGACAGTTCCTCTTCGCAGGTTGTTCAAGTCTATCTCCAGCCATTTCGGTGCAATTCATTCTTAAAATGTGTGTCGCAGGCCGAAATCGCGAACAATTTACGAAAAGCCCCTCTTTTGGTGGTTCAAGGTCATTCAAAGTCATCGTCGTTGATAAATCTAAAAAGCCCGTCACCAGTGCTTGTAATTTTGTGCAACATAATCTATCTGCAACAGTTTTCACACTGAACGAGCCAATAGCGGCAAAATAACATCTTTTTTAGAGGAGTGCCCCTCTTTGACGCCTTCGTTCGAGAGATATCCTTTATCGAGGCGCACGAAATTTTGTCACGATAAACTACAGTCTTTGGGGCAGCCCACAATAAAAATTTTATGATTTTAGGTGTCGCCCATTTGATACAGTGTAGGGTGTGACAGACGAACGGACGGACAGACAGACGCCTAGATGATGGCTAAGACGCGCGAAGCATTGCATGTTGTCGTGCGTAAAAACTAAAGTAAAGATCGTGCAGCATAGGGGACTAAATGCAAACAGTTTCGTCTGCAGAACTGTGAAAACCAACTAAAAACTGCAACAATATTCTTCAGGGTCTAACAAATTTTTCGGAACGCAGTTTTTAGAGACGCATGGAAAAAGGAAGCAGGAGAATTTATTTACTCAGGCTTCACGATTTTTGTCTACCCTATTTGTACTCTACTTCTATTACTACACGTTAATGTAGACGTGCGGTGACGTATGTTTTCCCGCGTCTGCTGTCACGAAGTTGTCGTCTCCAACAGCAAAAATGTCGCAGTGTACACATTCAGGGACCTCTATGACATGTCTGTAGGCGCCGGCACAGCACCAATCATAAGCTAATAACTGTAGTAGCCTGTCAAAGTGTGATCAACGATGTGGTTGGTAAATAGTAACCGCGCCCGTGGCTTAAACCCCATGGCACAGCGACTGTCGTATATATAGACTAGGATAGCCCAAGAAAAATGTAATACCTCGTTTACACGATGAAGCCAACGTCAAGCAATCATTAAGCGAACATCAAGCAAATATGCAGCATGCATAAAGCATAGCTTACACAAAGCAATCATCAAGCAGACATCAGCAAACGCCAATCAAACGTCAAGCAAACATCAAGCAATTACAGCACACGTCGTGCACGTGTACTTTGAATGCATTTGCTTGATGTTTGCTTGATCGTGTAAACGGGGTATAAGTCGTCGTCAAGCAAACAACTTTATGCCTTCATCATATGTTATGTACGAATTTTCAAACGTCCTTTACTGGCACAGGCATACAGATCAGTCGCACGATGACTTCTACTCTGAAATGGCCATACTTATGTTTGCGTCTCACTGGACTTTGATAATTTATTTCTGGGCATAATGACTAAATAAAATGAACTGAGTGAAAAATGTAAAGAAAAAGATTGGAGCAACATGAGAGAAATAATTGAGGGAAGCGAAGAAGATGAGGTGTCAGGATAAATCACCATCCTGCCGGTAAAGTTTTAGTGCTGTGCAGACCGGCAACTGCAAATTTACCTTTAAAATCAATCAATCGGTCAATCAATAAATATCTTTGTTTCAGAGTTGCAAGCAAAAAAAAGACAAAAACTACTAGTAAGATGCCAAACTGCTAATTTCGCAGTCAGCCACGTTCGCAATAATTTTAAAATAGCTAAGCTATTGACTACTGAAAGGAACAGGAAATTTGAGTTAATGCTCACGAGACGCGCGAAATCCTATAGCAGTTTTTATTCGCAAGTTGCCTTAGTCTATCGCTAGCCATGTCGTCGCAATTCACTCTTGAAGTGCACGGCGCAGCCGAAGATTGCAAAGAACAATAAAAGTCTTTATTTTGGAGTTTAGGGTCTTTCAAAGTCATCAATGTTGATACGACTAAAAAGCTAGTCACTTTGTTGTAATAGGCAGCATATCCATGCCTATCTGCAACCGTTTTAACGGTAGACTTACCAACAACGGTAAAATAACGACTTTTAAAAAGTACCGCTTTTTGATGCCCTCGTGTGCAGGTTTCTTTGAACCTAAAAGGTCGCGCTTGGACCGTTAAAATCTACGTTCAATGCTGAAAATTTAATGTGCAGCTTGTCCTTGTCTATCTGTAGCGAATTCGGCGAAATTCGCTCTTGAAATGTGTCTCGCAGCCAAAATCGCAAAAACTCTATAAAACCCCCTATTTTGGCGTTCATGGTTATCTATGGTCATTAAATTTGGTAGCAATCGAGAGCCAGTGTACGACTTCCTATTAGCGATTAATAGTAACATAGGCCCTATCTCGCATCATACAGTGATTTATTGGCTAAAAATTGCAAATTTTTCTTACCCCCTTTTATTTAGAGCCTTCGTTGTGAGTGACCCCTTTTGAATTTATGGAAAAGCTTTACGGTTTTTGAAACTAGAGTATTCCGGGCAGCCAATGTAAAGATTTGGTGATCCTATCTTCACCGTTTTTGACTAATCCACGCGTGTGACGGACGGACGGACGGAAAAAATTGCGATGGCTAAGACGCGCTAAAGCAGTAGCTGCTTTCGCGCGTAAAAAACTATCGACCACACTTACTTACACACACACACACACACACACACACACACACATACTAACAGTATCAAGAACTTAAATTGAGATTTTTACAACCTGGGCTTATAGCATGTATTGACAAATACTTTGCAATTCACGCGTACAAAAAAACTACATCTGTCTGCATACAAAAAAATTGCACTTCAAATGCATTAAGATAATAAATTAATAAAACAATGTAAAATAACAATGACATATTATGTATTTATGAGTCAAAAACAAGTTTTTATTTTTGCTGTACAAAAACTGTTCCGCAAAAACATTATTTTTTCGCAGCACATCATCAACGAAATTATTTTTGAATTTCATCGAAAATTTTCTGACAAGAAAGATGTTTTCAAGAATGAAAGAAGAATTGCTTTTCCTGATTGCTGATTATCACCAACACATTTTCACGGTGTTATATTTTAAATAGCATATTTTTGTTATAGGTCTGCATCAGTTAGTAATGATGTCAAATGAATAGGTCCAGGCATGATAAGAATTTGTCATGACATTGCCGGCGGAGTTTTTGCACTCGCCGAGTGCTTATTATTTTTTGTCTAATTGTCTGATTTATTGGCTACGATTGCCGTCTTGAGTGGGTGCAGTGTGCAGTGTGAAATTTGCCAATTGTATACATTTATACAGCGTCGCTGTTAACATGACGTTGGGGATAGTGGTCTATACTCTTAGCCTCGCTCTATACGAGTCCGCTGCTTACGCAATAAGTCTTAGACAACAATTTGCCCGTCGGTATAAAGCACGACGTCATGCTTCGTCAGGTCGCTATGGTTTATACCCCGTTTACACGATCAAGCAAACATCAAGCAAACATCGAGCAAACATTAAGCAAATGTATTCAAAATACACGTGCTTGATGTTTGCTTGATCGTGTAAACTATGCTTTATGTATGCTTGATATTTGCTCGATGTTTGCTTGACGTTAGCTTGAAATTTGCTGGATGATTGCTTCATATTTGCTTGATGTTTGCTTCATCGTGTAAAAGGGGTATTACGTACGACGCAGCGTCAAGGATTTTTTCTCTTCACCTGCTCGAATAATTAATTTTAGTTGGTTAAAGCATTTCGATTAACTGGTTGAACGACTGAAAGATTGCGCCCTCGGTCTGCTATGTTTATGCCTACGCACTTAGGTACAAAAAGCCCAGCTGTTGCTGAAATAGCCGACCGTAAAGGTTGTCGGTGATCTTCAGGGTCAACCAAGGTCGATGATTTTCGTTTTATCTCGGGCGTATATCACTTCCTATTAGTGATTAATAATAACATTAGCCGTATCGCTGACCGTTTTCGAGATGTGGTCTTTTTCCGTTGAAAAACGCACATTTTTCTTAATTGCTCTTTTTATTCAACGCCGATCTTGAAAACGTTCCCTTTGCACTAAATCGTTAAAATTTTGCATGCTTAGATTTGTGACACATGGCTAATTATTCGACCTAACGCTTAGTTACAATGCATCCGTTGCAGACAGACAGACAGACGACAAACGACAACTCGTACCATAAGCTCAACCGTTACTCAAGTACGGTCAGCTAAAATTGTTCTGAAGTTGGTGGCAGACATATTTAAGTCAAAATAATAGCCCCGCCTTTATAAAATTACTAACGTTCTATTTTATTCTATTCTATCTTCAACCTGTAAGCGATTGTGTCAGATTTAATTTTTTAGACGAAGCGTTAATAAGAAAACAAACTGCTGCTGGTCGTGGTGCAGCTTTTATTTCACTCTTTTCGTCAGCAAGAACCAATACACAAGTGACACGACTTGGGGGTGTGCTTCGGTGACAGAATTCACATTATTCATGTGATCTGTCTGTCAAACGAAGCGCTGCAGTAGGCTTACGTATATACGCATGCATGATGAATGATTATTTTGCCTCTCACTGTCGCCCGCCGTAACTTACATAACTTACAGGCGCAGAGACGCGGCTCCTAACAAAAAGCGAGTCAGATATGGCTGACATTTTGTGACGTTGAAGAATGACGGCTTCAAGCTTAGGTCTACCAGAAAGAAACTCAGTCGCAACGTAGCCTACATCACACTGAGAGGCCTCGACTAGGCCTATTCCTCAGGCTATAAACGAGGCGGCGATAACGATGGCCATACCGCTGCAGATAGACACATTGTTAGTACTCACAGCCTATAAGAAGTTGCTATCGCCCTATCGAATGGCGTCATCGCCGAACCCCTACGACTTAGTCTACCGTTCGGCCACAATACCCCACGATTGGCATAGCGGAATGCGTTGTCTCTTCCACGTCATCCAAGGTCAATGATTGTTGCCGACCGTACTTAATTCTTAAATAACGGTTGTGCTTATGGTACGAGTTGTTGTCTGTCTGTCCGACAGTCATCGTCCGTTTTCTGTAGCAGATGTACTGTGGCTAAGCGGTGCGAGATAGGGCCTATAGGTTGCTATTGCATCACCATAAGAAAGTCGCATATTGGCTTTCAAGTGATATAAAAAGCGTTGATCTTGGATGACAATGAAGGGTCATAACGCACTATGATATGCCAATCGTGCGATATTATGGCTAAACGGTAAGTCGTAGGCTAGGGGTTGGCGATCGATGGTACCATCGGATAGGGCGCTGGCAATTTCTTATTAACTGTCAGTAGTAACCATGTGTTCATCTGCAGCGGTTTGGCCGCAATTTGTAATGGAAAGTTTTAAGCTATAATTAAAGTGGCCCTATCTCGGAAACGGCGAGATATCGGGTTAAGGTTTCTAATCACGAATAGGATTAAGTGGCATAGGCCAACGCTTTTTTAATTCAAATTACATTAAAATCATTTATTTTGGATGACCTTCAAGGTCACTGACAACTAGTACGGTTGGCTATCATAGCGACAACTGGGCTTTTTGTCATGTTATGTTTAAGGTCTAATGGACTTCTTAGTAGGCTAATGATTAATAGCAACCGTACCTGGCCCTATCTCTTACCGTTTCTGAGATAGGTTCTTACGGCCAGTTTTCGGTTGAGAAGACATTTGCCTAACTCTTCCATTCAATTCGAAATTTGAAAATGCTTCCCTTGCACTCCATCGCTCAAATTTTGCAAGCAAACACCATTGCCATAGGGCTAGGATTATAAGACCTAGCAGCGCCATATCATTTTTATTCACCAAAAACACGGTAGAAAGAAATTTCTCGTGTAAAAGTTTTTTTCGTGTAAATTTTATTTGTTTAAAAAGTTTTTTAAAGACCTATTCGTTAGCCACGGTACATTTATGACCCACTTTGCAGCCAGTCTAGATGGACAAGAACGTGGCGGTAAATTATTATCAAACGAAGGTAACCCTTGAACACTAGTCGACTGCGCTGAATGAACGACTGAAAGCGCGAGACCTAACAAGAGCGCTAAATAATAGGGAAAGGGGATGGATTAACTTTTTATCTGCAGTGAAGACTTTTGGTATCGCGGTAGTATCGAGTATCGCGATACCTGACTCCAAAATCAGGTATCGCACAACACTAAAGGAGCGTACACTGCGATTTGTTTACATTTTGTGTTTGTTTACAATTTGCAAACACGTTAATTCGGCTTTTTAACGTCGTTTCTAAGCTGTGGATCGTAACGTTTTAGATGGCAGAAACTGTCGCAAGTCCATGGTGAAAAAGAAAAATGCTGGGGCCGCAATGCACAGATCACATACGCTCAGGCAGCATATTTTTCATCAGTTTTTTAGAAGCATTAGGCAGAATTTATACTGCAATTGGCCATACTACAAATGTTGTAGTAATCACACCAATCAGTAATCATTTAAAATGTTTGTCGTCAGAGGTTTTGTTTGAGCGGTGAAAACAATTAACTTTTTGTAACAGTAAGACAGACTTTTAACAACTTCAACATAACTTCGCACAAAATCAACATAAACATCGTACTGGACTGTCATGGCAGTCGTAAACTTCCGCTAATATAACATAACGTAACTTCAAACATATTCACATCGGAAATAAACATGCGGGCATCAAAAAACCGAGAACGACCATGTTTAGATCTTCAGACTTAGGTGTAGAATTAGGGTTAGTTTTAGGGTTAGGGTCAGGGTTAGGGTTAGGTTTAGGGTTTGTAG
>Ga0209454_1002418_pt1 | contig 12662 bp, 9 predicted proteins | sample WorMetHERISLAND1_2_FD_187400 | JGI IMG/M metagenome (GOLD analysis project Ga0209454, IMG submission 187400) | Marine gutless worms symbiont microbial communities from Max Planck institute for Marine Microbiology, Germany - Olavius geniculatus... | ecosystem: Host-associated > Annelida >...
CTTTAAAGGTCGTGTGCCGTGAGCCCAAGGGTACTGAGCTTAATCCGGAATTTAGGATGCAGGGATTACACATTTTCTTAATCTCGGATATCAGTGGCCTACGTCTGATACTCGACTTTTTTGTTTGTATTGGGCTGAAGTGCCGGTACCGTTCAATACTTCGGTTCCGACCGACATTTAGCGGTAATATTTTTGATATCAAAATATAAACAATATTATCCATAAGTTTCGTGATTATTAAAATATATCTCGCGTTTTATGTGCACTCAAAAGTCAAACGAATACATTACGCGGTATGCGGAATGCTACCTGACATTTTTTGCAGTACTTTCTCCGAAGGTTTTTGCGTGGTATTTGTATTAGTTTTTATGTTTGTTTGGTGCTAATGTCTACTTTAACACCACCCTCTTACTGTCATATGTAACTATTGTCTGTCCTTGCTTTTATTGTTCTCTGCCAATACCTGTCTGTCTTGTCTTGTCTTGTGTTTCTATGGGCCATGTTGCCTGAAATAAAAATGATTGATTGATTGATTGATTGATTTGCTAAAAGTAGGCCTAGTGCAGTACAGGGTGGCGCAAAAAGTGGAACATTAATGCATTTTTTGTACCCTGTACTGTACGTCATGCACTTTCGAGACAAACCCAGGACCACAGTCAGATACCAATCACTCAGTTGATGCTAGCACTAGTTATTTGTGCGGTACTTGTAAAGAATAAGTCACCTGGGATCACAAAGGCGTCATGTGCGAGACATGTGACACTTGGTACCTCATCCACTGTCAGAACATTAACAATAGTATGTACGAAAGACTTGGCAACACCAGTGTGGCTTGGACATGTCTGAAATGTAATGGTTCAAATTATAGCACTATTTTATTTGATCTTCATGGTCTTGAAAGTTCCAACCACCTCTCCTCACTTGGTATTTCCACCTCGAGTAGCATAGACTCCATTGATTCACAGGTGCTGGCTCGACCTCAACATGCTTCGTTACCAATTCACCCAAAACCAAAGGCTGTTAACTGTGCTCGGCCTTTGCGAATTATCAACGTAAATTGCCAATAACTAGTGAATAAAAAGGGTCCATTCTACAACTTGCTGGATAGCTCCAGACCTGATGTTATAATCACAACAGAGACCTGGTTTCACGACGAAATCGTGGATTCCAAATATTTTGATTCTGAGCATTTTGCCTTTATAGACGAGAGAGAATGTCAGGTTCTCTCGGAGGTGGAGTACTCATTGCAGTTAACAGAGAGCTAATGAGTAGCAGAGAGGAAACATTGGAAGCTGGACAAGCAGAAATGATCTGGGTCAAAGTGACAATGAAAAGCTGTAAAAACCTGCATATTTCTAGTTGTTACAGGGTAGAGGCTGGAGATGCAGATTTTCTTGAAGCATTCAACACCTCCCTGGAAAGAATTTCTGGATCGACTAATAATATGGTTATCGCTGCAGGTGACTTCAACTTTCCAGGATGGAACTGGCTGGAGAATAAAGTGAAACTGAAGACACGGTTCATTTCTCTTTATAACAGGTTTGGAGACATCATAAATGACTTTGGGTGCTCACAGATTGTTACTGAGCCAACCAGAGCGAATAGTATCCTAGATCTGATTATTACGAACAGACCAAAACAGGTAAACAGAACACAGATTTTACCTGGTATCAGTGATCACAATGTGGTATACACGAAGTTCGTAGCAAATCCGGTACGGAAGAAAAAGGTGTCCAGGAAAATCCCGCTACTGAATAAGGCTGATCAGGATGGATTCAGACAGTATACCTCTGACTCGATGAATGAAATAATGGCTCGTCTTGATTCTACGAATATGGATGACTTATGGCTCTTGTTTAAATCTAAAATCCAAGAAGGCATTGATAAGTTTGTCCCTTTCAAGAAGACAAAGTCAAAGGAGTCGTGTCCATGGGTGTGAGCTCAACTGCGAAGGAAGACTGTTTTCGTGTTGTAAACCGCTGAATATACCATCTATAACAACAAAATATGATGTCAACAACGTAGAATATATTTTTTTAATTGGCTCGTGTCGGTCGGATTTAACACATACGTGTACTGATTTGATATGTCTCGTAATTTTTTCCGAGATGTACTCGTGACGTACTACACACCTAGCATCATGTCAGGTGGTGCAGTTATACTGCATTCGTATCGCAATCATCTAAATGTAATGTAATGCCACTGCAAACATTACACTGCAATTTATGACCAATGTGATAGATAGGTTTAGTTTGGGTGTTTATCTGTCGTCACATAATCACATTATTCTTGGAAATACTTGAACCATAGTTTAACGTTTATGCTGATGTGCAGTAGGCATAGCAGTATGCTAATATTTGGACGAAATTTTAGTAACGCACTGAAAATAGACTTTTGTTCAGTGAATATGCACAGAGAATAGCTTTTTCCATAATTAAGGCCATTCTTTCAAAAACTGTTTGGTTTTTTATTAAAGCATGTGTCATTCATCTGCCACTTTTTATGTGCAACATGGCTCTGTCTCGATGCTTACAAAACCAAATTCTTAGGTTAGACATAACTGTAAGCCTAAGCCTATCCCCTGCACTAACTATGTCTTTAACCTTAAACCTTAACCCTGCTGTTGCCTGGGCCTAAGACAATCTTAGTCCTAACCCTAAGCTAGATTTCTATTTCAAACTTTTTGGTTGGGAACTTTTGCTATATGTCCACACAACCCTGTATGAATAGTCAGCAAGTTACAGCATCAGTCCTTGCTGGCTGGCAACGATGTATCTCAGTGAAATAACGCGCAGAGTTTTAATGCTTGCCGTAAAAAAAACTGTCTGCACTCAATAAGAAATGAGTGACAGTGGAAGGTCTTCTGGGTCTCAATAAAATGTGATGGGACAGACCGAACAGCAAAAATCTGTTTTGTCTAACAAACTGATGGTCAGGCAATAAATATTTGTAAACTTCACGGAATGATGGTTAGCAGATGCCAGCAGATGTTCTTTAGAAAGGACACATCAAACAAAGGTAGCTGTGCCTGCATTCAGGTTTCTCCACAGGTCATTTCTATAAATGCTAGTCTGTAAGCTAGTACACCGCAGAAGTGTGGGTTACAGAGTGTCATCTTGCAGATTGTGATATTTTGGATTTACCATACACTTAGTGACAGAAATATAACCCAGGGACTGTAGTTTCTGGTGATATCAAACTTATGCAGATATTTGCAGGGGATAGGGTTCTCTACAGACAAGGTGTAGAACAATGGTCGGGTGTCAAAAATCAGCTATTTAGCAGCTGTAATCGTGATGTTATTGGAACCTTAAGAAAATAGGCTAACACTATCTTATTTTAAGCGCACGTCAGAAATATTCAGCATGGATTCTACTTTCTGCCAGGATACCGATGCAGGTATTCTTTAGAAATGACAGATTGAATGGGCATCTCACAGTTTGTGGCTTAAATAAATGCTAACTTATAAACAGACATGGTGCAGAGGTGCAAGTTACTGAGTGTCAGCTTGCAGATTTGCCAAATATTTTGGATTCACTGATAGACTGACCACTGTGACTAGGCCTATTTTAATATCCTGCATGGTGCGGGTTTGATTTTGTGACTAACTTGCCACTTGTTTTAGCATTTTGAGGTGTGAGTTTATCCTGAAACACCCACTGGTTTGTTATATATAACTATAGACTGCCAGCAACCCACTGGATTGTTGGGGGTATGTGCCTGGGTGACTGAGCCCCACTGAGTGCCTGCATATAACTCAGCAATGATTGCCACCTTGATGTACGCAGACACAGCTTGTGCACTGCACTTAACACCTGCCATCTGCGGCAGCTTAGTATTGATCTGCTGAAATGCGTCAACTTTGTGAATGTTTGTTAGTCTGTGTCAGCAGTGACTGTAGGCTATGTGTCATACAACAAGCAGGGATCAACGATAGCAGAATTTAGTAGCAGTTTGTTAGTGTTGCTATAGTACAGAATAATGAATACTTTTCATTGCTTTGTTTGAATCGAATGGTGAATCAGGTGGACAACTTTTTTGGCTAAAGGTACCATATGCAGTGTATTTCACTGATGATATTAAATTTTAACAAATACATCTGCGATAAAATCATTCGTTACTGCCACATCAATGCCATACCGATGCCACAATTTGGTATTGCTGCCACATTTGAAGAATATTGCCAGAAAGTGCGAAACTGTGAAGCTGAATTTTTTACAGCCAAACTTCAGTAATATGCCAAATTTGATTTATTTGCAATTTTGGCATTTTGAAATGCCAGTTGGTAACCCTACGATGCACCAGAAAATCTTGCTTGGTGGAAAAACAATGCAAGTACAGTGATGGTTGGCTTTTGCATATGGCTGTGCAGGAATGCTAGCAGTCCTTGACTGCATTTTTAGTTAAACTTTGATGCCAGCCATTGGCTGCTGCTAGTCACTCACAATGACTGCCTCTGCTGATACTTTGGACTACTTTCTGCCAAGCATCTTGTCCCAGGACACTCGGAAACGTCTGGAGGCTGGCGAAGAGCTCGTCTCATACCTCCGCAACAAGCAGACTTCTTTATACTGCGAGGAGATGGACAAACTGGCCGATGGTCTCGCCAGCTGGGTCAGCTGCAGCAACTTCAAGGTTCAACTTCATACGTATGCAACTAATTGTAATCAGGGCTTGAAGTTGGATGGTATGGGCTAGCATGGCATACTGCCAGCACTTTCTTCGCCACTTGGAAAACATACCTCCACTTCTGCCATGAGATAGTTACAAAATAATATATCAAAACACGCCATGTTAGATTTGCAACCACAATTCGACGGTTCTCATACGATCAGTACAGCTTTTTTCAACTTTTGCTTTGATTGTAATTACGATTTGCTCTCTAAATGACTGTAGAGTGTAGATCGACATAAGGGTGAGTACCCCATCTTAATGCAGAAAATATAGGCCCACCAATGTATGTACAGTGTATTTTTAAGTTCATATTTTTGCACTCATTTGTTGTCATCTGTAGAAACATTGAATGCAGCTTATACTGCAATAAGTTGACCTCTTTCAGGTTTTCTTGCGTCATCAAGTATTTCTTATTTGATAATATATAAATTAATGCTTCTTCTGCTGCCATTTCTATTAATTTTGTTGATCGTTGGATCTGCTGTTGTCACAGTGTTGTGTAACTTTTCAACTGTTCTGTTGCATTCAGTTAGTTCTGTTTCACTGTGCTAAGGTGTCACTCATTGGTCTGGAAGTGCTGTCATGTCTGATTGATCGTATGGGAGGTCACTTCAAACCTTACGTTACATCAGGTACATTTTTTGTCTTGTCTACGGTGGCTTGTGGCACTGTTAGGTGCTATTTTAAACAGTTCTTTTGCTCTCTTTACTTATCTCAGTGCTACAACACATTGGAAAGTTCAAAACATTTAATGTTTCTGCACTATGTAAGTTGATTGTGCAATGTGTATTGTATCATGCTATATTGTGTGTGTATATTTCTTTCTCTCTGACTGTGTGTTTATCTGTGCATGTGTTAGTGCTGTCAGTGACTGTTGATAGACTTGGTGACAGCAAAGACCAGGTACGCCAATCTTTGCACTTTCTGCCACTAATCACATACACAGTTCTTTTAATAACATCAGTATTGAAACAGGAAGCCCAGCTGTCGCTATGATAGCCGACCGTACTGGTTGTCAGTGACTTTCAAGGTCATCCAAGGTCGATGATTTCCATGTTATTGAAAAGCCAATGTGCCACATCTTATTAGTGATCAATAGTAACCTCGGCTGTATCTCTCATCGTTTCCGAGATATGGCTGGTTTTCCATTGAATTTCCTGTCCTTTTTCATTCATCCTCAAGTTTGAAAATGTTGCCCCTACACTAGATGGCTGAAATTTTGCATGCCTGAGTTTAACGTGGATGACTAATTATTTATGTAAAAAGTTTTTCCCTACGACCTAAAGCATAGCCACAATACATATATTATGCATGAACAGAGGGATGGACGGACAAACAGATGATGGCAGCTATACCAATAGCTTGATCATTGTTTAAGTACTTTCGACTAAAAACCCACCCAGTGGGTTTAATTGTGTTTCCTGTTTGTATGTATCCAAAAAAATGCAAATTTACAAGTAACACATTTTTGAAATTTAACTGTAATGAAACATTTCATGGCTAGTAGAACAAGAAACGAAAATCGGATTGAGTTTGGATAGGTTTTTTTTGGTTGGTTTAGCTAATAAAATTCACTGTGTTATTACTGTATGTGTGCCGACTGCCCAGGTTTTTCAGCTCTGAATAGCATGCTTTTGACACGTTTGCAGTACAGTGTTCTCAGTTATCCTCTGATTATGAAGTACACTATGTCTAAAAATTAATAATGACTTTGCTAATATTTTATTTACCCTTGCCACTGATTTTGGCATTTTGATATGTGACTGATATCCGTGTTATTGACAGAAGTACACTGCAAGAAATCTGCAGTGAGAGAATGTATAATTAGCTTGATTAACACAGTTACTAACACAGCTTGTGATTGCACAGTAACTTGTAAAGTTTTGGTCACATCTTACTGTTTACTTTGTATGTGTCACTTCAGCAGGATAGATGCTGAAACATGGCAGCAGTTTTTTTATATTGTTGTAATTTATTCTGTGTGGTGAGGGGAGGTGCCAGCTTTGTATGTAGGTTTTTCTGTCTGTCTGTCTGTCTGTGTTCATTTTTGAAGTAAGTAAGTAAAAGAGCTTAAGAGGCGCAGTTTGACAGTTAATCGCAATATGTACACTTGAACAGAACACTTGAACAACACTTGAACAGAAAATGCAGAAAATCAACACTTGAACAGAAATACTTAGCGTAAACTGTTCAAAGTTAATGTCAGCTTGTCTCATATGGGCTGGAAGCCCAGGACCTGCTGCAGCAAAACATCTGTGTTCGTAGCTTCTGTAGGTCTGTCCATCTGTTGACTCATGGTTGTGAGTGTGTCGGTATGTGTGTTCTGTGCTGATGTAGGTGAGAGAGAGTGCTCGTGAACTGTTGTTGAAGTTGATGTTGCCAGCTTCTTCGCCACAGGTAGTACACACACATGCATACACACATTTCACTACACTTAGTTTAGAGTTAGATCCAGGAATTAACCCAAATCAAGATAGCATTGTATGTGTGTGAAATTTTGCTTAATTCTGTGAATGTCTGTTCCAAGTCAGCCCAGACCTTAACTGTCATCTGCTCATGTTGCCATGGAAACCGTGCAGCTGGTACTCGGCCCTTACCAAACTTTTCAAGCACAATGAATCCGCAACTGAAATGATAAATCATTTTAGGCGAACTTATTTTGATAAATTTATGCCGACCTGCCTTAGGGGTTCGGTTTTTATGAAACACAGTGTATGTCAGTATCTGTTGACGTGAGTTATAATGCGACATCTCTGTACGCTCGTGTGTAGTACGTGACGGAGAAGTTCAGTCTGGCGCTCACCCACAAGCTGTCCAAAGTACGAGACGAATCGCTTATCTGTCTTCAGACAGCACTTAACCAGTAAGAAGTGTCCTCTTTCCGTCTATGAAGTTCTGCTTTTGTGGATTACTGACATTTCACATTCAACATCGCTCGGACTAGTGTGCCAAATTTTGCAGCTCACCCCAGCATATGCTTTTCATTTTGCGGGATCCTATAACAGAAAATGGGGAGCACTTTCAGATGCTGTTTTAGAACCAAAGAGGAAGTGGAAGCATTGCTGAGATATGGCCCTTTGGGAAATTTTTTAAGATGTGTGGTCAATTGACAGTTTTCAATGCGTATGGTGTACATATTTGCCGATGTCATATACTTCTGTTTGCATATGTTGGGAGGATAAAGGTGAGGGTAAAAAGCGGTAAACATCACAGACACTTTCTTGTCTGGATGTCTGGATCTAATCAATCGCAGAATTATGTTGTTTAAATGCAGTTACTGACTGTCTTGTCTTTATATGTCATACTCTTCGTCAGGTTTAGGTTTAGGTTGACTCCTTACCTGAGCCTTTCTTATATACTGGTGTGCCATCCGTGTACAAAAAGCTTCTTGTGGATATTTGATTTGAATGAAGTTAGGTGAGCAGCTGTGCATGTGGAAGTTGATGAGTGTTACACGACAGTGTGCCATATTCCCGATCCAAGGTCAAGTCCGTGAGACCTTTCGAGTTACAATTTTTCAACTTTTAAAGTATATTTTCTCCAACGTTTATAACAGGAGCTAGCAAATGACTACACTGTGTCTCAAGAACATTTTAGCTGTGTCGCTACACTACCTTGTGAAACACAAATTGTCAAAAATCATTAAAATCACAGTAATATTTTCTGAAATAATTTTCTACTACTTTTTATGATAAAAGTGAAGAATGTTTAATTATGGATACATTTCTTGTGTTTGTAAACAAAAGGAGACATGTTATTGTAAATAGTAATTTTTAACGCAGTGACAATCCACCTGTAATGTAACATGCCATTTAGCAATGGACACAAGGCTCTGATTAAGAATGCATACCAGTTCCAAAAATATAACTATTGTAGAATTCTGTCAAAATTTTCAAAGATAAAGTGCAAGAGATATCTTGTTGCTAAAAAGATTGGGAAACAGGAAGCACTGGCCAAAGGCATGAGACTGGCAGAATGAAGCATGTGCATATCGAAAAGAATGTGACCACCCACCACTCTGAATAAAATTGTAGGCTTACTGAACTACAGAGACCAGAAACAAACACATTGTTGAACTCGTCAGATATCCAAAAAGATAGGTTTAACACTGTGTAGATCAGTACAGATCATTCATTGCGAGCTTGGGCTGAAGTGTCTTTCATTTTCCAACATGCTTTTTTACCTGTTATTGTTAGTTTTTTGCATTCATATTTCACAAGGTAGTGTATTGTAGCGACACAGTTAAGGTGTGGTGGGATACTCAATAATTGCTTTATTGCCAATTGTATAGAAAGTGTGCCAATGAAAAAATTTTGAAAATCGGTTAATAATCGGCAAAGATATAGACAGTAATAAGTGTGACATTTTTTTGAGACACAGCGTAGTGATTTTTAAGCTAGGGAGCAGTGTCTCAATTTAGTTGTTCCAGATTTTTTATATTTAAACTTTGCTGGTATGCAATGCAATGAAACCATACAGAGGCATCAACTGTAGTCTTGGACTAATTTTTAGGCTGCAGTTGCAGTTCATCAGTTGACTTAGATTGCTTTATTGATGTTGCGTCTGCTGATGTGTAGGTTTGGTGTTAAGAGTCTGATGGTCTCAAAGCTGCTGCCTCACATCATCAAGATGCTTGATGACCAGAATTCTGCTGTGAGTTCTCTGAGCTGATATTTACACTGACAAGAAGACCTTTCAGCTGCCACTGAAATCTTGTACAAAGAGACGGGACTGAACTGAACTGAATTTGCTTTGCACACCATGCAACATGAACTGAAATTAAATTAATTGAGCTGTCAGTTTGTTTGCTTTGTAAAGTCTGCTCACTTTGTACGGTTCATGCAGCGCAACTGAACTGCACTGTCATGTTTCATTTCAGTTTGTTTGCTTAGTACACTCTAGGGATTATATCGTGGCGGAAAATCCATATCGATTATCATAGCAAATCATGTCACGATATCCCGATATCGTAAGACCAACTGAGATGGCAGACTGAGCGACAGAGCAGGAAGACAAATGGGAACGAACGAGGTTGGGGAGGGGGAAAGGGAGGAGCATGGAATGACAGTGACTGCGGTGACTGTTTCTGGCTGCTACCGCACAACGATTGGGAGGACATAGTGGGAGGAGAACAGGCAGAAGCTTTGGCAGCGTGGGTGCCAGCAGCAAACATGCACTGGCCACTGCTAGTGATAGTTTGACTTGAAAGTGATTACTGCTAACACAGGCAAGCGGGATGAGACCAGCACCCTGTGAGATTCAGCAGCAGCAGCAATGTGAAAGAGCCTGTCAGCTGCCAATATACTGTATCCAATTTCTCACATGCAGGGTGGTTGGCCGCTCTGCTATTTTCTTCCTTCCACCCACTCGTTGTGCAATCTGTTGCAACAGGGAGGGGAGAGGGGCGTCTAAAAAGTCAGCATGATAGTTTACTTGCACATAGCCACTCACCGGCTTTACGTGCTTCATAGATCTGTCTGCCTGCTATTGTATATTGTGGTCTATTAGAATAAGTCCGGTGGCATCTGGGCAATATCGTAGGTGCAGTTTGTCTCACGATATTGTAGCGGCACATGGTTGGCGATCGATATCGTCGATATAATCGCTAGCACACTCCTGTACATACTACTGTATCAACACTTCAGTTCATTTGTTACTTTGTGCACTTCTTAGATGCAGCTGAACTGAACTTAGATTTTAGTTGATTTCTGTCGCTTTGTACCTGCTTTAGGGCATGAGTGTCCAGTGCATGTATTTAGTGTTAAAACTCGCTAGACGCAGATTGGCAGAAAGGCGCAGATGAACGAAAATTGACGTCAACGTTTTCCAGGGTTGGAGTTCAGTCTTTTCGGTTTTCTGTCTGAACTGAATAATGGTAATGTCAGATCAGACCTTAAAACATGGTCAGTTGAAATGTTGTTACCCAGGTGAGAGAGCAAGCAATGACAACACTGGTGGAGATCTATCGACATGTTGGTGAACGTTTCAGAGCGGACATTTCAAGGAAGGACATCAACACTGCCAAGTATGTCGCTATAAACACAGTTCACATCTCTGTTATGAAGGATATGTTATTCTGTAGTGTGTGTGAAGTAAAACTGTATAAAAAAACCTGACACAAAAAATATTACACATGTTTTGTTACCATGTGTTAGCTGCATTGTAAGTAAGTAAGTAAAGTGTAAATTTATATAGTGCAAACTCAAAAAGATCTCTAATGCACTTGTATAATTGTATATTGCCATAAATGATCTTTCAGTGAGAATATTGAAAAAAGTATTTCCACTGAGACATCTTATGAGCACACTAAGACCTTGAAAACATGCCATGAATTGGCAATTTCAACACATTTGTTGAGGCCTCTGGTAGGTTTCAAACGCTGTAGAATACAGAACTTGTTTCATTTCCTTGCCATTTGGAGTAGAAAGCGTCTAAGCCAGGTCCGTAGTTTTGTATAATATGTCGCCTCACTTATTCATTTATGTTGACCAGTAGAATAGATGAGTCAGCCAGTGGGTGATGCAGTTGAGTTGCTGGTGTTGGTGGCGTGCTTAGACTGGGCAGTCTGTTGAGTCGCATGGATGATGTCAGGGGTGCTGGTCTGCTGCTTGTCAATGATGGTATGTTGACACCACAATCACTCACTGCTAGTGATGTCATTGGTGAAAAACGTAGGGACGCATGAGGCTGCAATTTTTCGACATTCAGCTGCAAATTTTCATCAGAAAGAAATAAGGGTGCTCATAGTTTCAAATTTGCCACTTCATTTTATAACAATTTTGTTTTTCGTGTTTATATTGTTGGTAGTAATCTGAGAATGAGTAAAAGCCTATTCAGTGTCTTTTGCTGTCAATGCCTCGTTTACTAGATACGACCACAGTCAAATATGCCGTAAAAATGATGATTGACAACTGGCATTAAATGATTAAGATGAAGTGACAGTTTAATTGTCAAGTTAGAAAATTGGGAGTAGTGCTGCAACTGCACATTACTAGAGTGCAATTTATGGTGTTTTTTCTGAAATATTTGGCACTCTTGCTTCACTTGATTTATGTCTCTTAACACATTAGTTTTATAGCTCTAATATTTATTATTTGTACCGTGTTATACCCCTGTACCCCTGATGATGTGGCTTGTTGGATGATGGTGTAGCGATAGCATGTCATAGTAGTGATTGCAAGCTCCTTGCTTTGATTAACAGTCATTGCACTGAGCTGTGGCTTATTGCCGGCTCAGAGCCTTGAAATGGAGATGAGCATCGATCCTACAGTCACAGAGCTGTGAAAGAGCACCGGTGACTACAGGAGACCTTACTTCATTTATATCCCTGTATGATTTGATGATGCCACTGATGAGTACAGGTGTGTACAGGTGATGCAGGTGATGATGACGTAGATGGTAATCGTATGTCTGCGACGTCAAAGCTGCCCAAGAGATCCAGCAGCTCATCCCGACTGTCGTCAGTGTCCAGCAAGCCTTCATCGGCTGCTGCAGCTGTCTGTAAGTCTCTCATCTTTGTGCCCTCTAGCCCTTGAGATGGACCTATCAAATGTGACTCACTTGTACCACCTAGTGGTAGTTGAGGCCACTGTTTTTTTGTGAAAAAATGTATGTCCTTAGGTCCAGTTTTTCCATCGCCAATCAAATCAAATTTGATCTCCGATTTACTGATCTCCGATCAACTTGATGTTTAGAATTGATCGTCGATCAACTGTGTTTCGTTTTTATGCATTTTCGATCTCCAATTACGTGATCAGCGATTAGCTTATCCGCCGTCAGCTGAGCCTACTTTATGCCAATCTGATTGGCTGACAGTGACCTTAATTTGCGGTGTTGCGCTAAATTACCCAGCATGCGCTGCGAGTGGACGCCGTAGCCAGTAAACGTCGTCATAGCAACAATATCAATGATATCGTCTGCTGTCAAAAATACGTTCTATCGCAAATCTATACGGGAGCGTCTACACATTTTATTTCTTTACAAAACAC
>Ga0209454_1002420_pt1 | contig 12657 bp, 6 predicted proteins | sample WorMetHERISLAND1_2_FD_187400 | JGI IMG/M metagenome (GOLD analysis project Ga0209454, IMG submission 187400) | Marine gutless worms symbiont microbial communities from Max Planck institute for Marine Microbiology, Germany - Olavius geniculatus... | ecosystem: Host-associated > Annelida >...
GTATCAGCTGGATACCGCTAATTTTCCCCACCTCCCTCTCATTTAGTGCCCTCGTTCGGGGTGACCCCCTTCGAACTTATGGAATAGCTTTACGTTTCCTGAAACTAGAGTCTTCCAGGCAGCTGACGGTGAAGATTTGGTGATCTCAGCTTGCACCATTTTTGACTGATCCACCTGTGTGACAGACGGACGGACAGACAGAATTGTGATGGCTAAGACGTGCTACAGCAGTAGCTGCTGTTGCGTGTAATAATTGGTTTAAACAAATGCTGGAGTGACGTAATTTTATCTCTTAATTGACTTGTCGTAAATCTGTGAATGTAAACTTGCTCGCAAATTGGCATTTATGCATTTTTCTAATGTTTATAATTGGTTGTAGTAGTTGTTGATTGTGATTAGAATTCAATGCGGTCACACGAACGTGCATTCAAAAACTCGTGCCTGCAATTATGCGGCATTTGAATCTGCCCAAGTCAAAAGGCAAAGAGCCAGTTCTGCCTTCGTCCAGCCCACACTGGAAGAAGATACGACTTTATGTCAAGGCATACATCGGTGATGTCGTCGAGGTTGTCCATCATATTTGTCATCACTAAATTATGTTGGAGGTTGATAAAATATCTAAACTGTTGCCAAAGTTGCTGCTTGGAAGTCTTGTTGGCTTAACTTTTGTGATGTATTAATGCTACAGTGGTAATAAAAATGATGATTATGGTGACCATGGATTGAGAACTAATGACTATGGTCCCGTTTTTTCATGCGCATGTGATGCCCGATCAAACTGATCTCCGATCAACTTTGGGACTTCATCGGAGATATCTCGATGATTGTTTTTCCATCACAAATTAGTGACTAATTATCCATCAAATCTCCCATCAAGTTGATGGCTGAATATTGGTCGATCAAGTCAGATAATTGACGATTAAACATGGTGATCTGCAGTTCGTTGGTTATTCGCACCAGAAACATCACTTTTCATTGCCGGTCAGAACGGCAATTCACGCATTAAAATAAAGTTCCCAGCATGGCGATCAATCACTACCGATCAATTTGTACTGTGCATAGTGTTTTGTGAAGAAATAAAATGGATAGACGCTCCCGTATTGATTTGCGATAGAATGTATTTTTGACAGCAGACGATATGGAGGATATCGTTGATATTATTACTATGACTATGTTTACTGGCTGTGGCGTCCACTCGCAGCACATGCTGGGTAATTTAGCACAACACCGCAAATTGAGGTCACTGTCAGCCAATCAGATTGGCATAAAGTAGGCTCAGTTGACGGCCGATCAACTAATCACCGATCACGTTATTGGAGATCGAAAATGTATGGAAAAACGAAACACAGTTGAACTTGATCGACAAACAATTCCGAACATCAAGTTCATCCGAAATCAGTAAATTGGAGATCATATTTGATTTGATTGTCAATGGAAAAACTGGACCTTAACCATTTTAACTGTGTTTATTGCCAGCAAATGTCAATGTGTGATTGGTAATCATACATCTGATTATGATGATGATATAAATGGACAGGTAAACTATGGTGCTGAACTAGCAAATTTGGTTTTGGCTCCGGTCCTGTAGGATTTTGCTTCCAAAAATCCAGCTCGAATGGGAATTTTTGCAAGATTTGGAAAATAGAAATTCAGCACAGTCTGGTTTACTGTATGGTGTATTGTGCTTGTCTTTCAGTTGCTGAATTCTGTCGGTTCTGTGGACACAGTGCGTTCTGTGCTTAAACATATACTTGACCTGGTCGTCTTCTCCGTCCCGTTTCCGAAACTTTCGAAAACACTGCTGAAGGTTAGAGCATCTGCTTCTCACATACATCTGTCTTCTTTTGCGTTAAGTTTATTATTGTACTCTATGTTGATGATATAGCATTTGTAGCATGCTTCACTTTTTTTGTGATTAATCAATTAATCAATTAATTTATCATTTGTTATGCCAAAAGGCAGCACAAGTTGCAGTAAGAACAGTACAAGATACTGTAAATATTGGACAAATGGCTAATCTAGTGAACTACTGAAAAACATCAAGATAACTAGAAGGCGCTCGTCAGAGTGCATATATCCACCAAGTGAAGTGATTTAAACATTACTACTGTAAAATGTAGAAGTTTTCACAGAGGGCGCCACCGTTCTTGCCAGTTGTGTATGACACGTTGAGATGATGATGAGTCATCCTGTACACACATGCACACATGGAATGATGGACAGAATGACCAATCTCTTAATCTCCTCCAGTGTTCACTTCGTTCACCTTGGCGGAGATAATAAACGTGAACATGTTTTTTTTTATATTGAGTGCTTATGTTTGGTACTGGGTGCAATGGGTTTCAACTTAGTTTTATCATTTCAAGTTCTGTTTTCTCAACGGTTGATCTGCAGTGCATGTGGTTGGTTCGTGTAGAAATTGGTCGAAGTCTGGTCGGAGAATTCTGATGAGCGAAACAGAATCATTGCATTCTGCGCCATCCACCGGCTTTTGTTGTTGTCACGAGGATCGTTGCTTCAACGTGGTTTCAAGGTCTGGAGACAACATGTATGATGTGTGGTCTCCCTTAGGTGGTACTGAACTATACCATTTACTGCAATATTGCACACTCTGTATCCCGGGCTGAAGAATTGCCTCGGTGACACTGGGCTAGAGTGGGCCGGGCCGACTTGCTTTAAAATTATACTTACAGCAAAATTTTTGTTAAATTCTCAACGTTTATCTCAAAGGTGCATTTCGATTCAATGCTGGTAAATGGCTGTATAGTCGTTTTTTATTTATTCCCGTAATTTCCGTTGTTGGTGATTTTTTAAAATAGTGGTAAAAATCATAGCTGATGTGAACTTATGAAGTTGTGAAACAGGGTCAGCTGGGCCTTGTCGTTGTGTGAAATAGACGCAGTCAAAGTGGGCCAGGCCGGCAGGCTGTGTTTAACGATTGAGGCCTGTATACAAGTCTGCTGTGTTTAAGCTTTTGGTTATGTTTTGTTGACCATTGTTGAGTTGGCTGTTGTTTGGGGGGGAAGGGGCTCAGATGTTTTGTGTTGCTGACTTTTACGCAGTCTCCAGTGATAGGGGAAGGTTTAGTTGTGAGCGTGTTTCATTAAGTGAATCTATACCCACTCACGTTTTCTTTTATATCTCTGTGAAAAATATTTAGATTTTCACAACATTTTCGTGGAATGTTTAGGAGGAAACAAGCATGCCACACATTGAAAGTTAGATATTCTTTGCTACCAGTGATGTCATGCTGATGTCATATTTCCATGTTTGTAAATTATAGGTTTTGCCATTGAAGACAGACATTGGTGAAATGTGAAAACACACCAATTGGTCATTGTGCTGACTGACCCCAAAAATATGCTAACTTGTTATGCAATTTTCCATTGTGAACTGTTTTCATGGTTTATTTTCTTGGCTCAGTACGAGATTCTGAACTTTGCCAATGTTGGCAGGCATATGTGCACTGCATCACTGTGTGGATGACCACTTGCCCGCTGTCAGTCGAACGGCTTAATACTGTCGGTCCTGTGCATTTTTTTTTATTTAAACATTTTATTTCATTAATATTTAATTGTCTGTGTATTGTCCGGAAACATCTTGCACAAACTTTCCACTCCATAACCCTTGCTGACTCGCAAACATTTTATCAAAGGTTTGTCTTCAATGGTAAAACTCATAATTTACAAACACAGAAATATGACGTCAACATGACGTCACCGGTAGCAAAGAATATCTAACTTTTACCTGTGGAATTCCTGTTTCCTTCTAAACACATCTTGAAAATTTTGTGGAAATCTAAGCATTTTCCACAGAGATATGAAACAAAACGTGAGTGGGTGTTTTTTTCCTGAACACAGTGTACAAATGATTAATTATGTCATTTAGTCTGACATGAATGGCTGTGTGACATGCTAAGCTCTGTGTATTGATATTAGTTCTGTTGATTGACGTGTGCAGCTTGCGTATGCTGCGTATGTGAGAAACTGCAAGTTCACGTCACCAACGACGTTGCCTTTCATACAGCTGATGCAGCATTCTTTGGTTGAGATTGGCCGCATTGATGTCAGTCTGACGTACAGATACATGTTTGTTTACATACGCCAACTGGCCATTCACCTGCGCAATGCTATCACTGTCAAGAAGAAGGTACGACTAACAGCTGTCTTTTGTATTAGCATACTTGTATACATAGTAAAGTCTTTTTCAGGCCATAAGGCCCATTCATGCAGCACTGATCTCTGTACCTACAACCCTCAGCCAGACACCAGTTTACACTGCAAGATCACATATACAGTGCTAGTGCATTGCACGGTGTGCATGTTTACGTCCCAGCTTTCACTTGTATTAATTGCACCTATGCACGAAGGAATGGCCAAGCTGAGTTCATTGGGTGGCTGGTTATAGACAAAGATGGTTTACCACTGATGGCAAATATACTTTGAGGTTAATTTCTCAGATGGGCAAGAGGATTTAATGATGTTCTCCATCGTTTGCAATCATAAACATATTCGATGTTACAGGATAGAGCTTTGTAATCTATAGGGTGCGGCAAAAAAGATGCCCCCTAAATTTTTTTGCCGTTTTCAAGCAACCACTTGGATTTTTAGCTTGAAATTTTACAGGTTTATTTATGGAAACGTTCTACATCTAAATGCCAAGTGAAATATGATTCTGTTGAAAAACGACAAAATTATAGACTTCTGAGCATGACCGCCTACCGATTTTTCAGCATTAAAAAATGTTTAAGCTATGAATGCTATTTAATTTTCAAAAACCGGTTACCACATTATTGCCGATGACGTCACAACGAAGCTTTGACAAACAGTAATTTATTTTGTTTATAAATTATCAATAACTTATCATTCTTTTAAAGCAATCGCCGGCTGCCCACCAGATTCATCTTCCAGCAGAACGGCGCACACAGTTAACTGTCCAGATTTTATCACAAAAGACCAATGGCCTCCAAATTCGTTGAATACAAACCCACTGGACTATCACGTGTGGTGTGCAATGTTGGAGGCTTACCGCAAGCTTAAAACAAAGCCGTAAACAATCACCAAATTTAAGGTATCACTTCAGGTTATCTGGAGCAACCTAGCACAAGGACTGATCGACAAGACTGTGAAAGACTTCTCAAATTAAGCGACTGAAGGCTTGTTTTGGAACTTGTAGCTGTCGGTGGACACTTCAGACATTCACAGTGACAATGGAATTTTGGTATCTGATCATTAGTTAACTGTGTTGTTTGACTTGTTTCAGCGATGCTATTGAACTGGTGTTGTAGCTTGAACATTTTTCACGCTGAAAAATTGGTAGGTGATTATGTTAAAAATTTTATAACTTTGTCATTTTTCACTGGAATCAAATTTTGCTTGGCACTTAGCCATAGAACAATTCAATAAATAAATCTGTAAAATTTTAGATTAAAATGCTAAATGGTTGCTGAGTAAACAGCGAAAAACTTTAGAGGGCTACTTTTTTTGCTGCACCCTGTAGGTGTGAGTATGTACTGTTTTTGAGTGCAAATTCTCCATTGTATTGTATTGGTCTGTTATGCATAAGAGATAGATTGTAGGTCTGATGTCTATGATAGACTAGGCTGGTGTGTACTGCAGTTTTTGATATGAGTAGGATGACTGCCAGACTTTGTTGTCTGATTATTAAATTGTTTTAGATAGTGTGTAGATTATTGGTTAATTTTTTTGGTAGTCAGACTCAATGCCATGACAGACGAGCTTTATTTAGCATTGAAAGGCAACTAACAGACTAGCGGGTTTTGTTCAGGAGACAATGCAGACAGTCTACAACTGGCAGTTTATGCATTCTTTGTCGTTGTGGACACGAGTCATTGGTGAACTGCAAGCGGATGAGTCTATCGCATCCCTCATTTATCCACTCACGCAGACCATCATTGGCACCGTCAAGTCAGTGACACACAGTTTCTTTCTGTGCAGAGCATCAACAGTCACAACATTGCTGAAATTGTTCGCTTAATTTCTAGTTCATTTTAGCTTTCATAGTTTTTACTATTTGTGTGAGTAATTTGATGGACATACAAAGAGAATTGGGTAATTATGTTGCCTGTTTCTTCCAACTGAGGTAACAGTTAATAAAGATTAATGGCATCGATGATGACAAGTATAAACGATTGAGCATTTGTGATGAATCTGGTTGAACTTATTCATAGTATTATTCTTTTGTAAGGGTGTAAAATGGGTTTTTCATTCATGCTAACCAGTTTAGTTAGATTAAATCATCAGTGTGTGTACTATTGAGACTGCTATTTATGCACATCTGTAGGTTAGTGCCAACAGCACAGTATTATCCGCTTCGATTTCTTTGCATTCGTGAGCTCAACAAGTTATCACTCAAGACGTCGACACATATCCCAGTCTTGCCGTTTCTGTTAGAGGTAACCAATCGATAAACTAATGTTTTTATTGCACCCTGCCCTCCAGTAGACAGCATTCTGAGATTAATGACTATCTGGAGGATAACAGGGAAGATTATTAGAACTGCCTTTACCATTACATATGCATACTTTTTGCACAGTTATTCTTGGCAGTTCTTACAGTTTCAGGTTTAGGTCATTTTTGGTGTTTTGCTTCATAAAGGTTAAACTTTCTGTGAAGGTTAAACTTCTTGTTGTGTTGTCATATGTATGTGCAATCCTGCCTGCAAAGGCCGTCCCCGAAATGACCCATACTGTGTCGGGCGGGACGTTAAACCCTACTCACTCACTCACTCACCCAGCAGCTGGGCCGGTATAAAATAAACCGTGTTTACATAACAGTGTTCCTGTGTAATTATGAATGATCTCAAATATTCTATGAATTTATATGAGTGTGAAAAGCATTTTTATTGTGTTTGATTGTCTCGTTTATGCAATGTACATAGTTGTTGAGTGAATGACAAGGCAATTTCACATTTTATTTGAAATGAACTGGCATTAAGTTAGAACAGTTTAAGCAGCTGATAACAAGACATTTTTATGCACATGTTGAGATATGATGCATTGTGATTAACTGTTAACTAATGCCTTTAAACAAGTTTCATCATTATCATCAGAACGCGTCATCGGCGATGGACCATTGCACTCTCTCCACTCCTCCCGATCATCAGCCACTGTCCAGGCCTACCGAGCAGTTAAACGTGGCACTTTCAGAACTTTGCGTAACCAGGCACATCGCGGTCTTCCTGGCTTTTTTCACTTACCAGAATGTGGTACCATGCCGGCATGTGACTCAATTGATGCATGAAGGACGTCATGTGCTGGAGTGCCTTCTGGCAGGTGTCTGACATGTCCGAACAGAGCGAGCTTTCTGTTATAGATAACTGCACGTATGTCTGGTAGACCTGTCTTTTTGGTGACAGCAGAGTTAGTTACAAAGTCTGACCCCCAAATGCCAAGAATGCAACGCTGCAACTGCATGTGGAAGGCTTGTAGTTTTTTGCCATCAGCCTTAAGTATGGTCCGTGTATCAGCTTGACGAAGGAGGGATAATTGGACATAGGATGTGTATATTCTAAGCTTTGTCTGTAGGCTTAAGCGGGATTGTTTCCAGACATTGTCAAGTCTCTCAAATTCCCTTTGATGCGATGCCAATGCGGCACAAAGACAAGTTTGCTTACTTCCAAATAATTGCCGGTTTAAGAAATAATTGCTGATTCAAGAATTGAGCGTTGTCAGCTTTGGTTGGTGGTAGTACGTTTGGAAAGCATGCTAATGAAGACAAATAAACATTTGTCTTTTGATTTTGCTCGTTGTTATGCTCTGCTTAATTGTTGAAGAAGTGACAGGCTGATTGCGTGGTTCAAGTTGTGATAGTTATTAGCTGTGGTTGATTGGGATGTTTGTGTAGTTTAAGCTGTGGTAGTCATTACACGAGTTCATGTTTCGTGGAGAAGTAGGATTAACACCATAGTTAACGTTTTCTCTTAGCATAAATACTACAATAATTGCGAACATGAATTGAGATCTAACTTAGTCTAAGTTAGACCTTTGAGGTAATGTTTTCCTAAGAACCAAAATTTGCGATTATGTACAAGAAAAGAAAAAAGATAATCTGAAATGGCAGGTAACACCTTTGAAGTTAATCCAGGCATAACCGATTAACACCGGAGTGACCAGACAGCTGTAATGCAAATGAATATGCATTTTATCTTAATCTTTAGAGATTATAAATTTTCTTATTGGTTTTCAGTTTACTATTTTATCTATGGATTAGAAAGAATAATCGAACTCGGTTCTTATTGAGTGTCAGGTTAAAAGAAATGGATAAGAATGAAGATAAACTTCTTTCTTAGTGAAATATAAACTCACGGATTGTCTGCGGTTGATGCATTTAGGTTTTACAGCAGATGGATTTCCAGCATAAAGTGCAAGCCAGCAAAGTCAAGTCGTCATTCAGTCTTTACTGTGTTCTTAAGCTGTCAAAGGCTCAGCTCAACACTAAGGCCTGTCGGGTAACTGATCCTAATTTCTTGCACTATTTTGATCACCATTTGCAACAGATTGTGTTCTGACAAATTTTCTTGTAGAATTTTTTTATTCATATTTCTGTGTATTGGTAACAGAAATGCTGATTCAAGTTAGTTCACTGTATTTGGTATTTATACAGCAGTGATCTTTACTTAAAGTGTCTTTTTTGTTGCTTTGTTGTCATAAATTTATTTTTTATGATCGAGGCTATGTTTTTGCTAAGAGTGGTAATAGAAATCTAAGGTGCATCCAGCAGTGTAGCGGCTATGAGTAGTTCGCTGCTGCTACAATACTGGACACTTGGCTACGGCAAGACAGCTACCAGCTGCTATGAGCATATTGTAGCATAAAAATTTTACACTACATTATAGTTTAGGCCAACATTTGGGCTTCTGAACATAACAATTTTTGGACAACAGTTGAAAAACCACTGATATGTGTCACCATACAGTGTAAAATAACATCAAGGCACAATTGTTTGCGTAATTACTATTTTTTTTTCGAAACTCACCTATTAAAACCACCAACAGCCATCTTTAGTGGACAAATATGATGTCACATTTGTCTGTGCTAGCCGCTAACGTAGATTGTTGTCTGACAAAAAATTGTAGTGGCTCGCATTGTATCGCAGTCGAAATATTGTAGCCGCTACGTTGCCAGACGCACCTCCAGTGCCAGCTTTAATGATCTTAATCTGACTGTCTGTTTTGCACGTTGAAATTCAATACATCTTTAAGAAGAATATTTCTATAGCAAAATAAAGATTGGAGGACTTGAATGCGTTTTTACTTTAATAGAATTATACCATTTATATTTTTTCAGTGGTTTGGTTGTAAATTTGTGATGTAGCTGCTTTTTAACACATTGATTCAGTGGTTGCTTATGATGTGGGTGATAATGCATCTCTTTTTTAATACAGAATTCTATGTGTACTGCTTTTATCATGTCTAACGTCTTGTGTGCTTTGCAGGACTCTGTCGTTGACCAGCTTCACGAGCTGATATTTGAATATTTGAATATTCACTCTCACACGATCGGCTTTCCAGAACTTGCTCTTCCCATTCTCATGGAGGTGCGCTTGTCATGTTATGTTAATGAGCTGAGGATGTAATATTTGAACATTTACGTTGACACAGTCAGCTTTACAGAACTTGTTTTTTTTCATTGTCATGGAAGTGCACAAAGTCATGTCATGTCAATGATAATTGCAGACTTGGCAGTTGCCATTCACAATATGTTGTTGACAAGTGATCCCATGCAGTTTGTTGAACAGTGAGAAACAACACAATCTCCACTTTGCATTATAGTTACAGAGGGAAGTTGATGTAGCATAGTTTAGGAAAGAGGGAAGTAACATTGTTTAGGAACACCTGGGCATATTTTTAGTGCACTGCGCTTGAATGTGTTTTGGCGCAGCTGCGGAAATTCGTGAAGATGTGCAAAGTTCCAGCGTACACTCGTAAGATGAAGGAGTTGGTTGGCAAAATCACGGAAACATCAGCCGTGGTGGTGGAAAGACGCCGGGTGGCAGCGCTGAACCTGCAGGATATGAACACTGTAGTATGTAGTCCGACGTGTTGTGTTACTATATAACACAGTGCAATATCATGTACGGTAATTACTACTGCTGCTGCTGCTAGCCTTCTATTACTACTATCAGTACTGTGGCATACAGTCCGACATGTCATGTGACTGATGATCCCATTTAGTATATTAATAAGTTGACAAATTCATCAAAATACAACCTGTTTTGGCTGCTTGGAGGGATAGTCTTTTAAAATTATTTTAATTTTTTCTGTGCATTTCATTGTTTTTGTTGACGTTTTGGCAACTGCTGCTGCCTTCGTCAAAATGACTGTCCACCAGGTGTCGCTGTGGCGAACAGTAAGTAATCATAGATGTGTGGAAGTTGGCAGGACCCTCTAGGACACATCTATGATTACTTACTGTCCACCACAGCGACACCTGGTGGACAGTCGTTTCGATGAAGGCAGCAGCAGTGGCTGAAATGTCGACAAAAACGATGAATACAGAGTTGCATTTTGATGAATTTGTCAACTTATTAAGTTACCTTTCAATTTCATCCTATGAGTCCATTCGAAGAGATCCCATTTGGTAGTTTAGTTAGTTGTCAAATTGGCTGCTTGGAGGGATAGTCTTTTAAAATTATTTTAATTTTTTCTGTCTTGCTGATTTACCAGTTTTTTGGAAGACTTGCTGGCCAGTTAATGACAATGTAGATCCATGCTTTCTTACGATTCGAACTTCTGTTTTGACATATGGCGCGTTACAAATGCAGACTACTTACTTACTTGCTTTCTTCTCGTTTAGCCACAACAGAACACAGGATGATCATTTACAGTAACATTTAATAATGCGATTCTGTTGAGGATGGAGTGTGATATTTCACCGTTCTCTAATGCGAGGATTATTGACAGAGTGCTCTGCTTGTGTGACTTGGTGCTGTAACGCTAACGAGTGAGGCGGGTGACCGAAAGGTCTCAGGATTGACTCCGAGTCGCGGCACTGTTGGGTAACAATCTTGGGCAAGTTGCTCACGCACATGTGCCTCTGTTTGCCAAGCAGTATAGTTTGGTACTGGTCAAAGGGCGGTGATGCCCCGCTGCTGGGAAGGTAACCATAGGTCTGGCATCGCACTGGCCGTTCATCACGGACTCGGTGGTTTATCCCACCTACGGGCTTAACAGCCAACGTATGGGAGATGAGCACCCCTCGTATGCTCCTGATGGGGCATGGCTTGGATTGCCTTGCTTTGCTACTGCGCATTTAATAACAGGTCTACAGCCTTTTGAAGATTTGGAAGACTCTAGTTCTTGACTTGACTGATAGAGCTCGTGTGTGCCATTGCCATCACATAGTTAAGTATTGCAGTGTTTGTTTACTCACTGGTACTAGGCATCGTGGGAAGCAAAGAGCCATGAAGCTGGCACTCCGCTGAGCAAATATTACAGCACATGGAGGAAGCTTCGAGATCAGCAGCTGCAGGCTGAGGTATTCCTGATAAAACGTGAACCTTAGATATCAATTAGTACAATGCAATAGATATAATCGTTAAGATATCGGATTTAATTATATGCAAACTTGCAGCAAAGATCAGATGTTTACCGGCAAAACATGGCTACAAAACAAGCTACCACAACAGCAGTTAGTTAGGTGAACTGTTGCAAACATTATGATCAATGTCTAAACATATATAAATGGTTGCAATTTTTTTTGAACGCTGCTCTGTTCCTTTTTCTGCTTTGGCTCCACATGGCTGACCAGACTCAGTTGCATCCTAGTGTGCAAGTGTCAGCACAGCATGGCTCCTGGATACCTGGCCGATCTCTTCCGACCTGTCTCCAGCATCAGCAGGCACAGACATCTCCGAACTGCTGAATATGGACATCTACGGATTCCACAGATCAGACTGTTGACATGTCGAAGACTTGCATTCAGGCACACTGGTTTATCTGTCTAGAACGTCCTTCCTGACTTTTATAGTTGCTTTTAGACACCAGCTTGAAGTTCTTATACAAGTCTACTAAAACATTGAGCAGTGAGCACATAGCTTGAGTATTGCTGTTTTACTGAGGTTACAATTTTATGGTTATTTCTGTTTTTTCATTGTATTTTCAGCTGTAGCCTGTTTTTGATGTTGGCTTATATCAAAGCTTAAAGTTGGTGTTTAATTCTGCATTGTTTGACGTATAACAGTGTGAGTGACTGGTGTTTTCTAGATGCTAGTAAATGAAGAGGTTTCGGAGATGGATCATCCGTCAGCTAAAACTAAGAAGAGGAAACGTGTCGAGAAGTCTGCAACTAGGTTAATGTTACAGCCTCTTACATTTAGTACAGTTCAGCTTATTTCGTGTCGGTTATTAGTGTGAGCATTTTTTCATAATAGACTTTCACCTTCAGTAGAAATTGGTTGTTCTTGACCACCTATAGGTATTAATACTATCAATCCTTTAAGAGTGCCTTTATTAAATACAATAATTTTATTATCGTCCAGTTTTACGGTCACATGATCCCATCATTGTCTATTATTAAAAAAGTGAGTTAAAACTTCTATCAGACTTGTAACAAGTCCAGCAACAGCCAAGTCCAAGTCCAAGTCCCCTATCCTCAAGTCCAAGTCCAAGTCCACCTTAAACGGGCAAGTCCAAGTC
>Ga0209454_1002422_pt1 | contig 12656 bp, 8 predicted proteins | sample WorMetHERISLAND1_2_FD_187400 | JGI IMG/M metagenome (GOLD analysis project Ga0209454, IMG submission 187400) | Marine gutless worms symbiont microbial communities from Max Planck institute for Marine Microbiology, Germany - Olavius geniculatus... | ecosystem: Host-associated > Annelida >...
CAGCAGTATTTCTGTTTTCAGTGTCTTTCATTTAATTTTTCTTTAAAAACATTAGTAAGTTTTTTTTAGTATATGTGCTAGATTAAACTGACGGTTGTCTGTCAGTTTTTGAGTGCAAATTCTTTATCGTATCGTATTGTATTGTAATCCCATATCTGTGGTCTCGCAGTGTAAACTGCTATCTGGCTGAAGGCTAAGGAAACAGAGATCAGCAGCACTCTATGTGCTGTATGGCACAGGAAGAGCGTTCTATGTTTTTATGTGGTCATCCTCTGCCATGTTTCGTTGTGTGGTTGCAGGCGTCAATAGGCATAGCCAACCTGCTGGTGATGGCCATGCAGGAAGAAGGAACGTCGGTCCCTGATGCCGTGTCTAAGATCTGGCTCGTTGACTCTCGCGGCCTTGTCACCAAGGTTATGCTGGCTCTGATATATGTGTCTATCTCTGCCTCTGTCTGTTTACTTCTAACAACCGATCCCTGCCAACTATGCGTTAATGATGATGATAAGTCTAATCTAATTGAAAAGCAATTTGATACAGCACCAGTAATTCTCATGTCTTCACTGTGAATCAGAAACCCTGTGATGGCACCAACCGATATAGTTTACACTGAACTAAACAGTTCAGTTTTTAGTCTGGATTTAAGTGTGCCTAAAATGTGTGTGAAAACAGAAATACATGTTATTTTCTTCCATACAGACGGATCATCACCGTACTTAATCTGGGGCCATATGCATAACAATGTTGTAACTTTAGTTTTGGACTAAATCCAAGTTACAACGGACTGACTGTTAAGTTTGTATGCATAATGGCGACTTATCGATAGTTTGGGCATAGGTGAGGGACTAAAGTTAGTCTCCCTTGCGACCAGGCGTAACTGGTTTAGTCCGGTGTAAATAAAGTTGTTAACCAGAAAATTATGAACATCGTGCATCATACAACACTTATGGCTAGTCAGTATACATTACTGACACAATTCTAGTATTAAAATTCAAGGAATAGAACATTTGTTGCCTGATTTTGTTTACACATTTTTGCGTCGTGTATTTCTACTGCCCGCATTGCTGTAATTAGCCTATCGTATAGGCCATAGGCGTCCTGAGTATTAATGTACAGCCCGTGGCTGCGGATGAGGGAGCAGATGACGACTGTGCTGATGCACGCATGTGTCAACGCGAGAATGGGCGATGACTTGATGCTAGGAAATTCCAAAATGAAATTACCGGACATGAACTATGCCGAGACTTGCTAGTCCGACCGCTACGCCGTCTTTTTGCATGCCAGCTAACTTTGTCGATTAGTCTCGACGTAGCCGATAGTCTCAGCGTAATCTAAGATGTTGTTATGCATATCGCCCATGTTGGGTATTTTTCATCATTGGCCATCAGCCTCGAGTTGTGTTTAGGCACAATGTGCCATTTACGTATATTTATGTACTGGGAGACAGAAAATAGCACCTTACCTTTCCTTCGGGGTGGGCAGGCCATTACACTTGCCCAGCACTGAGGCCATATCAGTTTGGCCCAGTGCACATCAACAGAAAGTTTAAGTAACTGTCGTAAACAGCTGTGAAGCCGAAATCGGCATAAGGCCAAAAATTAACCAATATGCGAGCACTGATAAAATTGGTGTGCTCTTGGAACTTGGCTTCTCGCTTACGGATTTTAGAAATATTTTGTGCCATCGCAGCCTTAAGCCCCACCACCATGACAAGGCAGCACACCATGGCGGGGAGAAAATAGCACGGTCATACTTGTACTTTATTTGGTTCACTGCAGGCGGAAATTAACACTACAGGGCACCCTAAGTGAGTGTGCTTTGACGTTCTGTGATTGCAGAATCGTAAGAGTGGAGGCATCACTCACGAGAAGAAGTTTTACGCGAAGGAATTTGAGGACATACGTAGCCTGGAGGAGGTGTGTGAGAAAGTGAAACCGACCGCTTCCATTGGTGCAGCTGCAGTGGGTGGGGCTTTCACCGAGAAGTTTCTGCAGACGATGGCGGCCAACAACGAGCGACCGATCATCTTCGCTCTGAGTAATCCGACCATTAAGGCCGAATGTACCGCGGAGCAGGCTTACCGTATCACCAATGTAAGTGTCTGTTTTTTGTGTATCTTTGTACTCAACTTCTCTCCCTCTGAAGATAAAGAAACAGAGAGCACAAATTTCCACCCACGTGGCTGCTTTAGTGATGAACTAAATTGATCGGTTGATATACTCGTTTATTTATTCAATATTCATTTATTAGTTTATTAGCCAATTGCCTTGTTCACGTGGTTGTCTGTAGGGTCGGTGTGTGTTTGCGAGTGGCAGTCCATTTGATGAGGTGGAAGTCAACGGTCAAACATTTTACCCGGGACAAGGCAACAATGCTTACATATTCCCCGGCGTGGCATTTGGTGCTATACTTGCCGGTATGCACCACATTCCAGATGCCATGTTTCTCAAGGCTTCTCAGGTACCTAGAACTCAGTTACTGTGAATTCTGTTGTCGCTTGATGAAGGATTTTCATGTTGTAATTCATGTTTTTATGGTCTCCATAGACATCTGTGTGTACCATTGTACCCAACGGAAATAGGTTGATAGATGGATGTTTGTGGCATGCAACCGAAGGACGAACCGTCCACTGTGAATGCAAAGTGTCTGCCGGCATCTATGTTTGTGGAAACGGTTTTCTACTTATCTACTGAAAATGGAAGTAGTTTGATCTTTATATTGAAAAGGTTAAATGTAGCGACAGGCCTGTGGTGATAGGCTGAGTACGGTCAGCTTTCTCGAGCAACTGTTGGGCTCTTGTTATTGGTGGGTTTTGAAGTTGTTATATTAGAATGAGCACTGTCCACGTACATATGCAAAAATATGCATGGTTATAGGTCTTTGTGCCCGGGTATCTCAACTTTGTTATATGTCTTACATTGAGTATGATGAGGGATTTATCTGTTTGACTCAGAATTTTGCCGAGCCATTTCTCTGACCGAAAGCTAAAGCTAAATGCTGGTCCTAGCCTTGAACTTGCTTATTTCATTGCTATGATGCACATCTTATATGACAACTTTCATCACAGTGAAGTCATTATGGCATTTATTTTCAATGTCCAGCCTTACTGCTTCAATTTAGTACGCTATCTGTGCGTTGGGGCCTACCGTGAATCGTCGCCATGTTTTTGCTTAGCGAAAGTTAGAAGTTTAAATGGATTTTGACTCAGCAGAAGTTAAGTTGTATGGGATTAAGCTATCTTTTCCATGCAAACTCAGCTGACTTTAGCCAGGTCTGTTTGGCTAAACCTTGGTCTAAGTACGCTACATACTTAGAGGATGCTTTTGCATGTAACTTTCGCTGAACCATTTTGTTGAGGAGGAGGGTCTTTTGCTTTTCCCTAAGTCACAAATTTCAACTCATCATAAGGTTTTGTGAAATCAGTTTTCTTTTTGGCTAAAGTATACTCCACTTACACCAAACTAGCTCAGCGAATTGGCTTAGCAAAAGTCTTTAAGCCAAATTGTGAAGTCATGCCATGTTGTATATTGTTGCTGTTAGGCGCTGGCTGAGATGGTGACAGAGGAACATTTGAGTGAAGGTCGTGTCTACCCACCGTTGTCCGACGTACGTGAAGTCTCGACACAACTGGCCGCTCGTCTGATCGAGTATGCATACAAAGAGGGTATCGCAACGACGTACCCTGAACCCTACGACAAAGAGGAGCACGTCCGCAAGAATCAGTACCACAACAAGTACGAGAGCTTTACTCCGGTGACCTACCCATGGCCTGGCATAGAGTATTAGTCTACTCTGCACCGATGTCATACCAGTTTGTCATGCTCGGTTTGCGCACATCCGTCAACCACTTTCACATTATGAGCACTATAACAGTTTCAGCAGGGCGACCATGTGGAAAAACCAAGCGGCAGTAATAATTTTTAGTTTGTAAATGCGTTTTCTGTGTTACTGTATACAGACAGCACAGTTGCTCGATTGCAGATTGCTGTCGGCCATATACTTTTTATCTAAGTAGCATCATTTCTGTAATTTTTGCTCGGACCTATCTGACGTCGTTTTGCAGACCGAATGACTGCCTGTATTTTTGCCACTCTGGGGGAGTATGCATAAGAACATCGTAGATTAGTTTGGACGTAAGGCCAACGTTGCGACTAACTACTTCCAAACTAGCAAGTTACATTCGACTGCATGCAAAACACTGTCATAGAGTGCGACTAGCTAGTAAACGATTTTATTTGGAAGCAGTGTTACGACGTTGTTATGCATACGGTTGCTTATCATCAGAGTCATTGACTTTCTGGGATTATTTAACTGTATAGTTAGCGATTTCGCAGAATAGTGTATTGGTGATCGGTGATGTATGGAATGTTTGATTTTATGCATATTGCAAAAAAAACTTGTGTACTAGTGAGGTATGATCTCTATGGTATGTTGCAACTATATTTCGTTGGGAATAACTATCACTGCGTAGTATTTTGTTAACATTTACCGTGACCTGTCTTCAGATGCACTCATCTAGGAAATGTTTCATTAGTCAGTTTTGTTGTTCAGTTGACAGATATTATTGATGTGTATCATAGTGACCAAGTCATTGGTAATTGTTTTTACGCGAGCTATCATCGTATTTAATTTTTTCCAAGTTTTGTTTTATCGCTTCTGCTCAGCTACAGTGTAAGGCTTTTTCTTGTGAATTATGCTTCATCAACAAACGTCTTGATTACTTTTGTTTACTTTTTTACGTCTTGTTTACTTTTATGGTTTTATGCATTTTTCTCAGTATTATTCCGGTGAGTGTGCAGCAGTATCCACATTCACAAACATTTGTGGTTTTATTGTAACTTTTGCGTACTTGTGGAAAAATATTTGTTATTTAAGAACTTAATTCTTTCAGTGTTTTGTTTGCGTTGTCAATGAGTTTTTTGCGGAGACTTTGGAAAAGCCATTGTGCATTTTCATACAGACTGTCCATTACATTACAAATGCAGAAGTATAATAAATTTGATAAACAACAACAGTTGGGCTAAATTGCAATAAAATTTAGTTGCACTACAGGGCTGCCACTTGGTCCCTTAAAGTCCCTAATTCTCAGAAAGTGGTCCCTAGCAAACCAGCAGCACAGACTATATAGCCAAGCTGTGTGATGCACTGTAATTGTCAATTTGAAGTTATCGAGTGAAGGATGAATGGAAACGTATGCAGTTGGAACAGGAAGAACCTGAAAGAGGAATCAAGAAATACTGGCAACACTTCATGGGCCCACTTAGGGTCCTGGCGGTCCAAAGTATCTTAGCGTTTCCATGGTTATCAAAGCTTGTCCTTCCCTATCACATGGGAATGCTGATGTCGAGCGAGGACTCTCTAAATCTGGTTGCATACTAACTGATACGAATACTGCTATGTCACTGAAGATGCTAAATGCAAGATTATCTGTTTGTGATGGTATGCTGGCATATGATTGTAAGCCTCATTTGGTTCCAGTAACGCAACAGCTCTTAACACTTTCACACCAGGCACATGCAAGCTATACGGCCTATTTGGAAAGAAAAAAATTGGAAGTGGCAGAAGCAAAACAAAAGAAAGCAGACTACATTGTTAGAGCACTTCACTAAAAAAAGTCGAAGTCCGATTGACATTTTAGTATGGTCTGGACAGTGGACACATTTGAACACAATGTTCAATGCAACTGTTTTGATAATATTACAGTGAACAGTTTAGAATTTAGAACTGAACTATATTACATGCCTTTGACATTCTTGATGTCTAGTATGGTCATGTGCAGGAGCAATAATGACCATAAGTGTGTTTGGTCGTGACATTTGGTTTTGTATTAGGCCTAATTTAGGTCCCTTTTTGGTCACTCTTAGGTCCCTTTTAGCAAGTTCTGAAGTCCCTGAAGTCCCTAATTTTTGCTATTATATGAGTGGCAGCCCTGTGCACACATACGATATTTTCTCTACTGGCACTGTGTTGTACATTATGGGACCAGTGTATTGGCATGTCTGTTTTTAACTAGCTGTTATTGAGGTTATCTTGTTGTCATTGTCATTAGCTGTTAACATTGTAAACCTGTATCATCCTGCTAGTTGTCAATCACACAGTTAATCTGATAGACGTTGCGTCAAGTTTTTGGAGAAAACCAAGTTAGATTCTTGACCGCCAAAACAGTTAAACTGCAGTCACATATTGTTCATATTGTATCACATGCTTTCTGTTTGTTTCTGATGTGACGTTGGGTGATCTGAGTTATAATTTTGTGCATATGATAACCCCAGTCATTATATTGCACTGTTTATCTTATGTCAGTACAATGACCCCTTATATATTACACTTATCTAGCTGTTTTCTCCTAATCAAAGTTTTGTTTTTCTGTGCTTTTTGATCTGTGCTTATATGTTTCAGCCAGGATTTGAAGTGGACAGAGTAAGTGCCGGTATGTGAACAGTGTCATGGTGTGTGGTTGCAGATCTAATGTGTGCTAAATATATCATTTTGTAACTAATAACCATCTCTTGAAAGAAGTGACGGTGTGCTGTCGAGGCTGCCTAGCAAGTACTACTGTCCACTATAAGTACTGGTTTTGACTGAATTTGTGGTAATGACTTTGCTAGGTATCTTCACAAATCTGTAGTTTTAATTACGTGACATTCTGATGCTAGAGTTAGCTGTTCATCCAACTTTGTTATTGTTTGTTCTTGTCTTGGAGTCATTTGGAACCGCAGTTTACCTTGCATGTATGTCTGTGAAATGTGTCATCTAATTGACATTCCGCTAAATGTGATCTAGTGACTGATAAAATTAGTGTTGTTTTCCATATTTGGTTATCTGCATCTGACAGCAATTTTTTAAACGATTTCTGTCATTGTTTTTTTGTGTTTTATTTTTCTCATCTCGTGCAGTTCGGCACGGTACAGCTTTGCTCAAAATGCTTAGCTTCTTGTGTTGGCTTTCAGGAAGTGAAGCTTAACTCTTTTGAAAATGCAAGCTATTATTTTTCTTACACAATCAAAAAGCAAACAAGTTAGTTCGTTACGTAGAGTCAAACTGAAGATTGGCAAATAGAACATTCAAAGAAATAAACAGTGAGCTTCAAAACGTGGCAAACAGGCCAGTTTAATTGAAACAGTAATTATTCGCAGTAGTTGTAGTAGTTGTATGGTAGTATGTCTTGCTGTAGATTGTGATATGGACACATTTACGTAGGTACCGGTACACAGTTAATTACAGGGTATAGTGGCGTGTTTTATTATGTTAATATTTTATTCTTGTGATGAGGTATTTGTGTTGCACGCATGTTGGTGTCTGGACTTGTAGAAAGTAGATCTGCTCTGTTGGTGATAGAACATACCCATGAATCAAACGAAGTGGATTCAAATTATTGTACTTTACTCTTGCCACTGCAGTATTTCTGTAAGTGCTAAAAAGCGATTATAAACCAGTTATCAAAACACATTTATATGTGGCCATATGTCACAGGGGCATAGAAGGTGCGTAAAGTGATTATATACACATTTGCAAGCAACCTTGGACAGACAGACAGAATTGTGATGGCTAAGATGCGCTGAAAGCAGTAGCTGCTTTCGCGCGTAAAAAGGAATAAAAATACATGATAATACAAGATGCATCTACTTAATACATCTATGTTAATTGCATAATTTTACAAATGAATTTTTTTTCATTCTGTTGACAACATTGCCTGTTGTAATGACTCTTTGGTGACTTTTGCAACTTCTAAAATTATACAAATTTTACACGTAAGTTTTGAATACACACTGTTCTCTTTCAGTTTGCTTCACTGCACATTTGTTTTGAATTCACTCAACGTCACTACTTTATTATCATTATTTTACAGTCACAGTGTGTTTGTGTCATCTTTGGTTGTGCTGTCCTGTACAACCAATTGTTATATCTATTTAGTTATTTTTAGTTGTGACGGGTAGATTTCAGGTAATCATTTATGTGATGATCATTCTGGTCGTTGTGTAGTGACATTTTATTGTGGGAATATTTTATTGTGTAACTGACTGATATAAATTGTGTAATTGCATGCAATATTTGTGTAAAATCATGAAATGGTTTTGCAAAACTCTCCGGTTAATTTCTTTCCAGTTTTGCACAGCTGGAATAACCATTTTGTGTGATTAATTTTCTGTTGAAAAATTTTGGTTCATTCTGGCTAATTAAGTTGATGTGGAAAGGATCATATGTTACAACAGGATTTTGAATTTTTTGATATGGTCAAGTAATAAAGACAAGAGGTGCTTTGCTATACACGTTCTAATACCGTTCTTGAGATATTTTGTCGCATTTTGATTATATCCTACATCAGCAGTGTATTTGTTGTGTTGTGTGAAAGTTGCAAACATTTTTGTTGTTACATCATATGGGCAAGCATTTGTCACCAATAACATTAATTGTGAACTGTACTTCTGTTGAGATTTTCAATCCCATTATGTCGATGCATGTTTACACGTTAGAACTGTATGCGTGGTTGTGATTGGTGAAATAAATGCATTTAATATTGATATTGCTGCTTGGTTTGCTCTTTTGATTCATTTGATGTTACAGCAGTGACTGGAAATACTCATATAGATATGCAATGATTGCAGTCTTCATTCCAAATGGTCACATGTTGGTTGACCGCTAGTTTAGAAAACCTGGAACTATCGGGGTATTTCATTGATATCTGCCTCAGAAAAGTTACGGAATTGACCAAAACTCATGGAAATGTCAGCAATGACGTGAAATGGGGGAGTAGGTGAGGGCTTAAGCCCCTCCCCAAACGGTCCAAGGGAGCCCATGATTCTGGGAATGAACAGCACTGTGCCAAACAGATTAATTTTTGCGTGCAGTTCTAAATGTGCATGTATGTAGTGAATCTAAATATTTCCACACACAAATGCGTTTTTTTGCTTCTCAATGCCAAAAATGCGTTTGATATTATTCAACAGCACATTGACAGTTAGACCATGTGATGGTGAGTGATATCAATCACCTTTTCATGATTTTTGCTGTTTTCGATGTGTCACTCATTGCATGTCTCCGTTAACAAGTGTATAAACTGATGTTTTGTACATTTATATTTAATAGGTCTAACTTAAGTGTCAGTTAGGCCTATTTTCATAGTGGAAAACTAACAATAGGCCTACAACTTAGGAATAGACTGCTTATTACTGAAACAACACTGAGTAGGCTTTAAAAGAACAGGAAAAGATTTACAACATGCATGAAATAAATGTGTAATATATGACGAACTTGCAAGTTGGTGGCTTGGCGTAGCGGTAACGCGTTTCATCCGATCAACGAAGTTACTCTACGCCGAGGCGGGTTAGTACTGCGATGGGTGACTGCCTGCGGGCAAGTAGGCCTAAACCATCTCGTTATGTAACCAGCCGCCTAGGTCAACTCAGCCTTCCATCTTTCGAACCATCCGGGGTAGGCTGGGGTTAAGGCGGGGCGCGTTCACCTGTGTCGGGTGGCTGGTGAGTGAGGTGACGCTCTGTAACTCTTCAGATGGGCTTCCCATTAAGAGCTATATCACCACCTTTCATTACCTTTTTAAGTATTCAAATAAGAAACACATGCACAGCTTATTCTAGGGTAAAATTATGACGTGGCAAATACAAAAGTGCAATAAGCTTAATGTTTTACGCACTCTGAGCAATCAGACAATTTTGAAAACGACTGGCTTTGCTCACTAATAAAATTTATTTTGCTAGGCCTAATAATTTGAGTAAATGTGTCAACTATAATAAGTGATATACCAAATTTACTTGCGTCTACATTACCACCTTTATTTCATCTTCAACTTTTGTTCAAAACTGGCAACAACTAGCACTGTGCAGTTAGGCATTATGCCTAACTGCATTATGTGGATACGTTTATCTGGCTACTGTGCTACAAGTCGCATGCAGGGCCTATAGCAAAGAAGATGAGATAGCCTTACAAGGATAAGGGGATGGGAAGGGATAGGGGCAAAGCAGGATGTTCTTGCTGGATTTTAAAATTAGTTATCCGTCTTTTTTCTACACGGCCGTCTTCACCTATCAACTGACGATTCCTTTAAACTGTAACGAATGATTACTTTTTGCAAGTGAAACACTACAGTTTGTCAATATTTGAACGACGTAATAGGCCTACAGATGTAGAAATGTGCAACATTTTTATCTATAAGCCTACAGCGTAAAATGATGAACCAAAGTGCGTCAAAAACGGCATTTCGTTGCAATAATTTCAAAATTTTCACCCGGCGCCTCGATACTCTCGCGCCTTCAGCGCTCGATCTAGCCCCCACTGCCGCCACTTTCTTTCAACTCCCCAGCTATTTTTGTCTGGCGCCGGAGCTGTGACTGATCCCCCAGGTGGTAGCTCCGATGCTATCGCGCGTCACATGAGCTTTGCTCAAATTGCTTGTGAATTTTTTTACAATCATCAAGACGCTTAACCTAAAAGCTTACTGACGAAACCGACACAATGAGGCAAACTGTTGTATAGGCCTAGCCTAATGACTTTAGCTAGCGCAGCTCAAAATCGAATCGAAATACCGTCGTTCCAAAGTGATGAAACTCGAATATTGATTTTGCGCACCACTGGCGTTCTGCAGGCAGTGACACACTGACAACGTGACAGGGAGTTTACCTGCCAGCACTCTCCGCCCACCCAGGCCGTGGCTCAGGTGAATCAAGCCATCAAGGTGTGTCTTAGTGGCATGAATATTTATAAGTTATGCGCACGGTGGGTTTGTGTGGTTATGGGTGATTGAATCGCTACATTTCATTTTCGATTTGGCGTTCGACCAGTTACAAACGTTTATTTTGTGATTTTTGACTGCAAAGTGACATAGTCGACAGTAGTGAATTGTCTTCGATTTAGAACTGCACTGTGCAGTTTGTGCTATTGAGGTAATTATGAATTAGGCCTACCATGCAACATGCTAATCAATGCCACAAAAACGAAAGTCATGACAAACAATGACTGCACGCTGGAAATAACAGTGGATGGGGGAAGACTGGAGCAGGTCGACTATTTCACGTACCTGGGCAGCCAAGTGACAAGTAATGCAGATTGTGTGAACGATGTGAAGTCAAGGTTGGCTATGAGCATGGCTGAAATGATCAAGTTGACAAGACTCTGGAAAAACAAATCAGTTAGTACCATCACCAAGCTACGACTGATGAGAGCTTTGCTCTGGCCGGTGGCGACATATGGGTGTGAAGAATGCATGGACACTGAAAAAAAACAAGAAGAAAGACGCATTCAGGCTTTTGAGAACAAATGCATCAGAAAGTTGTTGAGAATACCGTGGACGAAGTTGATGACCACAGCACAAGTTTGCAACATGGCTGGAGTAGAAAACGAGCTGCTAAATCACATTAAGTCCCGTAAACTTTGGACACGTGTTGACGCAGTCACATGATAACGTTGAAAGCAGTGTAATGGTAGGTCTCGTGGAAGGGGTGAGAAACCGTGGAAGACAACGAATGTGCTGGTTGGACAATATTTGTCGACTGGTCTATCAGGTGATAACCTACTACACATAGTAAGAGACGGAGGGTGTTGGACTTTAATATTAGACTCATCCGTGTAGCCAACCGTTGCGAAGCGACGACGGCGAGATGACATGACATGACATCATTTGACATGACATAAAACATGTCAGTGTTTTGAAACTGACCCGTTATAACCTTTGCTACGAGTTGTCGTATAATTGGGGAAGGGGTAAAAAATGGCCGTATCATAGAAATGGTGAGAAATAAAGCCAAAGTTCTTATTGAGCACTAATAGGAAGTCGCATTAGCCCTTTCACATAACACGAAAATTATTTTCTGGCTTTTCGTCGTCCGCGTACGGTCGGCTCTTCCTAGCGAAAGCTGGGTTTTTTGTTTTATTTCACTTAAATATTTCGGCGTCGCGATTACAGCAGTGTTTCTGCATGATTTAAGACTAAGATTATTGTTGAAATCAAACATTTTGAGTAGGCAGACAGGGGCCTACGCAGTTATCGTCACATTGAGTTTGCTGATGTCGTTTCAGTTGATTGGGCTGCGTAATTGTTTCTGTGAAATTTATCCGTTGACAAGTCTCAGAGCTTAATTTTGTTCTACTGCCAGCAAATGTGGACCATTGTTTACTTGTGCTGCAGATGAGAAATGTCGCTAGCAAAAGATTGTGGTTCTCTCTGCCGGAGCGCGCGTGATTTTTCTCAGTGCTTGGAGCAGTGTTTTGGTAGGGAATTTAGTTACTTTGTGATCGATTCTCACATCACATTGTGATGAATTAGGTCTAATCAATTTTGCCATTTATAATTAGCACTGATCAAGGTTTTATCACGCGCGAAAGCAGCTACTGCTTTCAGCGCGTCTTAGCCATCGCAATTCTGTCCGTCCGTCTGTCTGTCACACGGGTGGATCAGTCAAAAGCGGTGCAAGCTAGAATCACCAAATCTTCACGATCGGCTGCCTGGAAGACTCTAGTTTCAGGAACCGTAAAGCTTTTTCATAAATTCGAAAAGAGTCATTCCGAACGAGGGCGCTAAATGAGAGGGAGTGGGCAAAATTTGCGATTTTTGGCCAATAAGTCGCTGTATCTCAGTAACGGTGCGAGATAGGGCCTAGGTTAATATTAATCACTAATAGGAAGTCGTACACTGGCTCTCGATT
>Ga0209454_1002424_pt1 | contig 12654 bp, 9 predicted proteins | sample WorMetHERISLAND1_2_FD_187400 | JGI IMG/M metagenome (GOLD analysis project Ga0209454, IMG submission 187400) | Marine gutless worms symbiont microbial communities from Max Planck institute for Marine Microbiology, Germany - Olavius geniculatus... | ecosystem: Host-associated > Annelida >...
TAGCAGCGAGACATCGCCACCGAAAAATGCGATATATTCATCTATTTGTTAATTTATCGAGCACAAAGAGAACATAAAACGAATATAGCAGAAATCTAACATATCCAGATCATCAGAATAATTGCATCAGAGGTCTTATAATTTGACACGAGGAAGTTTTTTGGACAGGATAAGATTCGAATCGGACAATTTTTTATCTCAGAAAAAATTTATTGGCTAGTGCGCATGCGTAACCGCGAGTTGAACCGAGATCAAAATTTGATCGGTGGTCAGATGGCAGTTCAGAATTGAACGGAGATCAACGCTTGAACCGCTTTGGTGCAACACAATTTACGCCTGAACTAGCTTCAAATTCACATTTGACCCGGGTTCAAAGTTGAACGACGTTGGTGCAACGCGCCCTTAAGAGATATATCAGATTCAACACAATAGCTATGCGAAGACAAGCTTAAGAACCAAAAGCCAAATTTTTGAAACTTCTTAAAAAGATCTTCAGAAGACTTTTTCCAAAAAAGTATGCAGATTTTAAAAATTTCTTTGGAAAATGTCTTTGGAAGAATCTGAGAAGATCTTCCAAAGAAAATTTTGAGAAAGGGTGCACAATTTTCGAATCTTCTTTGGAAACTTCTTAGAAAGAATTTAGGCAAATATGCAGGAAAGCACTAACCTTGTCCTACGTGGAAAAAGATGTGTAATAAAACAAAATTTGTGCAAAGTATGCAATGTTCGCACTCAGCTCAGATGTCATACGTGACGTCATAGCTTATTTGGGTAACGCTTCTATAAAATCAACAATGAGTAGGGCCTAAGTAAAGAAAATTGACATTTGGTCAACTTAAACAATGAAGCGGTGGGTAAATTGCATTTCCCGTGACGTGCAAGATAAGAAGTTTTCCAAAAAAAGTTTTCCTAAAAAGTTTTCAAACTAAGGTGATTATGTCACATGGTCGGCATAAGAGCATCTGATTGGTTGAACTAGTTTACGAAGATAAGAAAAAAAGAAGTTCTTTAAGAACGCAAAGAAAGCCGTCGAAAATTCGGAAAAGACAACTTCTTTGGAATTCCTAAATCATCTGACATAGGAAGATCTTTAGAAAATGTCTTAGGAAAATTTCAAAAATTTGGCCCCAAATGTAAACAATGCAACTGCTTCATTGCTGGAGCTGCTGCCAGACAAGCTTCATCATGTCACTGCACTGGACATTGGTCTCTTCAAATGCTGTCTCAAAACTAAACTGTTTTAGACCACATTATTGCAATATTTGTCGGCATTTCTAAATGCTTTAGTAAACTACGCTTGATAAATTGACCTGTTATACATATAACAAATACAACATAATATTAAAAAAATAATCTAACAATGACTGACAAACCATCTTTAATAGAAAAAAAACAACCAAAAAAGTAGTGCATTAGAGGTTAATTTAACATTATGCACAATATAAATTCACATTTTACTTACTTACTTATATTTAATATAAGTGTTGATACTATCAATGATCAATAGAGGCATGGTTTAACCACTCAACACATAATGTTTACAGTAGCGGTGTAACTGACATTGATATAAACAGACCAGACAGATTGCAACTACGGTACTAACTTTTTCTTCATAAGAAAGTCAACTTCAACAACCATGGCTCCGAGATAATCCTGTTGGGGATTAAATCCATGTGGACGAACATTAACCTGCTGGCCCAGTGTCAACACTGCCCATTTCCTCTGTACAACAGACATGCAGTCACTCGCTGTATGTATAACAAACAAAGAACGTATTTCTTATTATCTCTGTGAAACGGCCAGGTCAAACATCAAAAATGTGTCACTTGCTGGAGAGTATCTGGTATGAAAAAGACAGCATTCAAAGAAACCTTAATATGTCATTAATACAACACATAAACAGCGTATTGTGGCAGAAAATATAGAAATAAACACCACATACACATATGCAAAAATAAAACAAAGACAGGTTAAAAACTAATGACAATAGTAAAGTCGCTTTCACAGTGTTTTATAAAATCAAGTTGAAACAGCCAATACCTGCGGTGCATTAAATGCAATCGCTCCAGGTTGCACAGATGGGTGTGTACGAAGTGTGAACACGAAGCAGCTCTGTGGGTTTGGACGAACATCAACATGTCTGCAATGCGACAGATAATACAAAGTCAAGCAGTCTCATTAAACGGTTCATATACCAACATCACTATATTCATAAAAATGCACTAAACCACCTTTGAGCTTTATCATGACAAAAACTGATGACCAGTGACTATTGTGGCAATACTGCCACCACCACTAAATTCCATTAAAAAATCAAAAGTTAAAAACAACACCATCAAATTTCTAAAGCTACCATAATCCTGAAGGTAACAATGTTGGTTTTTTACCCTGGTGGTAATTATGAGATTAAAATTATTAAGTAAGATGTATAAAAAAAATGAGACAGAATCACAAAACACTTAAGAACCTGATACGAGAGATGTCAAAGTCCTGTTCACTGACCACAGCACAATTAGTCAACGACAATTCATCTGTCGGACATTTGGCGACCTTCATCACCTGCAAAAAACAAAAACCCAACAAATAATTCAAGTTCACTGCATTCATGCATAGACTCCACCCAACTGCCAGTGCACGATTCGATGAACAATTCATCATGTAAGTCAAGAACCTAGGTCATTGGATGCCGAACATTTTGGTTTAGAGTTAAAGTTGAATGTTAGTTCTAAATGTCTTTGCATAGTGCGGTAGGGCATTCCACGCCAAATGTCCAATGTCCAATAACGTCGCTTCTGAATGTGCGTCAATTCATCTGAATATTTCAGCCCCACACAGATCTACAGACCCAGATCGATTATGGTCCACATATTCTGATTTTCTTAATTTTTCAAGCTAAGGCGATCGGAAATTTCACCTACAGTACTAAAGTGGTGTCTAAAACTTAAGCATCATCTATTATTCTACAACTATTCATATGATAATCTATGCACGACATGACAAGAAAACGAAAGTAATGCCTGATTTTTGCAGAAAACTGACTGACAAGCATCCCTTGCTGCTTCTGTAACTTGATTTTTCTTACTTTTAACTTTTTTGCGAATGCAATAATCAACATAATTAGGGAATTTAATGCTTGTTTCCTGACAAACAGCAGACATACTAGATACGGCTGTGATTATCCATACTGCCGCTTATAACTAGGCTAGACAAATTACAAAGTGTACAAATTTTACGTGGCAGTCAAAAGGGATAAACAATTTGTTAATTCTATTTTCAGTTCGGTGAACTGATAGAAGCAACACAAAATTTGCTACTTTCAGTTCAAGGAGAACGGATAATGCCCGAAGCCGCCGGGCTGCTGACATCCTGCCTCTGTCACTGTCAGGAGCTGAGCTGGTCTCACGACACTGCAGCCACTGATACTTTCAGACTTACCCTGTTGGCAGTCGATGGTTTGGCAGGACTAAAATGTAGCAGAAAGTTAACGAACTACCTAATAAAGCTGAAATAAATAAATCTAAGTCGTGCAGTAAGATTCTAGGTCCATGCTGTAAGTACACGAGCAGGCCATTAGTCCAATTCGCCCATTGTCCTGCTGAGAGTAAACTAAAAGATTTTTAACCTCTCAGTATTTTGAAAAGATATGAATAAGAATTGTGGCGTTTAATCATTTTTTCAGTCCATCTTGTATAAAGAAAGAACTTTGCTCTGCACAAGTCATGGTAGATCTATAGCGTCACTTTCCACCTTCACAAATTTCATCTCAGCAGCTAGCGCTGGTAACGAGGAGTTTAATGAACTCAGAGTTAAAGGTCCTCCTAATAATTTTAACTTTAGAATTAGTGAATCTATTCACCATCTCTAATGCAGTACTGGTGGCGGTGTGAAATTAATAGCAGCGCAGCCAAACTGATTTTTGTAACCTAATTAGTAATCTATATTTACCATCGCGAAATTTCGAGCCGAGCTGCAGTATTTTTTCTTTGCTACAAAATTCTGATATTTTCACAGAATTTTGTAGAAGTTGAAAACTCGCAATTAGTACGATTTTAGACTCACAAAAAAATCAAACTGAACTGCCAATAGCTGTGGGCCCTACTTATAGCTATCGCGATATGGCACAGTCGTAAAAAAACACAATGCAACTTGCCCGATTGTACTTTTAAAATGAAAAAGAGGTAATTTTCTTTGCATGTTGCTAGTGTAACTCAGCACAATGTCACTGTGCCAGCCGGCCCTTCAGAAACTTATGTTTAAAAGCTCAGTTTACTTACAAATGGAAGGCCGTGGTGAGGCGTGGAATTTGGACGATTTTGCCGTGGTAAGCCGCGGAATTTTGCAAACTGGCCCACGGAATTTAGCATAATTTTTCCCGGAAAACTGTGGGCCCTAATTATAATATCAGTGATCTTGACGCGGCGACTCGTTCTAGGCTGAGGATGCTGGAGGCAGTTTGTTAAAACAGCTATGCTCCAGCCCAGGGCATGCTCACAACAGTGATGACGATGGTGGTAATAGTGGAAGTTTGGTACACGTTTGGCTTTGGCATGTACGGCACTTTTACTTTTTGTTTGAATTAATATCACTGTTATTATAATCATTATTGATACGTTGATGTGTTGCTTTTTTATAAACTTCTGTAGAATCTTTGCAGGATACATTTCTGCTGCACGTAGAAAGTGGAGCAATAATTCTGGTTGGCGCGACAACAGAAAATCCATCGTTCCACGTGAACAGTGCTTTGTTGAGTCGATGTCATGTGGTTGTCCTTGAGAAACTGAGCCTGGGTGATCTGCGACTGATTGTTGATCGTGCCATTCACCAGCTCGGAATCACAAAACTCGACAGCGCTGCAGAGGCAAATGGCTTTGTGTAAGCTAGCTGGCTATTTCATTATGGACTTATTTTTGTTTGCAGTCTGTAAATCTTGTTGCAGTGGTGTAAATTTATATGCAAAAATGATACCAGTACATGAAAGCGATGTTTTTTAACTGCATACATTTCATCATATGGGGCTTGATGCGCAGTTATGTAAATTTGACTTTACCTGTTGCACGGAACAGTTAAATGAGGTTGCCATGGTGAGAATCTGTTGCTTTAACTGCTAGACCTGTGAGTCGGGTCGAGTTTGTTGACTGGAATCGACATGGGCCTTTGAAGTGGCATCAAATCGGTCCATAGTAGCATCACTGTTGAAATTTTCTGGCATTGTTTGTTTCATTACAAGTCGTTTCAAATCGACTTGAAAGTCAACTTGACCAATAATCTTGCAATTAGCAGTTCTCTCATACAAGTCATGTACATGATCATCGATGAGTTTTGGCAAATATGGCAACTTGTAACGTATTTCAGTGGAAATAACCAACATGCTGGTTTTCAGTCGAGAAGACAGGGCAAGGCTTGGGGTAGGGTTGTGCTACTCTAGGCGGATGGCCATGCAGTGTCAGCAATGGCCCGGCATTATTTTCTAGTTTTTATCTAGCAGCAGCATTAAGTATTGTGAACATAATGAGAATTCGTTAATTGTTGGGTCTGGGAAACATTTCTGTAGAGATGCTGGAAATCTAGTGATAGAATCCGAGGCTGTTGAGACTCTGATTGCTCTGTCCGATGGAGATGCTCGCTGTGCACTGAATGGACTGGAATTTGTTGTCACTGCTAAACTGGCTGCCGATAGTTGCTCCAACAACAAGAGCCGGGTTATCAGTGATGGTGACGTAAGGAATGGGCTTGTCAGGTCACATATTGTCTACGATCGACTTGGTATGTTCTCCCATCTTGCTTTATGTTTGTAGTTTTAAAAAAAAAAATTTATACCTTGTACATTGTATAGTAATGGAGATTGGCCGATAAAGTGAAATTGATTATGGTTGCACTAACTTGTGGAAGAGATTTGGCTTGTTCCTGTGTAATAGCAGTCAAATGCTTGACGTGTGCACCATGCCTGTGCAGTTACTGTCCAGGCCTGGGTTCAGTTGGCAACTGAGATTCAGCTTGCTGACATTTGGCATGTGCCTCACAAATGACTATGTTATTATTATTACTAGGATTATTAGCATGAATGTTTTGAAATCAATTCCTCAGACAGGCAAGATTGTTTAATGGTATCTTGTATAATATGTGATTGTTAGTGTCTCTGATGTTTTGGCCTTAAGATGCTTACAAATGTCAGACATGTATTCTTTTATATTTACCATCTACAGCACTGGGTTCAGTCAGGATCATTAGCATGATTTCTTCATAATTTAATTCCTTGGAGAGGCAAGAAATGGTTTGATGGTGTCCTGTATAACATGCAACAGCCAGTGCCTTTGAAGTTTTAACTTTAAGGTCCTTTATAAACATGTACATTTACCTATTGTTACCAAACACAATGCTAGCTATAATCTTGGTAAACAGTGCCAGGGCACTGAACTCACTGAGCTTTTCTGTGCTGCTGGTTGGAATTTTTCATTCAGATTCATAATGCTGGTAGTATAATTTCTGTGTTGTCAGGAGAAGAACATTACAACTGTATTTCGGCACTACACAAGTCGATTCGTGGTTCTGATGACAATGCTGCTATTTACTACTTGGCTCGTATGATTGAAGGTGGCGAAGACCCTCTGTTTATTGCACGACGGCTCATTGTCTGTGCCAGCGAAGACATTGGTAACGTAGCTTTAATTCAGTTGTTCTAACATTTTCTCCTTCAATCTTTTGATGCTATTGTCTGGCCCACACGAAAGGTAAAAATAGCTTTGTATCAGTTGTTCTGTCTAACATTTTGTCTTTCAATCTCACACAAAAGGCATTTTGTAAAAATTGGCATCATGACAAATGCCCGAAGTCACTTTTTTGTAGTGACTCAACTTGCAGTAACTCCGGAAATTGGGCTGGTTAAACATTGGCCATGTATTTGTCAATTAACAGAACTTTTTGTTCTTACCTTCTCATGAGCGCACGGCCAACAAGTTTACGAATAGTCAATGATGTCAGCTTAATGTTAAATGAAATCACAAGTAGGAAGTAGCGCAATAGTATTACTAATGTTTATGATTAAGGTGTGAAATTTTGGCTCAAAATTATATATGACAGTTAGTTTGTGAGATCTGAGCATTTATTTGATTAATTTTGGTATTTGTCTTTAATGTATTGCTGTCTGCGCCGAATACTTAAGGTAACTAGACTCAACCAGCTACGGAATGACACAATTTTATTTATGACACCGTTGCATGGCAAGCGGCTTCAGTGGAATCATCTTCGATGGTTTGTACATGTGTGCCGAATGAACGATTCCCACCTGCCGAAACAGCTTCTATGGGCAGAACATCTGGATGGTTGGCGCTGTCCTCCTAATGCATTAAGAAAGCAATGGAAGGATTAGGTTGCTGCCATTGTGATGACTCATCTATCCAGGCGCCTTTACCGTGACCCCTTGAATGACAGCTGAGCGCGGCACATGGTGGTGGTTACGGTGCGATATCACCGGCATCAACCGACGTCGTGACCAATCAAGCGAGCGCGCACATCCAGATGTTTCGAGCATCGTTGGATAAGCGCCGATCCGATCCGATGTCTGCTTAATTTCTGATCCGCCCATCCATGACGAAAATACAACATTTGATGACGTTTATACGTGAATTATGTGAAGTCACATTGTGGTTATGTAGCAATTGATGTGTTATGGATGATAGTTGATGCTGAACATTGCAGGGATGTCTGATGTACATGCTTTGCCACTGGCCGTGTCAACATATCAAGCCTGTCACTTTATTGGTCTGCCCGAATGCGCTGTATGTATCATGTCAGCTAACCACCGTTCTGTGTATTGGTAACTTACTTGTGCTGTACTGCTGATAATGTTGTTTTCAGATACACTGATCCAAACTATTTAGACATATGAGTACCTTACTGAAAAGAGATAAGAACCACATCTTAAGCTAACTCATAAAGTTGAATTATAATAGCCAAGCTAAAATGTATGATAATCAGAGGTTTGATTTTCATTTGGCAGGTATTAGTGAACTTGCAGCAAGCAGCTTTTTGTAGCTAGTGATAATGGAATAGGAACAACGTACAGTGGTCCTCTTAGCACTGACACAAAAATTATAGTACCATTATCTACATATAGCGTGTACCAACATAGCTTTTGTTAATGAATGTGTGCAGTTCATTGCCAGGTCAGATATACATATATTTAAAGCAACTTGTGGACCAAGCCCCACCTATTGGCAGTTGTCTCCAGGAAAGAAAAGGAGATGGAGGGAAAAGGGGAAGTATTGGAGAGAAAGGGAAAAGGGAGTGATAAGACTTTGGCTACAAAGTGCTAGATATGCAACGACCTGTTTGTAACTTGTGTCAGTTCTCAGACTCACGCCCAGAAGTTATAAGAATGTTATGACAGACATGTATTATAGACAGTGGCGTGGCGTCATGGCTGAGGTGGGGGGGGAAGAAGGGGCAGCTGCCCTTTCTAAATTTTGGGCTGTTGAAAAAATGTTGTCATAAATCTTTCTGTCAGAAAATTTGTGTCCAAAAATGCCAAATTTGGGGCTGAAACGCCTATTTTGAAAAAAAATTTAGAGGCAAAATGGAGATTTTCAATACCCATAATCTCCTGTCAGAAATTTGCTGGTGTCAGAATACCATCTGAAATTTGTATTGTCTGATGCGAATTGCAACTTCCTGTCTCGCTTACTTTTTGTAAACCACAACGCCACTGGTTCTAGTTTCACTTAACGAAATTATAAGAATGTTATGACATATTACAGACAGGTGTGTGTCTGCTGGGTGTGACAGACCAATCTGGCACACTGCGTGACGTACTTGTCACGTGCCGGTAAGTCAAATGAATCCTACGTGGCGTTGCGTAATGCCCGCACTGCTGTCAAGGAACATCGAGGTCCTCAGCCTGCTGTTCCCCTGCACCTGCGTAACGCCACAACACAACTTGCTCACAAGATGGGTCTGTCATTCCTCCTAACACATTGTCTGTTCTGCTGATAGCTCAGATAATATTTTTACTGTCCACTGTATGATACGACATACAACAGTATTGCCTTCAGCATCGTGGCTAAGTTTTGCGTCATTTGATTGCGTCAGCCAGGTGAACATAGTGAACATTCGAGGAGATTAAGAGATGGGTCGTTCTGTCCGTCGTTCTGTGTGTGTGTGTGTACATGATGACTAATAATAGCAATGACATCATTGCACTAACAGTGCAAGCAGCAATGCCGACTATTACATTTCCCTCCCTTTCCCCTCCCGTGAAGCGGCACTTCCTTCCCCCTCCCCTTTCCTTGTGTTTAAGTCACTTCACTTGGCAGAGATATGCACTCTCACGAGCGCCTTCTAGTTTATTTCTTGTTTAACACAATAACACATGAACCAGTGCCTTAAGTTGACAAAATTTTACATGGATATGCACCTGGACAACTGCAAGAGCCATGTTGAAGTTCAGGGTAATAGGACCAGATTTTTTGGATGTGAGACAGGACCATGCTATTAATAACTGGTGCTAGACAGGACGAGCTAGGCCAATAGCTATTGGCTGATGCTAACGTCAGGACAGAATTGTAATTATACTAAATATTGTTTTTGTATTAATAATTAATTCTTGTAGGTCTGTTTGTGAATATGTGTGAAAGTTATTTACTGCACACTTATGTGAATTCAGAGAAACTCGTGTAAGAAAAATACCAGATGCTGATTACAGCCTGGTGTACAAGTTGGCTTGATGCATGTTGCAGGCTACGGTGCAGGCTACCAATACAACCACGACTTTGATGTCGTCGATCAAACATACTTGCCAGATGAACTGCTTGGCACAAGTTTCTTTAAATAATCATCACACTGGCTGTGTACCAACTGAAACTGTTTACATAACTACTAGCATCTGCTATTTGTTTTCATTTTCGCTTTTATTGACCAAGTACAGAATTGTAATGACATTAGTAAACAAGGTAATGTTAATACAAATGCAGAGTCTGTCCAATGCATTTCGATAGATTACAGTATGTGTCCGTATAAATATAATCAGCGAGCTGTTTGGACTAGTAGAAAAAATCAAAATGTTTAATTTTAAATTGTACAGCAGCAATGTTATTGTAATCCTTCACTATTGTTAGAACTAAACAATTAACATTGTCAGTCATGTCGTTATTCGATTCGTCACCAGCGCATTACTATAAATGGTCCATTGTGACCATGCACCTATCTTGCATCGTTATGAAGATATGGCACCTCAAAGATTATGGGGTCACGACCTTGACCTTTTGGGGTCACGTGACCATTCGACTCGCGGTGGGCGACTTCCTATGGGTGGTCCATTGTGACCATGCGTATATCTTGCACCGTTATGGAGATATGAAGCCTCAAATGTTGCACGGATAGATGGATGGACGGACAGACGCTCAGGTGATTTTATACTATGTCGAATGATATGCATTGCATTGGACAGACAATAACAGTACTTGAATCAAGTTTAAGTATGGTGGCGCAGCAAGGAAGGAAGCAATGCAGACAAACTTTTGTGTATCTTGTTGCAACTTTTAACATAGAGAGATGTTCTTTTGCTCAACAGTACAGCTACAACTCCTCGAGATACTTTCAGGCATGTGTTCAAAATATAAAAAATGCAGTTGCCAGTTATCATCCGTTAGCATACTTCTGCAATTTGAAGCATTGGCATGCACTGCTCTTTGCGGTTTAATGCCGTTGTTACTTGGTTCTGCTGAATGAAGCGCGCTATGTTTTCACCTGTGTCTGTCCGAGTCGAATATTACTCAAAAAAGTTATGAATTCTTACAATTTTAAGGGTGCATGGACTAAGAAACTATTAAATTTCGTTGGCAATCTGATCTTTTTTTTGTTAGCGTTGGAGGCAAGGGCAAAAAACTATTGACTGAATTGATTTCTGGAGGCAATGTAGTCCTGTTACTTTTCATACGCTGTTGTGATTTGCTAGAGACAGCTGCAGTAAAATATGGTGGGCCTTGACTGATGTTTGAACACTCTACTGCTTTCCAGTTGTGTTATCTACTTTAGCATATGGTTTGTTTTAGTTAACATGTATTATTCCTCTTTGCAAATGATGAGTATTTCTTTTGCCTGCACTAACCATATAACAGGTAGCAATTTTTGTTACTTGTTGCTTCTGTGTAATTTATGTGCAATAACAGAGCTGCAAATTTTTGACAGTAATGTTTAGAAAATGATTTGCGACAAACTCTTTGTATAAGGCCTCTTGTCTGCCATAACAGCGATAATAAGAAGAGAGGCATAAATAATTTCTACAGCAAAGTTGTAACTGTCAAAATATTAGTTTGAAGACAAGCTTTGTACATGCTGATTGCTGAATTGTAACATAGACAACACATAACATACAGCCATTTAACAGCTGTTTCCAGCTTTCCATGGGTAAATCCAAGATGGCGGACTGCAGTGCATTTCAAATGGAACCACTAGGAAGTATAAACATGAATAATCAATCTCAAGATTGAAAGAAAGGATGCAGATGAACTACTTGTCGACATAAGATCAATATTAGTTCTACACAAGCTATGACGTTACGAAGCTAATGCTATGCCCTAGTTGTGTACATGTCTTTATCTTCTGGCTTTGACATGCCAAAGTCCATCTTTGGTCCTACGGTCTCCTTTGATTTTGTTGTAGCAGAAGAAACAGCTTCAGACGACGATGCAGCCTAACACACCAAAAAGCTTTATAAACAAGGAAATAATTATGTCTACATACAGTTAACTTTAGTTTCAACTGAAAATCCACTTTTACACTGCAGTACATGATATGCCATCGGATTGTTCACAGCCAGTATTCACACAAGTGGCTCTGGACAGCACTACTGAATGGGCCTTTATCCCTAACCCTAACTGACCCTAAAATGTGGAAAAATGAGAGAGTTCTAATTAATTTCTTCATCGTAATAAATGTCTGAGCTAGGGTTGAATGTTGTGTTACATCGGCAGCTGGCAATCCTGCTTTGATTTCCATATTTATGTCAGTGCCATATATCCGTGCTATATTATAAATTTACAATTACTGAGTACCAGCCTACTGCCCATCTTATTGGTCGGGGCCCGTTTCGGTAGTGCTCTCCTGAGGTGTTTTCAGTAGTCACAAGTAAAATTTGCATAAGATATTGCTCCATTTTCTGGAAATTTCTGACGTCTAGTGACCTTGATCTGAGTTGAAAATTGGCACTTTTTACTGCTGTTCTGAGAAACATTCACATTGATTTTGGTTCATCTACTCCTCTGTTTTTGAGTTAGAAGCCCATACAGGACGGATGGGCAAGATTTGTAATAGTGCCTACATACTGGGATCCACCATGAAATATCCTTGTAATATGATCTACATATATAGCATAGTGATGAAAAGGTTACAGTACAGGTATCTGACTGATAAAATTTCTTAGTGTAAGAACTTATGAGTCCCAGAAAAAGCATGAATTGGCTAGAAGTTATTTCATAAATGTTTGCTAGCACCATGCAAGCTATTTGTACCAACATGCAGTGGCTTATATCCCCAAATTTGGAATCAAAATTGGGCGCAACTGACCTTCCAGTTTTGGGCTCAGGTTCCCTCCAATTTCTGACTCATTTTCCCCTCCATTTCGGGCTTCTTTCCCCTCTGGGGAACAAGTTTTGTTAAAGG
>Ga0209454_1002426_pt1 | contig 12651 bp, 5 predicted proteins | sample WorMetHERISLAND1_2_FD_187400 | JGI IMG/M metagenome (GOLD analysis project Ga0209454, IMG submission 187400) | Marine gutless worms symbiont microbial communities from Max Planck institute for Marine Microbiology, Germany - Olavius geniculatus... | ecosystem: Host-associated > Annelida >...
CATATAATTAGAAGATACAAAAAATTTGAGCTAATGCTCACGAGACGCGCGAAAGCCTATAGCAGTTCCTGTTCGCATACTGTCAGTCTACTTTTACGGGGGTACCGCTGTTTGATGCCCTCGTGCGCAGGTTTCCTTGAACCTAGAAAATTGAGACTTGGACCGTCAAAATCTACGTTCAATGCTGAAAATTTCATATGCAGCTTGTCCATGTTTATCTCAATTGGTTTCGGCGCAATTTGCTCTTAAAATGTGTCTCGCAGCCGGAAATCGTCCAAAAAATCCATAAATTTCCTATTTTAGCGTTCAAGGTCATCCAAGGTCATTGAATTCGGTTGCAATTGAGAGCCAGTGTACGACTTCTTATTAGTGATTAATACTAACCTAGGCCCTATCTTGCACCGTTATTGAGATACAGCGACTTATTGGCTAAAAATCGCAAATTTTTCCCACCCGCTCTCATTTAGCGCTTTCGTTCGTGGTGATCCCCTTCGAATTTATAGAAAAGCTTTACGGTTCTTGAAACTAGAGTCTTCCGCGCAGCCTATGGTAAAAATTTGGTGATTTTAGCTTGCACCGTTTTTGACTGATCCACCCGTGTGACAGACAGACAGACGGACAGACGGACAGACAGAATTGCGACGGCTAAGACGCCCTGAAAGCAGTAGCTGCTTTCGCGCGTAAAAACCAAAAGTAAGTTGGTGAAATAATTAAGTTGTGAGAAGTTCGGTGCGGTGGTCTACTTTCTTATTCACGCTGTATTTTAATCGAGCACACTGATTGGCCAGTTCGTCAAAAAGTTCTGAGCTTGCTTGGAACTGCATGGTTTCCACATCGAGTTTTGTTTCGTTCATACGCTTATTGCAGAAACTCAACTGAGAGGGTGGGAACGAGTCAGTTAATGACGTCAGTCAACTCGTAATGCTACTCTGGTATCTCGCGTTGTACCCGCGACCGTCGGTCACTTCAGCAGCTGATATCGAGTGCCAACTGACATGATGACGGCTAGCCTTATGCACACTGCTAGGTGGGGTGTTTTGTGGCCATCAAGCGTTTTTCCGTCTGTCAGATGCAGACAAGATGCAAAAGAGTGAGTGGTACGTGCTGACAGCGGGAGTGTTCTCAACTTTTTTTTCCACGAGGGGAGACACGTTTCCCACTATTTTACTAAAATCCACGAGAAAGAAAGATCGCCGATTTATTTGCTTACTTACTTGAATTCTCTTTTGTTGTAACTTTTTGTGAGTGAACAAATTACAAATTTACAATATTAGCCTATATTGCGTTGTATTTTGTGCGTATTGCAGTTCTGGAACGAAGCAAAAACATGCAAAAAATTAACGCGATTTTGCTTAATGCATGCCACTCGTTGCGTTCCAGGCCGTGACCCCCACTTCTTTGAGAGTGCAACCCTTTTCCTACAACATTCGCTAGCCGGCCACAAATCGACGTCGGACGTGAAAAGATGTCGTGTTGACGAATCGACTGAAAGAAACGCCGACGTCCGACAGAGTGACTCGTCATGAGAGCCGCAGCATATCACAACCAACTGCTGTTGACGACAAGTCCAACACACGCGACATGTCATAATGTCACGTCCTTAGAGTAATCGTCTGAAAACAACCTGTGTAATACAGTTCTGTACATCTACAAGCGATCACTCATAAGCCTATATGGTAAATTATCCTTGTGACACGATACGATTATTTTTTAATGTTGGCTGAAAACCCGACCTGAACTGTTGGTAAGTGAGCGGACGGCCTGGAGGAGATGGCTTGGCTTGCCGCCAGGTTAATTGAAAGTCGCGCATTGCTAGTAAAGGTTCATCGCCGTCGGGGCAAGGTTGAATCATTTTCGCGAACTCAGCCTGGCCAACCCTCCGTGAGCAGGTTGAATAATTAATCTGGTGCAGGGTCTGTGTGCGCCGACTAAAATAGACTGGCGGTAATTAAGACTTGACACCCGCCGATGAGTGCATGCTGCGTCTGTAAGCCGAATGAACGACATACGTCAGTAAAACACACACAATCCGTCTATCTGACCATTTATTTTCCCACCCCATCCAACGTTTGTTTCTGCTCTACCTAGGAAAAACACAACCAGCGAAATATCACTCTTTTATCCGATACAATATAATTCCTTAAGTAACATAACGCGTAAAACACATTTTGTTTACATTTCTGACACTTTGGCTGATATTTCACCCAGTTGTGCATTTTTCAACTGCCTGCGGTAAAATTGCTTGAAGTGTTGGCCCACTATGCAAACACAGGCAAGGAGACGCTTTCTCCATTCATTGACAGCAGTATCGATAATGTTCTGCTCCAGACTAATCCAGGCTGTACCAGTTGCTTCTTGACTTTACAAACATTCCTAAACATTATCTGGTAGACACACTGCTGCATGACAGTCAAACCTTGTAATAGACTGGCTGTTGGGGCCCACAGATTAAGATAGATAGAATTTATTGACGTTTTCTATTCATTTCAACACGTATTATGCTTGATCTGTTTTCCCTAGGTAGTGCAAAAGCAGATAATGGGTGAAGTAAAAGCTAAAACACTTATTTAATAGCCAGTTGTGGCCAAAATGTTTGTGCCAAAAATTATTAAAATCTGCTAATCTTTATTTAAGTTACGATCGATAATGTCTGGAATGTTTTTTCAGGTCTACTGTTTATTTCAACACATATCTCGCTTCATCTGCTTTCTCTAGGTAGTGCAAAAGCATACATTGGGTGAGGCTGGAAACTAAACAATCATTTGATGGCAAGTTGTGTTAGGAATATTGGTACCAAAAATTATCAAAAGTTGTTAATTGGTTTTCAAGTTACAGTCGAAAATGTCGGGGATGCTTTTTGGGACACAGGGTAAATTAGACCACGGTCTGGAGTGAGTAAGTGGATGCGCAGTAATAACTTATACCATTCCAGACAGTGGTCTAATCTACTTAGACTGCGATCAGATCTAACTGTATTACAGTACTGTACATCGTCGTTTGCGGTATGACGCATGACTGCATCCGTAGGCTACGTTATGAAAATAGTACCAGTGCAAGGTGATCTTAGTCTAAGACAATTAAACAATTTTATACTTTACACCCCATGTTGTAGTAAAGGCCTACTGTACAAAAAGACGGACAATAAACCCAGCTGTCGCTAAGATAGCCGACCGTACTGGTTGTCAGTGACCTTCAGGGTCATTTAAGGTCGACGAGTTCAATGTTATTTGAAAAACATTGTCACTTTCTATCAGTGATTAATAGTAACCTTGGCCGTATCTCTCACCGTTTGCAAATATGGCCAGTTTTCCGTATAAAACGCACATTTTTACTCCCGTCCGTTCAACCCCGAATTTGAAAATGTTCCTCTTGCACTAGATTTTTGATATTTTGCATGCCCAAGTTTGAGGCACATTACTGATTATTTGTGTACAAAGTTTATTCTTACGACCTAACGCTTAGCCACAATCCGGTACGAACGCCGTCAGACGGACGAACAGACGACAACCGTATCAATAGCAGGACCGTTACTTAAGTACTGTCGGCTAAAAGTCAGAAAATTGGGAAGCGACGATCGATAGATCTTGGTCATCGTCACTCCAGCAGCTCCACGCCCACACATTGTAAGCCTATTGGCTTAGCACGTTCCACAACGTCTCAGAGTCCCTAGTTTATTTGTCGTCCAATCATTCCCGTACTCATTACGCTTTTAGCATCCCAGTGACGTCCGTCCGTCCGTCTGTCTCTATAGTTGCGCTGTTGCTAATAGTGGAATCTATAGGGACAAGTTTGCTTCTCGTGGGCCTATAGCCAACGTTGCAAACTCAGTCACAAGTTTCGTTATGTCGCACCCAACGTGTGACCGCAATGTCTTCTTACGCAGTACTTGGCTTCTGTTGTGTTCGCCAGGTGTCAGCACAATGTTCGGCGGAGGTTTCAGATCTCTGATCGATTTTGCTTTTTCGTCATTCTGCCATACTGACACAATTTGACATTACCGAAAATTTGGAGGTGCATACGATCGGACGTGGCAAACAACAAAGCTGAAATCTTCGCGTGCTTCTGTAGAAGTCTGCCTAGTGGTGTTGACATTTGTGTTTTGGGGAGCTGCTGTTGGGTCTGTGGTTGATCTAATGTTTTCGGTGACCGCATCGGGCGCCACCCTCTCGAGGGTGACTCGCGAAAGAGGTTCTTTATAGGAGTGAAACTAGACTTTAAACTATGGGGAGAATTTTGGTGCTTAATTTACGTTATTTTGGGGCCTAGACAGATTTTTGAGTCCTAATTTTTATACCAAGTTAAATGTGGCCCAAAACAATGAAACGAATCTCACCAAACAGGTAGAAAGAGGTGCTGTATTAAGTTCACTGAGATGACGGCATGCAGCGACAAAAACGACGACGAAGATGATAACGGCGGCATGAATAAACGACACACTCCAAGCACGTGCTCTCTCAGCTCTCCCAGCAGTTCCAGCCAGCACAGACAGAAAACCAGTGATCAAGAGAAAGAGTCATATGACGTGGGAGCTTAAATACGAATTTGGCTGGTCTGCTTTCCACGGCCATAAGCCCATCATTTCCGCCCATAGCCTAGCTGTTCGGCTGTGGTCAGCGTTGAGAAATCGTGACTGGACTGAGTCTGGAAAGTCTGGCGGACAGTGGAGTGCATCGACCGGAAGTGACATAGGTCTAGGCCTAGGTAAGGCGACAACAGATGCGGTGTGGGGTGGGAGAGAGATACAGCTGCAAGCTGCGACTGACTGTAGTCTTTCTTAGCAAACTATTCACGATTTTACTCCCACGAAGTTTCACCACGGGCGATGGGGTCAGTCACTTCTTACTGCGCACTAGAAAACTATGTAGCAAGGTCGCATAGTGCAGAGCAAGCTCCATCTCACACTTCAGCAGTGTTATGCAACGAAAAGTAACACTTGGGATATTTGTTGGTAATCTCTAAACTGATACCATTCGCTTACTGCCCGCAACCAAGAGTATGTTGCTTAAAATAGCCGACAAACGGCTTCGGTTTAGTTGCATTATAGCGCAGAAAGAGAACAGAGAGAGGTCTTCATCAGTTGGGGGAACGTTAGAGTCTCAAGACGAATCTGCATGGGATGGACAGGCGCTAAATATGTGCACACGTGATTGTCTCTTATCTGCGCCGAGCAGACGCGACTCAGCAGACGCACCAGGTTCTGTTCAGTACATACTTAGGCGACGACTTTTCCAATCGCTCTGGGAGCAAACTCATTCTTTTTTCTCCGCTTTTCCCTTCTCTCATCCCATTCTTTCGCTCCTTTTTTTCTCTTTTATTTTTCCCTTCCACACTTTCAATCCAGCGACGAAATCAGAAAATTTTTGCATGTTTTTTTCAGCTCATTAAATTTATAAGCTTATACACACGTGTTACCTCGCCCAAGTGACAAAAATTGCACAGATTTAGCTTCGAAATGTAGGCTAACACAAAGCGTTTGACGGTTGGATTGACTGTTCAGTTTGATGTGTGCAGAAAGGCGACTAGTGGGCTAGACCTATTAAGGGTAAACCAGACGCACATTTGCCCAAATTGCAATCTGGGATGGGTTCTCTCTCTCCTTTCCAAAAAATGTTTGGTAGCGGGGGCTAGTGGATTCGGCACCTAAGGAAAAGGCAGTGTCAATTTAGCTTTAGGGCCATGTACGGTCCCATCATCTTTGCAGCGATTGTGTGCGCATTAATCAATCCAGCCGCAGACCTATAGTCGCCAATGTTAATTCGTCGTCATGCCAATCCACAGGTCTCTAACTAATTAAATAATAAAAACTAACAGTAATAACTAACGATTGCCCCATAAGCATTTCGCATAAATAAAACTAATGTCAAACAGGTCGACGTCTGATTATAACAGTAAATCACTGTTTTGTTCAGCGAGATTTGTCTTTCCTGGTTTTAATTTGCGAATTGTTTTAGCTATCAAAAACGGTTAAAAGGTGTGTGTATTTGTGTATACTTTGTGAAACTCATTTCAGAGCTACAAAGCATATCTGTTTTATGTGATCACAATGGCATCTGTCACCCTACACAGGTGACTGAACGCGTCTTGCCGTAACGCAAGCCAGAACAACGGTACTTGATTTACTTACCCCGCAGCAGTGAAAGGCTGAGTTGACTTGGAGCCATCACACGAGATGACAACGCCATCGATCTCACTGCTCATAACTTTGTCTTTCATCGTTTTCATTGCATCCACGGAAAACGACAGCTTTACGTTCTGTAGTCAACTTGTTTTTTGAGGGGGAGGGAGGTCGTTGCTGCACCAATTCACTAATAAACGACTTTAGCACTACTTAGATAAAGTAACTGCCAGAATAGTAATATATTAAAAGTATTAGACGGTTAGGCCTATACTAATGCATTAACGTATTATAGCCGAAATCATCTAAGGGCTGAAGGATAATAAGTTTTTGCCAGTAAACCGAATTGCGACGATTCAGCCACACGTGATGCGTGATCGAGTTAATTCTACTGAGATACGCGACGAATAATCTCCAACGTCTTAGCGTTTTACATGATGCACTCAGTGCACGGAAGTCCCATAGAGATGCAGAAAATTGAAGCCTAAGGCGATGATATCTACTACTGCTGCTGGGATAAAAGATGAACTAATGATGCTATGCTTATAGCTCTGGTTTGCTGGCGGACGATATCGTTTCATGAGCCTGATAGAAAATGTCGGTCGGCCGAGTGCATGACGCAAAGACAAATGCGGACGGCACGCAGTGACAGACAAAGAACCATTGCGTGTCTAATAGCCGTCTATAGTAACTACAGCGACGACGATGTGAGATGCCACTTCCAACGAGGAGCTACATGTACATGTAAGTCCTGTGCAAAGAACGATCTTTAGCGTCATTGTGCCACCACAAACTCCACTTGCATCGATTTCTTGTGCATCTGTTATACAACAAATTCACAGCAAGTTGTACAGTACAGCAACCTTCGAGTTGTACGACAGCAACTAAGACAACTCGTTGTATTTAAAATTTTTAAATCCACAGGTAATTTAAACGAAGGTAGGAACGAACCCCTCCTGAGTATACAGGGTGGTCCAAAAAAACGGATACCCAGCTTTATTTTGGGATAACTTCAGTAATTCAGCACCGATTTTAACCATTCTTTCACTGTTACAAGCAGACATTTATGGCGCGTAAACATGAAGTTTTTCCACCCACCGCACCTTTATTGAAAATTATTATTAAAAATAAAACTGGGTATCTGTTTTTTGGACCACCCTGTAGGATAGAACTTCCCTTCTAATCCAGGGGTAGGACGAAACCCCCTGGAACACACCAGGACAAAACACAAGATCTGTAAATTATGATAAAAATGGTAGCTTTAGTCTACCTAGAACACGTATTGCCGATCGGGGGATCGGAGTTCTGTCCTAAGAGGAGGGGATCGTCCTACTCTGGTTGAAAAGAAGAGTTTAATTCTAAGGGGTTGTTGTGTCCGGGGAGGTTTTGTCTGGACACCAATTTAAACAATTATGTTTGTGCCATTATCAAATAATTATTGTTATTTTTTTCGAAAGAGACAGACGCAAGGCACGCACCTCGCTAAATACGCTCTTGTGTATATGAACTTAGGGATTTACTTTTCATGGATCACCCGCCTAGTATAAATCTAGCAGTATAGCCCATCTATCACCGTTAACGAGGGACGATGACCGGACGTGGATTAACCTAACCATGCACCCAGCGTCGTCTCGGCTTAATGCATCAACAGCATCAGCAGGCGCACTGAGTGGCGCCAAAGCCGCTGCATGATTATCGTCAAGCCGTATTAGTTAGCACCTGCTGCTAACGTTGATGCTGGGATGTTGCTGTTGACGACGATGATTTTCCGCGACCACATATCGGATTATCTCGTATACACACTGACGGGCGTGCACAGCGGCGTGTCGTGGGCTGAAAAAGTAGGGGGAGAAGGCAGCCGAAGTTGCAATTTTCCGACGGAGAGCAGCAAATTGCCACGCACAGAGAAGATTATCGGTGCTCACTGTGCTCTGAATATTAATGCGGTTTTTAAATTCCCCCAAAATGGGATTTTAACCACAAATTGGGTATTTTTGAAACACATTTTCGGACATAAAAAACAAGTTTTCCGACAGGCTGTAGTTAGAGGAAAGGTGTAACATGCTCTTTCCCTGTCCCTGTCACGGCGTCACTAGACGATTTGAGGATGTATTTAGGGGCTTCTACATGCCTTTTTAGACTTGAAAAAAAATTTACGCTACGTAATTTGCAGTTTGAACTAAATCAAGTAATTTTGAACAAAAATAGTGTTTAAAACACTCTTGAAAATGTGCATCTAAAATGTACATCACAGCGCTTTGTTCACATTTCTAAACGTGTTCGTACACACGATCACGCTAACGACTTCAAGCTGTAGCATAGCTTCAACTGTTGCACCATTGCAGCGAAAGATAGTGTTTGGAGTCAGCGTTGTGACATATTTCTATAGCGATAGTTATTACAGTTAAACTAGTCAATCTAGAAAAGAACGATATAAATGCTGCTGTCACTTAAAAAATTAACTAAACAGTTCTCTGCGACTACATTTATAAGTATTAATTTAAAATGCTTTCTTTACGATAAATTGACGTTTTAATTGCATGCCTATATTTTCTTACTATATAGTGATTCACATGTCGCGTGAAAAGTCAAGTGCGAATAAAATACAAAGTTGCGGTACGTTTTCAATCACCAATCTGAAAGCTGACGCATTATGATTTTTTTGACGAAAATGAATGCATGTTATTGCTTTAGTTGCTGTTGCAGTTAAGCAGCATAAGCCAAGAAAAACAAAAAAAGAGAGAATATCTATTATTCCACATTCTACGAGATCTGACAAAAATAACGATAATGTTGTGTCCACGAAAGACGCTGAAGCGTAGAAATATCCGAAAAAGAATAGACGGAAAACTTTTAAAATAGCATCGTCATAGACTCGAAAGCACTTAATGGCGGCGAGCTACTATAAGCCTTTGGTGAAGCTGTCGAAGCACTTAGTGCGTAATGCACGGCGGTATCTATCGCGCAGTCGCGACGCATCGCTTAATATCGCCGACTGACCGTGTACAGTAGCGCCATCTCTTGATTACACACGGGAATGGCACAAGGTTCTTCCGCCGCTGTTGCTGCAGCACTTTATTTAGCAATGATGCTCAGAAATAAAGACATTCGCGGCGAGGGGATATCGGGATTCGAATCGAGCGAAGAAAAATGCAATCGATTTCTGCTTTTTCACTCATCGCCGAAAGTTTCGCAGAAGTGCATCGAGAATTACGTGCATAGCCTATAGACCAGGGAGTGTAAAAGACACTCCCTGGTGTATACCTAATTCTACTAAGAAAATACATGGGTGATTAGGGGCCATTGCGTCTGACCCTTTGGGCAAGAAATACTAAAATTTATTGTAAATATTTCTAATTTTTATGCGTCTTGTATTTAAGATTAAGAAACTGTAGTTTTTGAGATTTTTTTTATCATAAGCTCACAATAATGTTCGACTGAGGGGCCTATTTAAGGGTATTCGGGTCCGCTATTCCGAAGGTTCGCTATTACAATGGACTTTCGGAATAGCGGACCGGTACCGTTTAAGAAAACTTGCGTCATTAACACTTTTGAAAATGCGAGTCTGAAATGTACACCTAGGCTCCCTTTCACGTTTCACGAAACGCCCTGCACCAACAGATCCACTGCTGTTCGTTAGTTGAGAATCGGCATACCAGTTCCTCTAACCTGAGGAATTTTTTTGCACCAAACAAGTTTTTTTCTGTTTTTCGACTTAGAACAAGCAGACAGACAGACAGACGGGCAGGCAAAAACCTTGGTATGACTTCAAGAGGACCGATTAATAAAAGCCAGATACATTTGTAATGCAGCATAATCGTCAGTTTCTGCTAATTAGCAATATAGCCGTATCATAAGCAACCACTATCAGTCGTAGTGCAGTGCAATCAGCCGCCAAACAGTTTTTTTGGCAAACTACCGCGTTTGTTCAATACTATATCAAAATTTTATTACACGCCCATATAATAAGTGTCGAAATATAATTAATAATAAATGTACAAAGCATCAGTTTATACACTTGTTAACGGCGACATGCAAAAACATCGAAAACAGCAAAAAAAATCATAAAAAGGTGATATCACTCACCATCACATCGCCTAACTGTCAATGGAAAATGGCAAAATTAGTTAATGTAGTCACGACGAAATCGAGTTATAAGGTCACTGGTTATTATTCAGCCGTTCACGGGCCACATTACGGGTATTTATTCTTGTTCAGGTTTTAATTTGTCCCACTTTTAATTTGAAAAAAGGTGTAAAGCAATATCGACAGAAATTCAAACGGTGTGCCAATTTTTGGGCAAAGAGTCAAAATTAGAGGTCAGAACTAGAGTTAAAGTTGCGGTGGGCAGTGTAGGCCTATAGCTAGCGCGGACGTCCGTATGGCACTGGGCCGACATATTTTATGGTTTTTGACTTAAGAGCTTGCGTGGCAAAAATTATTGTAACCATAGACTGTCCTCGCGCAAAACAATACAAGACGATCTTGTTTCGGACGTGTTTTGTCAGTTTCTGATTAATTTGCGTTTTGTTCAGACGCGTGGACAGCCTGACGTAACGTGCGAGAACTGTTTTGATTTTACGACGGAGATCAGGTGCGGTGAGTTACAGAATGGAGCATTGTAAAAGTGCAGTACTTTAGCCGCCGCGCATTGCATATGCACAGTACCGTTAACCCATAGCAGGTCGAGCATAGCCCAAATTCTACTTACTTTGATTTGTTCTTAATTTGCTGTACAACATTTTGTGCAAATAAACAAACTGTACAGCAGTTCCACAACAAGTTGTGCAACAAGTCTGCACGAGAATTGTTGAAAACCTGCATCAAATAAGCAACATTTTGATATGTCACGTGCAAAATACTGCGGCCCGCGTCAGCTTGTTATTGTTTTTTTCTCATTTCATTTTCGTATAAAAGTTATAGTTTTTTGGTTCATGTGCTAAATTAGACTGACAGCTTGCCCGTCAGTTATCCTGTCTCATCGTGTCGTATCCTGTTGTACGAGTTTCTTCCGACGAAACAGCGACAAATCGCAAAGTAAGTGGAGCTTGATTCATGTGGTTCTGCGTCGAAGCGATATTTACGACACGGTTGCATCACTAGTTGCAGCTTGCCGCGCGATGAGGCCGTAGCAGCATGGTAGCACGGTGTAAGATCGAACGCACTCGGCGGACCAGTAAATCCAACGCTGCAGATAGGCTACACGCCGAGTCGCAGACCGACCGACTCGCACGCACGTCGACTAGTTAGCAACGGACCGCCAGCACTCGCTTTTCAGTCTGTCAGGGTTATACTCGCGTCATCTGCGCAGCTATTTCACACGTAGTCGTCGTCTACATCCGGGAACTCGTCGCCGTCGCCATCTTCTGACGCTATACGCCGAAGCCGGAAGTTGTCATCCAAGACTTCCGGCCAACCGCAGTGCGCAGTGACGTCATAGAGTGACTGACTTTTGGCGCAGATTTTATCGCTAAAACGAGATTTCAGCGTCGAGCGACCGGACGCACGCCGCGACAACATGGCGGCCGGAAGTCGACGCGACGCCAAAGAGTCTACTTAAAACCCGGCGTCGGTAAGGATGATGATCGGAGAGAGCACGGGAAGGAATCGGTGTTGAAATTACGAGCGTCGGAGTGTTGTTGACGCTCGTGGACCACGATAGAATTAAGGTCAGACTGCACGGCTTCGATTTTTCGTTGATCTACTGGACAACACTTCGTACAAATCGGTGTAAATATGTTCTAACATCCGCAACAGTTCAAACTGCAGGTGTGGAGTTTGGGTTTTAGTCACTGAAGCAGGTGAACCGGTACGTCGAACGTTCGAACACTCGCAAATCAATTCCTTCCGAGACGGACGGACATTCACGCACGAACGCGCTCGCGTTTGTCTGTTCGTCCGGGCTTCATATTATACAACAAAAGCGAGCTACTCAGGAGGCTACGGCCCGTCGTTGTTGACATCTTGTGTATAGTAATAGCAACGGTAACAGATGTGACTCAGAAAGATAAGCTGCTGCATGCTGTGACGAGGGGAATTCTATATCAGCATACGTTATCACAATGCCGTCTTCATCATCATCATCACCGACAGCAACCGCATCGCAGCTGACCGAAGTTTCAGCAACAAAGCAAGACGGAAGTCGATTGAAATCACGTAACCTACCGATATGACGTCACATTTCCACCTGCTACTGCTGCTGACAGAGTGACGCCATACGTTCAACCTGTCTTCATTTCATCACAGTAAGTCGTCGTCGCGTTGTCTGTCATTGACTCGTGTTGATGCAGTAACCGTGTAAGGAGCAATAATCACATATAACTCAAAATATGTCGGAGCAGTGGCGACATTCTATGCGGTCATTTGCCCATTATTAGTCCGCCCGTAAGCGATAGCTTGCGGAAGCGGACTTAAGTTTTGCTGTGGTTTATTTTTTTTCTTTTTTTCCCCTCGCGTAATCTCCGAACTCCGTGGGCCGATCGCCGCGAAATTTTTCACGATGCTTCTAAGTATGTTCAATTTTGTAATCCCAGGCC
>Ga0209454_1002428_pt1 | contig 12644 bp, 10 predicted proteins | sample WorMetHERISLAND1_2_FD_187400 | JGI IMG/M metagenome (GOLD analysis project Ga0209454, IMG submission 187400) | Marine gutless worms symbiont microbial communities from Max Planck institute for Marine Microbiology, Germany - Olavius geniculatus... | ecosystem: Host-associated > Annelida >...
GTGTGACAGACAGACAGACAGAATTGCGATGGCTAAGACGTGCTGAAAGCATAGCTGCTTTTGCACGTAAAAATTGGCTAGCATAGAATTCTATGTTAGAATTCTCGTAGAATTCTTACTTGCGCGTTTCACACTTTTCGTGAGAACTAGTGAGAACTACTGAGCCGTAGAAGTGAGATTCTCAGAGAAAAAAAGTGCGAAACGTGCCTCTGGTTTCACTGTGATACTGAGTAACTGAGAAAGAATATGTTTACAGAGTAGCAAAAATATACCATTAACAAATTTCACTTCGGACAAATAAAAATGGAAATTCCTTTGTTACTTGATGATTTTATCACATGGAAAAAGTAATTAAACACTGCAACTGTAAACCAGTCACAATGTAGCCTAAGAAATACTGGCTGACCGACCTTCAGCGTATTGATGTGGTCCATGCTGCTATTAACAACAACATTGCCGCTAATGTCCATCTGACTGAACCGACGAAATGCAATGACGTTCACTCCAGTCACATCCCCAGCACCAACCTGGGGTCAATTACACATACACAGTAACAATCAGTAATTACTGCAATTTATCGTTATTTATTAATTCACATACACAATGTCCAACAATCTAAATCAACGAATATATTCATTCCAGTCACATATCCAACGCTAAGCTGACGAATTACACACACACAGCAATGCACAATACACAAGAACTAAAAATTTGGGGCAAGCTCAAGCAAAAAGCTGACTGGTGCCATAAATGTCAAAAGTAAATTTAACACAGCGCATTATCATAAAAACCTCTAATGCACTGAACACATTAATACTGTGAGAACAAGAACGTCTTCCAGCAAATATAAGCCTGCGGAGAAACACAAACTAAAACACCTGCGGTAAGAACGTACACTGTGGTAAGGCAAAAGACCATGGGAAACTACCTTTCCAAGTGGACTAAATATACACAGAACAGAGGCACAAAAAATTTGCGCTGTGCTGTAGTATCAAAGCTAAAGAACAGCAAATGTGTAAATGTGTGAGTAGGGTTTAACGTCCCACCCGACAATGCACACAAACACAGTAATGAAACAGAAAGTTTAACCTTTACAGAAACACAAAACACAAAAAAACAAGCTAAACCTAAAATTGTAAGAACTTCATTACATGCACGCATACATAATTAAAGAACAGCAAACAGGGGCACACTTAAATTGCATTTAAAAGCATCAGTAGAATGAGTCAAATCAATAACTAAAACCAATAAAAACCGATGCTACCTTTTTGCAGACCACTATCAAAAATACACATTTTGCTCATATAAAAAAAACATAAAAACAACAGTTTAAGATCAGATGCTTCAGAAAACACCAAAAAATCTGCATCGATAATCATCAAATACAAATGTGTACGTATTTAGTAAAAAATAATCATACATCACAATAAGGAATGGCACCAGAATAACTAGTATTGATGTCAACATGCATTTCTAAATTCACTAAAAATACATCTAACTTCACCACAATATGAGACAACAATTTCATTACAACTGCTGCAAAAATATATGACATATGTTAAACTCAAAACTATCTCTAAGTAAGTGTTATATGAAAGTTCAAAAAACCAACATAAAATTACAGCAGAAAATGTAAAAAAAGACAAAAATAATAAACAGCATACGGCACTTGGCCGATTTTGAATATCTTCATCCATTCCGAAGCTATTTGCCGTCGAAGTCTGAAATAGACGTAAATCGGGCCAAATTTTGGATGTTTTGGCCCCAAAAATTTTTTTGGGAGACCCCTCAAAATTTTGGACCAGGATTTAAAAAACTGAACACACTTCCACACTTCTGAGTATCATGCAAAATTTTGCGGCGATCAGCCGACAGAGCTCGAAGATCTCACAAGGAAAAAAATAATAAATGCCAGCAAAATATAAGTCGGCTCCGAAAGCTATCGCTTCCGGGTGGACTAATTATTCTCACAGTCTGACCTGGATGTTGCGAGCTCGTGGCATGGACCGCTCGATGTGAACATTGACATCGCCAGTCTTCAACTGCACCGCATACTGACAGCCAGGCTGAACAACATAACACAAACAAAACAACATGCTAGGTGCAGCAGTAAATGTTGGTGAACAAAGGACTAAGTATAAATCAATGAACATTTCATAAAGTTGATTTTTCCAACAACAAAAATTCGGAAAACATTTATGTACATATCTGTTCCTGCATCACTATGCAACATACTCCGCTGGCATGTTCTTATCTCGATACATTTAAACAATTCCACTGACAGAGCCGCAGTCAGCTGAGTGATTGGATCTACAGTCACTACTAGGTGTTACACAGTGCCAAAAATATTCGAATAAACTGTGTCACCTGGCAAGTTATAACGATAAATATTATTATCACTACGACAGAACCATAACTATAGGTAAATAAGTCGGCAGTGTTTACTTGTAGACCGCGGATACGAAAACTGCCGTCAACTTCAGTCTGGCATTCCTCTTGCATTCTGCGACACGATGAAGATTCTGACGTCACTGCCTCAACATAAACAGAAGGCTCCGGCTCACCATTCAAAGATAGCACAGTGCCGTAACAACTGCACACATGACACAGTGCTACATTACAAACTCACAGCTCCGACTAACAATTCAGACAGCACAGTGCCGTAATAACTACATACAACACAGTGCCATATACCGCACATTGGGACAACACACAAGCTTCCATCAGACATCCCCTCCGTACAACCACTCAGTCTTCAGGCAGCGTCTCAAAAAAATTCTATTCCATCATTCACATTCTGACCTACTTATCTGACACTTCAATGACAAAGTCCTAGAAATAATGCTTAAAAATAGAGCTCTTCATAGTCTCAAAGCTACGGAGCACCACCTGCCATACAGGATACAGGTGAACACATCCCACCATAACGACTGGCAGCCAGGTTGGCACTGGACTTACCAACCCTGAAGGTATGGCCAAATTGAGTTCATCTGAGTGATTGGTTATATACCATGATGATGGTTTACCTGACCACAGAGTCACCCATCCAAGTAGGGTAACTGAGTGCAACAGGCAACTACGTTAAGCAGACACAACACGTTAACCACAAGACCATGCTGCCAGTTATACTCAAAAAGAAAACAAGAGTTTACACTGTCAGAGCACGAATAATACACACTGTGCCTACCAAAAGAGAGATGGCCAGCGTGAGTTGACCTAGATGACTGCTTACATACTAAGATAGTATTTCTGTCTAATGATGGTCTAATTGGCACTACAAGCACTAGTTGGGCTCGAGGTCACAACTAACTTTGTTTATGCACTCAACAACATTACCAACCTAAGCCAAAATGCCACCTTAATTGGACATTAAAACGCTATGCTCTACGATAAAAACAATGAATAGCATACCTGTACTCGACTCGACGCCCAGTCACTAGAACATTGACCGTGTCACCTTCAGTGACGCTGATCATCTGTGAAGCAGGTTCAAACTGATATTCACGCATCATCACACGGAGATAGTAGTCTGCTGGGCTCTACATGCCATACACACCAGCAGCATATATACCATCATGTCACCACGTACGCCACGTTTGACTTCTCTGACACCAAACTTTCTGTCCTTGCCGGAGAATGCACACTTTCAAACAGAAAGAATGAAGCAAACATCTTTATTATGTGCTGCAAGAAATAGATGGATAAAAATCGTTCATAAAACTGGCAAAATTAGATTAAACAATGTGGTACCAATAACAAAATTGCATGATGAACTGTTCATGTTTTAGGCAGTTCATAGAGACAAGAAATTCAGCAGCCGACCAAGAAGCCAAGCGAGGGAGCACGCTTCCACAGTCATCCACTCCTATGGACCGCTCCTCAGCCTCTGAAAGCTCTTAAACGGCATCAACAAAGTATCGCTGGGACACATGGCCAGAGACAACTTTAGTAAGTAAGCAAGTAAAGTGTAAATTTATATAGCGCATACTCAAAAGATCTCCAATGCGCTTAATACATTTTGTCATCAATATTTCGCAAAATTGTATGTCTTCAGCTGACGTTTGAAAGTATCGAGACTCACTTCTGGGTCACAAAGATAGTCTGGCAGCGAATTCCAAGTTGACGGGCCCGCCACAGAAAAGCACTGATGACCAAAACTGTTCAGTCGATAGCGCGGTACAACCAACTTCCACTGAGTGGCAGACCACAGATGTTGACAGCCAGTGACTTCTGCTAGGAGTGTACAACTGTCCATCAAGTATGGCGGAGCAGTTCCATGGAGACATCGATACATGAGCACTGCAAGCTTAAGTCTTTAAACTGTGAGCTCAAATCATATTCGATCATACACGATTGGTGACATCAAGCCAGTGGAGCTCATCACGCATTAGTCACGACAAACCACGTCATACTTCCGAATGTTAGTGATGACGCGGGCAGCTGAATTCATCACTCTCTACAACTTGTCTGTTATGACCCGGTATGCACTGTCAACCATCAGATCGCATATACACAACTTCAAGTATTTTGTTTATGCACCGTGTCTCAAAAAACAATAGTCGACACGAGATGTCACAAATGCTTGCACGAGGGTTTTAGCCGACCCAACATCCAACGACTGCCGGACACGATGAATCTGTCTGAGATGAAAGAAGCAGGCAGCACTGACAGCTGAGACGTTTCTGTGGTTTCAGTGGAAGCTCAAACTGAGTCGACTTTACAACAGACCCGCGACGCCTCTGGAGCTACCTGGAATGGACTGGGGTGGTGACCCGCCCTCTGACCGGGAATGAGAGAGAGAGAGAGAGAGAAAGCATGTCACATGTACTCAGTGGCAGAAAAATCCATTTCAGTGGCATAAAGTGCAAAAGACAACTGCTAGATATTTCACATTTTCAGGATAAGTGAATGCAAATTTGGCATGCTAGCACATTTTCACATAACGTGTGAGAAATTATTTCAAAAACTGTATAGCCAAAGCTATCAGAATATTGCATATTAAACTACACTTCAATAAACCTAAAATTGCAGAAAACGTCACACTACATTGTGTGTCTCGAAAAACGAACACCTGTTACATTTTCAAATAACTAAAGAATCCTAGTTCAGAATCAGTAAATTATGCTACAAAAATCATTCTACAGTCAGCACTTAATACCATGCACTTATAACCACAATCAAATTAAAACAAAGTTCTGTACAGTGCTTACAACAATAATGATAAAAACATGGCCTAAATAACATCTTTTAAATCACCAGCGAATCCATAAATGTGTGATTTATTACAGAAATGCAGGTGGACGAAATGGACTACCAACAAGCAAATGAACTACATAAACGAGCTAGAAAAACGGCTAACACAACACAGAGAAAGAGAAATAAAGACATACGAGGCTAATGAACTGCATGACGCCAGTGTCTGGTGTTACGTTGTTCTGTCGATAATTACCACTGCCACTCAGTGACAGTAAGACACCGCCCAATGGCAGCGAACCATCTACCACCTACCAGTAGGCATCACAGGCTGGTTCAAGCCCCTGTGTAACGGTGACTTCTCTTTCCTATGGGAAAGCCAAAAATTAAACCCCAACAGAATCTAAAAGCCTCTGATCCAACTGAGATAAAATTTGGCGTCCATAAGCTGACACCCTCTGCCAAATTTCATGGACATCCATCCAAGGAAAACTTCTAAGCAATTAAGTGAAACATAAGCAAAATTTGTTAATATACTAAAAGATGCGGTTTTTGACGTGCTGGTCTTTGAATGTTGACATTAACAAGTGTATAAGCTGATGTTTTGTACATCCATCATATGTAGACACACAGTGTATTAACAGCCCCTTAGTTAGCAGACCACAAGGTGACAGTGAGACTGTAGACTGGACTGGATCAGCCAATCAGGGATAGCAAGACACAGGTCAATGGCAACAAGCCATCCACAATCTATAACTACAGGGTGTGGCAAAAACGTAGCCCCCTAAAGTTTTTCGCTGTTTTCTCAGCAACCATTCAGAATTTTGATTCAAAATTTTACAGCTTCATTTACTATAACCTTCTACATCTAAGTGTGAAGTAAAATGTGCTTCTGTTAAAAAAGTCAAAGTTATAGACTTTTTAACATGACCGCCTACCGATTTTTCAGCATTAAAATGTTCAAGCTAAAAATGCTATTTAATTTTCAAAAACCAGTTACCACGTTACTGCCGATGATGTCACAGTGACATTTCGATAAACAGTAATTTATTTTGCTTATAAATGATTACTAAATTATCATTCTTTTAAAGCAATCGTCGGATGCCTATCGAGTTCATATTCTAGCAGGACGGCGCGCCAGCACACACAGCGTGCAGCACATGGAACATGGCTCGAGCCAACTGTCCAGATTTCATCACAAAGGACCAGTAGCCTTTAAAATGGAAGAATATAACCCCAATGGACTATCATGTGTGGGGTGCATGTGGGGTGCAATGTTGCAGACTCACTGCAAGCTTAAAACAAAAGCAAAAAAATTTCTGAAGTCAAGGATGCATTTCAGGTTATCTGGGGCAACCTGCCACAAGGACCGATCGACAAGATTGCAAAAGACTTCTCAAATTAGGCGACTAAAGGCTTGTATCAGAGCTTGGGGCTGGTGGTGGACAATTTGATCATTCAAAGTAACAATGAAATTCTAACATCTGATCATTAGTTACCTATGTTGTTTCCACGAACTTATTAAATTGGTGTTGTAGCTTGAACATTTTTAATGCTGAAAAATTGGTAGGCAGTCAGGTTAAAAAGTCTATATCTTTGTCGTTTTTTAACAGAATCACATTTTACTTGGCCGTTAGATGTGAAAGGTTTTAGTAAATAAATCTGTAAAATTTCAAATTAAAATTCCAAACAGTTGCTGAGAAAACAACGAAAAACTTTTGCGGACTACTTTTTTTGCCACACCCTGTAGAAGGCACTCACAAGAATGCATATCTCCGGCATTCTGCAAATGAATTTTTACAAAAGAGTACTCTAAATGCATTTTGTGCATTTCCAAGTAGAAATCATTAACTAAAATTCTTTCCTTTCAGACACAAGTTTGTTGACTGTCAATCCAGTTACCCTTTGATGGAGTCCACTACAATATCACCGATTACAATGATGCATTAACTGATGCATTAAAAAATTAATGCATGCATTGATGTCAATAAAAAAATTAACACCTCAACAGCACTAATTAAAACAACACTAACAAAAATTAATGCTGTAATTGACATTTACAAACAGTTCATACCAAGCACGATTTCCTAAGCCTAACAAATGCTAGAAAAAAATTTACGAATAAGATTGGCAAAGAAATATCTAGTGCATACCTGAACTAGTATTTTACCAAGCTTGAACGACCTAAAATGACCCAAAATGCCATCGGCAGTTGGAGTGAAAACAAACCCTTCTTTTGACGCTGTCACTGAATACTGCAGCTGACTGTCAAGTGGCCCAACTCTGTTACCATAGACACAATACAGCAGCAAATCACAGTCACAGGTCACAGCCAATGAATTCATGAATTAGAAGTGCAGCAAATATTATTCCATCAGGTCTGCATCATCTAATAGATAACACGTTGTGTCCGTTCAACGTAGTTGCCCTATGCCATGCACAGCTAGTATCAGGAAGGGCAAATGTCTGCTGGTAAATAAACCATCTCGCTACATAATCAGCCACCTAAGTCAACTCGGCTTCCGAATATCAGTGGGATGGAAAATGCGCATGGACTACACAGCGAAGTCCTAATGTGGGTGTGGCATGTCTGCATGTTGCACAATTATGGCGTACGTCTAGCTGTTCACTGGTGACTGGGTGAAGGCAGTGGATGCCACTTCGAAGAAGGTAAAGCACTTCTGACGATGAGTCTGACTTGTACGCAGCACTATGGCAAGTACAGAGCCTTTACCTTTACTCACTATACTCAGTTTGCTCGTGGAACCCATGAGAATATGCAGGCCACAGACAGATCAACCCCATAGCCTAATTGATAAAAACTACCTGAAAATTTTCCCAAGATTTTCCATGGATCCAATATTCTTCTGGAATCGGCAACTCAGCCACGCGTAAGTTTTTCTTTTAAATTTTTCCGTAAATCGTGTTTTGTTCTCAAAATTTTCCCACGTTCGATATTTTCCTAAACTTTTTTGACTTACGAACATTTGTAAATTTGGCATGTGGACTATGCTATTCTTGTATTTTCGGCAGCTACATGACACGTTGGTCACTTCAATCAGCAGGACTGCTGCAGTCCAAATTACCTGAACTGGCCAGCATCGCTGCTCAACACTTTGACGACTTTGTCACCATCAGGACTCATGACGGTGATGTCAACGTCGACCAGCGGCGGATGAATCTGACCGTCAACGAACATTCCCACACGACCTTCAAACGCTGCTACCACTCCCATGCATTTATCTGCAAACACATGCATGAGGTTTCACACAGAGTTCAGAAACATACATAACGTAACCAAATGTTTCTTAAATCGCTGCAGTACAACCAAGAGTAGCACGCTTGATCATATTAGAATCAAATGGTTTACAGCCGACACGCAGTACAGAATGAGACAGTACAGCTTGCAGCTTTGATTACATAAAGCACTACACCTATCAGTTCTATTCAACCATAAAAGTTCAGTGTGTCTTATGATACTGTGATAGTACTTGTGGAAGAACAATACACAAAAGAGTAGAAACAAATAAGCACACATTGCAGACAATATCTGCATATTATTGTTTCTTATATTACAAGAGCAACAGAAACTTAACCTGAATCGACGACCACTTCCACTGATGCCGGTGTAAATAACAGCTGACCGGATGCTGGCAGAAATTCCAGTTTCTCACCACCTCTGTATACAATAAACATCAAATCACTGTCAGCACAGTGATCACTAACATCATCATCATTCTGCTGTGCTGAATATAAGTTGTATGCGAAATTCGTGAAACACTTTTTCTGTTTCTTTTCTGCTGTGTAGTTATATAATTTGATTTAATCGCCGCGTTATCACCCTGTTTTGGATAAGTTCGATAGCCAGTCAACATTGATGAGCATTTGCTTTTCTGGCAACCTGCTTTCAGTATGTATAATTACAAATTGAAATTTGGTGAAGCAGTTTGGCAAACAAATTTCTTCTTCTTCTGAACAGAATTCCAAAATCAAACCAAATTAAAAATATTACTAAGGCTGCATCACTGAATAACACTGATACCCTATTTTTCTTTAACACAGATTTCTCCATGCCCTTCGTGGTAGCATGCTGCAGAATTAAATAAACTGTGTGCTAAAAAATAGGATATGTTTTGCCAGGAAAAAAACTGTGGTCTCCTACACCAGACATAGTTCTGGCGGAGTCACCTTTTTATGGCAAAACCAACGGCCTGCCTGTTAGCCTGCTGTTGAAACAAACATGTCAACACCTCTTCACTTAACATCAGCCCGAGCTGGCACAATGACCGCAGATGACTCCGTTTCCCCACCCACACTCTGCTCAAATCCTCATACCACTGAGAAGAGAAGAGCTGCTAGGCTATTGCTTGCAATGACAGCTAGACATGACCGTGCAAATGTACAGACCTGGCCCACAGCTGGAATCTGTAGACAAAAGGCCCGGACGACAGCTTGGGTTGTTGTGATGGTTGTGAAGGTTTGGTAGCATTATCAGCTGCCAGTGTCTGCTGCTGCTGGTCTGTGCTGGTATCATCATTTTCAGCTATCAGTGGTCCAGCCACAAACTCACTGTCAGCTGACCTGACACAACAGCACCGGGTAACAACAGCAGAATTATTACACACACCCTAGACATTATACAGGACACACTCTATCGCAGTCACGCACAACCTTATATGAGACACTGGCTGCATAACATGGTCAATGGTCACGAATTAATGTGGGCCAGACCAGATGCTATCATTAATGAAAGAAAACAGCAAACGCAAGACCCGGACCCGGTATGCACTGTCAACCATCAGATCGCATATACATAACTTCGAGTATTTTGTTTATACACCGTGTCTCAAAAAAAAAACAGTCAAAATTGTTTTTGGCATAACTTTGTCAAATTTCCACCAACTTTGATAATTTTTGGCATAAGAATGGCTAAGACGATATTATTATGTACGGTACACTCAATTACCACCTCATCTAATTTATGTTAATGCACTACCGTGTGAAACACAGATGCTCCAAATTGTTACATTAAGTGGCGATTATTCGTATCAGATGGCTCACCTTTGCATCATCAATTCGACAGAGAGTGCAACGTGGTTCAATAATTTTGAGGTATTAAATATTTTATGCTGAAAATGGCAGACAACAAAATAGCTGGCTGATGAGCTTAAAACACGTCTAATCAATGAGTGAATGCATTTGATCAGTCGATCATTGATTCTGCTATCAGCCATTGGCGTTGCATCTAAGCCATTGCGTCTTTGTATGCGAAGCACACTTTGGCATAAATTCTAATTTGCAAGAGAGTTGTTATACAAACATATAATTCTGTCATATAATTCACATTTTAGTGTATTTTGTGCATAATTAACTCGTTACAGCATTTACTTGAGACAACTCAGCATTATACAACAATTTGCAGCATCTATGTTTCACACGGTAGTGCACTGACATAAATTAGCTAAGGTAAAAAATGAGTGCACCCTACATAAATTTGTCATCATAGCTGTCAACTTGCAAAAAATTATTAAAGTTAGTAAAAATTTGACAAAGTTATGACAAAAACAATTTTGACTGTTTTTTTCTGAGACACAGTGTATACTGTTGTCCATTTAAATGATACTGTCCTGGTCACGTGACGACCTAATTGCCTGCAGTCGAGTCAAGGGCAAGCCTGAGTAAAGTCTATGTGAAACAGTTTCTCGGCTTGGTCTACGCTGGCGAGGTCATCATGTTGGCCAATGTCAGCCTGCTGCTGCTCGCATCGTGACGTTACCTCTGCTGGTGTCAGATGTAAACAATAACAAACACACATGCATAAGGGTGCAAGGGATGGAAGCTGGGGCGCACGTTCTCCCCCCCTTGGATCTGCCAATGACCACTGACGTCCTGTTCACCTACATTAGAAAATAACACGTGAGAAGTAGATACAAGACGCCTAACAGAGAGACAGACCGATGGAACACAACCTAACAGTGACGGTGATGTCATTCTGTCGCTGCTCTGACACTGTCACGGTGCCTTCCACAAGATGTTTCACAGCAACCAGTGACAATACACTTGGCACAGTCCTACACAATCACAGCAACCACTGTACACTATCAACAGTTGATTATCCCTATCACTGTCACGAGAAGAAAACACTGTTAAAAGTTAAAGGTTGTCAATAGCTCCTAATGGTAACCATCTCAAGAGCTATGGAGCATCATCGGCCATAAGAGATCACACTGTGTTACCTGCCACCAAACACCAGACAGTTAAAATCTATGTTCTAAGCTAAAAAAAAATTTCATACACTGGCTCTCTTGGTCTATCCCTAGTAATTTTGGTGCAATTCACTGTTGAAATATGCATCACAGCCTAAAATCGCAAAAAATCACTATAAACCCATTTTTTTCAGACTTCAAGACTGTTCAAGGGCATCAATGTTCGTACCCTTTAAAAGCTTGTCAGCAGTACTTGTTACGGTAAGCAGCAAGTCTATGTTTATATGCAACCGTTTCAATGCTAAAGTAGTGGATATTAGCACAAACTGCACATTTTGAACCCATATGTGATATTCCCATATGCAGGACTTCTTAAACCTAGAAGGTCAAAATTTAAGCTGCTAAAGTCTACATTCAATGCTAAAAATTTCATACTCATGATCTATCTCCAGCCATTTCATCGTAATTCATTGTTAAAATCATTAATAAATCACTAAAACTTCAAATTTTAAAAGTTCAAGGTCGTTCAAGGTTATCAATGTTGATAGCCTGGGAAAGTTTGTCACCAGGGCTTGTTATGATAAGCAGCAAATCTGTGTCTATCTGCAACCATTTTGATGCTAGATGTGCCAGTAGCGGTAAAATAACTTTTTAGGGAAGGTACCCTTCATTGTCACCATCGTTCAAAGGGGAATCCCCCACAGTGAATATATCACGATCCTAGCATGCTTTTGATACAGTTTAAGAATGTGATTGACAGACAGACAGACAAATGGACAGACAGATGCCTTGATGATAGCTAAGATGTGTGAAGCACTGCATGCTGTCGAGCATAAAAACCAGTTGCAGCAATAACCTGAATTCAGTCAACAAAAATAAGCTGGTTAAAGCCCAAATTCCATTACGCCGACTTTGCGACAGTCCGGGACAAGTTCCCGACAAAGTCACGGACACAAATCATGAAAGTCTGCGACACAAATCACGTCGCCGACTTTCATGATTTGTGTCCGTGACAAGTCCGGGACAAGTTACCGACAAAGTCACGGACTTGTCGCGGACTTTGCCATGAACTTTACCGCCGACTTTCTCCGTGCATTGTAACGGGCTAAATTCCATTAGAGCAACACAAACATGTTTGTCACGGATACATCTCGACATGTCGAGATGATTTGTGTCCGCGACTTTCGTGATTTGTGTCGGCAACTTTCACCAAAACTTCATGGTTTCATGATTTGTCACCGTTTG
>Ga0209454_1002430_pt1 | contig 12639 bp, 4 predicted proteins | sample WorMetHERISLAND1_2_FD_187400 | JGI IMG/M metagenome (GOLD analysis project Ga0209454, IMG submission 187400) | Marine gutless worms symbiont microbial communities from Max Planck institute for Marine Microbiology, Germany - Olavius geniculatus... | ecosystem: Host-associated > Annelida >...
TTTGAGGGGTCCGTCCAGGAATCGAACCCAGGACCTCTCGCTCTGGTGAAGTTGACCTGAGTCCAACACTCTAACCACTCGGCCACCGAGCTCCACAACATATGGTCGGCAATATCAATATCACAGAATCAGAAATATATCGCACACACTACATTATAGCTCATGTACAAGTTAGCAAAATCTATACTGACACTCAACACTCGTACTATAGGCCATAATTAGCTTATAGCGACGTTGGTCAGCATTTAGCACTGCACTGTCTAAAACATAGTAGAAAGATTCAGTGGACAGTGACCACAGTTTCATTTTGTGTGCTCGATTGTCGGCAGAGGCAGATATAGCGACGATGACGACAGATATAGCGCACGTGTATACCGCCGGGAGCGATCTCGGACAACGATCATGAACCAATCATCTTCAGTCCCTTCCTATACGCCGAGTTAACCCCTTACATGGAGAAGACGTCGTAGACCGTAACAGATTCTATAGTCGATTACTGTCCGATGACAACTTTTGTTACGCCGACTATCACGACCGCAGCGTGATCCGTCTGTCCGTCCGTCCGACTGTCAATCTTACACCATGCTATACTATAGCCACAGAACGCAATGAGATGCCATTTGGCCTAGACACTCACGAGACCCTCATGTACTAACGGTGCATTGGGAATTGCAACCAAACCGTTACTTTTTACAGACAGTAAACCAGTTATTAGTGAGTCGCGCAGTCTTCAAGCATACGTGCAATTACACAAATGCGTGTCAGATTTGTCGGCGGGAAATGAAATCGCCGTTACAATTCATAAATGTGTGAATAGCATGACCTGAGCTGTCTTCGTCAACGCCAACTACAATCGAGTCGTGAGAGCGGGACGACTTAACTGAAGCCAGAATGATGTCCCTGATACCACGGAGACATTAGTCGGTCATTCTCTAGCCACGCAGTCCGAGGAGTCCAAGGAGTCTTAGATTAGTAAAAGGACTCCTTGATCCGTCCCTAGAGCCGGTCTATTATCGGCCCAGCATCTTCGTTTAACCGATCGACCGAGTGCTTATCGGATGCCATCAGATACGCCGAGAACGAAACGCGCAATGTTGCGCTAATCGCACGATCGTATTACAGATCTTCGTATTATTTTCCTCGCTGGGAAGAAAACTGTCCTATCCCATGAAACGGAAATCTAAGCGAAGAAGAAGACCGACGTAGGATGATGGCGAGGCGAGCGGCGTGACCTCTTGTGAAGGTGACGCCAAACGGGGTCACGACGCCCGCAGTGGCAACAGCTGGCACCCGGCCGACCCGGCAAAACACCGAACGAAGCGCCTATCCACGAACTGCTATATACCAGCAGCTATAGAACATGAGGCCTAATAGCCTATATCCATATACACTCCATCAACGCCGACGTCCGACAGCACAGCATGCACCCTGAGCGTCAGACAGTATATACGGTATTTAGTGACTGTTAAGTGATGATCAATCGCCGCAGCTTATAAGTCTGAGATGTTGCAAACTGAGGCTGAAGATGCAGGATGGTATGCTGCTGTGCTTGTAAATCGGAAGCGCTACATGGCTACGATCAAAACGCTCGCCAACACCTCGTTAAATACGCCAACACTGTGACGAAAGGGCGTCTGAAAAGTACCATCAGAAGTATCCTTCCCGAACCACAGTATATACAGGGGGGCGCTGAACGATCTCTATTTCTTCAGCCCTCCATGCACTAGATTATACACTACGACGCCACAGACATGTAGTCACTGGTCACTGCGTCTATCTCCGGAGGGGTGACCGGGCTGAGTTAAGCTGTACGTCTGACTATGTTTTGCCCATCTGCAGTCACCCAAACACATTTATCTTGAATCCTAATCCTTTGACCTGCAAAACCTAGTCAGTTCATCTCTGGCCTCAACTATATCAGCCACTGCAGTTCGGTGCAATACAATGTAACCATGGTTTCTATAAGACATGGCTACAAACGTCGCGTGACGTACGGACGTGGTCACGAAGGACAACCCGCAAAACAGGATGCCTCCGCCGACAACTGCTGAAGGCTGAGGCATAAAAATCGGCTAAACTACGGGCTGCACTTACCCTCTCTAGCTACGCTGCTAGTAAAGGAGCGCAGACACGCCATATAGTTTAAACTGCACAGTCTGCGGAGTGTAGACTCAGGATCGCGTGTGGGAATCGTCTGGAACTAAACTGGACGTCCAGGGAACTGAAACCACCAGCTGCGTGCGTGCACGGCTCGCTGTATAGCAACACGCGCGGTGAATTACAATGGACGACAGACAGACAGACAGACAAACAGCAAGCACGCACAGTGGGTAGTGACTGGACGCCCGACCAGACCCGCTACTGACCATCAGTGCTTCTCCACCTTACACCTCAAGCCGACGCTCCACTTTCTTCGATCGGCTCTGGATTTGTTGAACAGCACCTTTTCGCCTCGGAAGTTGCACAAGCCCCACCGGCTGGCTGAAGGCAATCATTAAATGAAAATGGGTATATACGCTTCACGGAAAAAAATGCGACAGACAATGAATACGAAAGAGCCCGCGGGAAAGAGAATCGGGCAAGATTTTAAAGAGAGGCTGCCGTCTGAACGAAAGCCATTTGCCATGGCGTGCGACGTGGCAATGTGATGACGATGACGACGATAACATCTAAATGAACGACGGTCCGCAAACAAACCACTGTACGTTACGTGCGACTGCACCGCGAGTCGGTGACGACACGAAACAACGAGAGAAATAAGAATAAGTGACAAAGTACCGTCATAGCGCAGACAGGCCTACGACATCGATAATTACCTCGCCCGCATCACCGCAACATTTTCACGGCAACGACTCACGCACACGCTGTAGCCTACAGACGCTCACGTCAACGTCCGCCGAGTTCTTCGATGCGTGAAATATCGACAGATGCCGAATATCTACCATCTCTGAAGAACGCAAAAAGGTAAGAGAAAGAAAATGTGTGTAGAAAACTAAGAGAAATTCAAATCTGTATTTGAAGGATTATAGACACCATTCCGACGGATAATAGGGGCAGCTTTTCAAACGACTGTCAGCTAATATCTAAATCCACGCATTGACTGTGTCAGTCAGGACAGCATTGGTCCAGCAGCAGCAGCAGATAGAGAAAATTCACGGTGACAGTTGACTAGCGACGAATGCTCCGAGGACCAACAACGCCGTGACAGCAGCCTTTGATGAGTGCGACAGTTCAGCACAGCGAATCATGACTGGATTCTGTCACGAGGCCATGGAGCGTCTCTATGCGATACATTGCAGCAGTGCTGGTGTCGGTGTACACACGTCGCGATGTTGAACTTGCAATGCAATGACGCCTGCACAGCCGTGTTGTACTGCGCTTCTTTCATGTTTGATTTGAACAAATGAGATTTTTTGACTTTTATTTAACTTATTAGTTACCGTTTCAACCTATCAATATATTCCAAAATATTTTAGTCTATTTCAGTCATATAACCTGTGCACAGACGCCTACTGTTTCTTTCTTTTTCTCTCGGTGCAAAGTTACAAACTGGTATATATGCCAGTGCTTCTCTCCTCAGAACCATCATTTAGCTAGCCTTGGCTGCTTTATTTATCTCGTCAACTTTTTTGCCCATCCTCACAATTATTTGCCAACGAACACACTTCCGATGCTAGAACTTAGAACCTGTAAGTAATAATCGTTTTTCTTCCTTAAAAAAATGCAAATAAAAAGAATTCAAAACTAAATATAAATACGGCATTGGCTGGTAGCGCAGAAACGCCTCGATGTCATCGGGGCTCATATATGAGTTATGACGGAGCGACCGGTCGCTAGCTGCAAATTACGACAATTACGACTTACAGTCGTGCACTCGTGCTGGAAAGAAGCTTTTACGCATCGACAGTCGCGACATGTCATCGCAAGACTGTGCCGTCTAGAGTTGCGCAAGTCGGTGTCCGAATATATTCGATTCGATTCGATTAAAAAATGCACACATTACACGGGCTAAGAAATGGTAAGCCAAATATCACAGCAATTTTGTGACTGTCTAGCTGTCTACCAATGTAGTCTCAAGTCAAATGCTTAGTTTATATCCGACGCTATTAGTAGAACGTCATTGTTATATCCTCTCTGCTCACGTTTCGTGAAAAACACAATTCAACGTGCACCCCAAAACAGCCCAGCTTAGTTGACCGCACGCAACCAAACTGCAAAAATCACCGAATAAAATAACCAAAAAGTAGTGTTAAGAACGAAGCACGGAGTATAGACGTATAACGTATGCGCTGTCACTTGATTTGAGTTCATAGCTCGTTCGGAAGACACTTAGAGCAACGGTACTCATTATAATCGAGGAACTGCCCAGCTCTAATGGGGTCTTGACGAGCGAGCGCGCAAGCAACAGAACGAAAGAAGGAACGAACGAAGGAATGATAATTCCCGAGACGATCGTCGACATGACGCCACTAGCTCACTAATTACTTGTTATGCGCCCACCATCTACGAGTCCGCCTTATGCGCTGCATCCAGTCGTTCGTCTGTCCGTCCGTCAGTAAGTCAATAGGCCTAACTAAAAGCTACTGGAGAAAAGCGATAACTATTGCCGTGTCTCGTGCAACTCGATGATAAAGATTTACATAGATACAAAACGCACTGAAAAGAAATTTATCGCACGTACAGAGCGACAGAAATGAAATGAAATAAAATGAAAGTCGCTCTGTACTCACCTTAATGAAAAAAAACAGCAATAATAACTTCTTTTTCGGACTTTGCGCGTTGCAAAAATACTGCTCCCAGAAGCAGCAACGCAGAAAGGGCGCCACGCATATCGTGCCGGTCATCGGGGCCTGGCATATTCTTGTTGGCCCTAGGATGTTGACTGGCACGATGACGTCTGCAGAACGCCATTAATCATACCCAGCACCAGCAGCAGCAACAGACGCGCACCACAGCAGGCGTATACACTACACGACCACGTAGTGCCACCCACGACTGCTTAATTACCGCTGATAAACGAGTCATTTCCGCGCTACATTTTAAAAGAAGTCATAACTGGAACAGTACGGTAATTGCACGTATCGAATTAATGGTATCGTAGATCGTCTTTTGCAGCTGGCATAAGACAATAATTCACAAACGCCCGGGCGGCAGCAGACATAGAAAAAGGGTAGATGAAAAGTGGCACTTCCCCTCCTGGAAAACAAAAAAGTTAACTCGGTAACGTTTTATCCGAACAAACTAGGTCCAAACTAATACCAAGTGGTCACATGTCTAAAGGTTAGAGTGTCGAACTTGTAATTTTCACGTTGCGGTTCGAGTCTCAAAACAGAATCTCGTTGCACGTTGAGCAGGTCTCTAAGCCACTGTGTGCTCGAGTGAGCGAGTCAACTCAGCCTTCTACCCTCAAGGGGATGGAAATGAGTGTGTAGTAGCGTGCGGGCTACAATGTCCACATAATGTGCTGCAGTATCATTAACTCATGCCAATTAGATGCCACTTACGTAATTGTGAAGCGCTTCTGCAGGTCAAGGGTCATATCAAGTACCAAATCTTTATCCTTTTACGTTGCATGTATACATACCTGGAACCAACCACAGAACAACAGACAGCAATGGCCGGCGTGGCCTGGACACGTGCCCTTCTCTCGTTCGAACCACAGCGTCAAAACACGCAACGATGTCAAAGTTGACATATATAATCGTGACTAAAATCATTGACGTCTAGACGGTACAGTTCCAGGAAGTAACACAAGACTAATGTGAGTAGGAGCATAATAATTTGCTTACTTGCTTGCTTGCTATAGGGAAATTGCTACAGAAAGAATACGCACCGACTGCCCTGTGACGGAGCCAAATATAGGCGGCATGTGGCGAGCATAATTCACTGATAAAGCTCGTATCAGTTCCAGTCATAATTCTCGTCTGAAGTTAAAACGAGGCGACCTACCACTTCTAAACGACATGAAGCCGAAAAAGAGATCGCCTAGTACATGTGTTTTACGGACGCATACCAGGATAAGAAAGCAACAACAGGAGCGCCATGCCGTGATATCACAGCGAACACTGCGCGATGTGACTATCTTTACGAACGTGCTTCCGGATGACGTCAGACGCTATAAGAAACTGAATAACGCGTACACGGGCGACGTACTCCGCCCAAAACGGGACGTTTCTCAACGAAAAGCGAAAACCCAAAGCTCAAGCTAATTATTTTCAAGTAACGTAACCTATATGGTTACGATGCATCAATGTTACAGACAGACGGAGGGACAGACAGACAAGATACGGTGACAATACTGCGCTGTGCACCATGCATGCCTCGCGCGGTAAAAACAAAAAGCCCAGCTGTCGCTAGGGAAGACGCGCTACAGCCTATACAGTTCCTGTTGCAGTACTGACCTTCAAGGTCATCAAAGGTCAATGATTTTCATCTCATCTTAAAGGGCGTGTGCAATTTCATATTGGTGATCAGTAGCAACTTTGGCCCTATATCTCACTGTTTTCGAGATATGGACAGTTTTCCGTTGAAAACGCACATTTTTCCTATCCCTCCATTCAACCCAAATTTGAAATCTTCCCCTTGCACTGCATCCCCCAAATTTTGCACGCAGAAAGCCACGATACAAGAAGAATTATTCGTGCAAAAAGCTTTCCCCTAAGACCTACCCGTTAGTCACAATACATATGTAACGGACGGACAGAAGGACAGACAGATGGACGACAACCGTACCATGGAAGCCTACAGCCTACAGCTTAGCTGTAGCGCGTCAAAAACTACGCTCAATATGCCGAAACACTCACATGCGACGTCGTCGACGCGCGTAACGATGATGACGAACTTTAGTTCCGGCTGCGTCTCAAAGTCGAGTCGATGTCCGTCTCGCAGCAGGACGTTGCCCATGACGGCCGAGATGTCGAGCTGCTGCGGCGCCGGGTCCTTGAACGCGAACCTCTCGGCGTAGTCGTTGCCGAGCGTCAGCAGCTGGCCGCGGCTCGTCTCGGCCAGCTCGACCGTCCTGGTCGCCCGCACAGAACGTGGTCGTCGCCGCCGACGTCTACGGTCTGGGTGGTCTTCTCGCAACTCGGCGCCGACGTGCAGCCCCGGATGTCGAAGTTTCGTGACGTCATCTGGTCGCTGCAAGACGTCGTTTAGTGTGTGGCCGTGATATGGCAGTGGGACGTCGAACGTGGGAAAGTCCCGGGATGATTGACAGTCGACGCAGCCCGGACCACCCGGTCGAAGCTCAGAGTCAGTATCAGGACGAGATGCGGCGGCAACGATGACGTTCATTAGAATCATCCCTGACATCAGCCTCAGCAGCTGGAACTGGAGCTCTCGTCTCAGCTGCATCATCAGTCACAACTCACAACCGGCTTAACTGTTGCCTGTTACAACCAATCACCAGCACAAGATATATGCAGCCACATAACTGCAAGCAAATCTCAGTCACACCTCCAGTCAACTTCCTAGTAGACTTCTATGTGTAGTTCCACCACCTTCCCCCTTCGGCCTTCACCCATCTAAAACAGCTCGGATTTGCACGAATCTTATGGGTCGTCCTGCTGGAGGCTGGAGGGTCCGGAGTCTGGATCCCTTGACTCCACGCCCGCCGCCGCCAAATGCCAAAAGCTATCTCTGAGAATTGAAATTCTCTGGTTTTCACTAACGAACAACATAAGACGACACCAATTTTACTTAGCCACTCATATCATAATTAGGAAAGCGGAAAAAACCGATAGGCTTGTTTAAACCAAAGCGTTTAAACATTGTCTATACTCTCTCTCGTTCTTATCTCAGTAATCAGTGATCTGCAGGTTGGTCATTTACTTGAAGATTTTTCAGGATGAAACAACACGCAGAAGTTGAGTTTGTGCGTTTTCCCGCGACATTTTCAAGTTCATCGCCAGCCATATCAGAATATGATATTCTGATTCGTTCGTCACACGGCGGTATACAAACGTGCTTTGATTGACTGAGAATACGACTATAGTCAATCAGCTCATAGCAATCTCTAAAGGCCTGGTTTCGGGGAAAAGAAATCGGCGGTCCCTAAAGCTGATCTCTTGAGTCTCCGAACGTTTTGAAATCCACAGAGCTGAACGTCAATATGCCACCTCACGATCGCAGTAGTTACGTATAGATTGAGGCCTGCATACATTATATATTATATGCGAATAAACGTACATGTATTCACTTTATTGCACGGCTGAACTTGCTGCATCTATGAGAGCCCGGCTGGTGCGGTCCTGCATGCCTGCATGCTGGTTGAGCACCGACGTTCCGTCGGCCAGTGCGTGCTGAAAAACAGTCTCTCACTCTGCGATGCTCGGTGTAGAACAGACAGTCCGAGTTGCCGGCTATAAATCACGTAACTTAACGACGACGATAATGACGCTGTCAAAGACGACGGACGGACGACGCGGAGACAATGGGACGACGGACGCACGAGGCCAGTAGGCCTTGTACTATCTGAACACGATCTCTACGACGTACGCTTCTTCACGCCGCATCCGTCGGCCGTGCAACACTTGATGCCGATATTGCAAACAGCGCCCGGCCCCGGTGTTGGTACTACAAGGAGGCGGCTGCAGTTGCTTGCCGGCAGGCTGATAAAGTTGCTGGAGGCGCGGGGCTGGTTGCCCGGACAGGCAAGCAGTTAGTAGGCACCGTTCACGCCTCCCTCCACAGCAGCGGCGGCAGTAGCTCGCGCATTGCCTCTCTCTCTCTCTCTCTCTCTCTGTCCATTCATTGACTGACTGCAGCCGGCCGGTGCGTCTCTGTCCAGGTCCGTGCGTCGTGAATCACGCCAGGTTCAAATTAAAGCGTGCCGCCCGGCGTGCTGGCCGCCTCGGGACGCAACGGCTGCCCGTACGGTAACGTGGTCAATCGCTCAGCGCCGACGGATGGGTCCGCTACTCGGCAGGCGGCCCGCGGACCGCCGACTCCGACTGACTGACTGGTATCTGTCTGACTGGGAAGGTGGTTTCTCTGTCGCACCGGACTGTTATGTGACATGCAAGTCGCTCGTCGTCTTCTCTGACGTGATAAAGGCTGGTACACTCCAAGATGCTTCTGCTCAAGTAGGCCTAGGCTACAGTCGCCAGTGGTGTAGCGCCTAAGCCCCCAATCCCGCAGACAATACATAAGCACACGTTTAAACTGCAATAAATGTGCCAAATAGGTTAGTTGATTCTGAGGAAAATAATTAAGATTATTGCCTCAATATCTCATATTTTAAAGCTAAAATGCGTCAAATCCGATTTCGGCTGGGGTTACGCCACGGTGGTTACGCCCCAGACCCCGCTCTGGAGAGCCGACAACGCTCCCCACACCTCTCTAGCTGGATTATAGGGGTCCTACTTCGAAAGAAAAGGAGAAGAGCCTGGGGAGAAAAAGAGGTGACACTGTTGTGGACTATGGACCGTATATGTATATGTATTTTTTTTCGGTGTTGCTATTGTGTTATTTTTGTTTTTCTACCGTGATCGGTGAATTAAAGATTATCAAAGGACAGGAAAGGGGAAGGGGTATAACCTAAAGGGGAGAAAAATTGAAAGGAAGCGAAGGAAACGAAGGGGGAAAAGAGAAAAAGGGAGACGAGCCCACGCCACCCAATTCACTGGCTACGCCACTGAGAGTCGCGCTGATCTTCTACAGGCCCGACAGCGATGGGTTCGAGGACAGCATTTTCTAGGGCCAATACCACTAAGTAAGTAAGTAGCGTAAAGCACAGCCCTATAGGCTATCGCCTAAAGTAAGTAGGCCTATGACGTTTTATACTGTGCATCAAAAGCCGGCTTAATATTCACGGCCGATTATTTGTGTATTTGCGCACCTACAATGATGAATGACGAGTATGCATTCACTGCAGTGATAAAATTCGTTTTAGATACATATTTTTTCAGCAAACGCCTAGCAATAAAATGTTGTTAATATGTCCAGAAAACAGAACGCAAGAAAAACTTGCGTTCTTCAGATTTTCAGGAATCTTCCGCAGACGCTGATATTATATCATTATATGATATAGGCCTACGAAAACAGTCATAAGTTGAAGGGTCTTTAAAATTAATCCATCCTGAGCTTGCCAACTTCAAGCAGCTAAATTGTTAACTCTTTCAGATTTGTATTCAACTAGCCATTTTCTTCACTTTTTCTGGAAGATATAGGTTGAGTGGGATGCGTGAAAATGGAAATCTGGAGCAGAATTTTTTAAAGGGACGTCCAACCAACAGCGTCAAGCCAGTGAATGGTGGAGAGAAAAAACAAAACTAACAAGTTTTAGAATTTCAAGCACAAGACAAGACAAATAGCAACATGTAATTAAACCCACCCATATGCTTCTGGTTCACTCGCAACACACGAAGCTATTGCCTGACGTATTCACTACTGACTGATCACAATGCTTCACAAGAAATATTTTAGATTGTGACCAATCTAATGTACTCCTCGCGTGCATTATTTTCTTTTGTATTATTTTACTGCTTTTTAGTTCCTTTCTTTTCACACCGTAAATAGTGGTGCTGACAGCATCACCTCGCCGACAGCATCAACCGTGCAACTGACGTCATCACGTCACGTGACCCAAAAGGTCAAACTCGTGACGCCATTATCTTTGAGGCGCCATACCTCCATAACGGTGCTATGTCCATGGTCTTGTCCATGGCGACCATGCGTCTATCTACCACCGTTATGGAGATATGGCCGTTTGAAGTTCTTCCAGGAAGACTCTTCCAGGAACAGAGGTCGGTCGTTGGTCGGTCTTCGGTCGGTCGGTCCTCAATATTAGGCTACACTGATCTTATATACTCCTCTTTGCAACGTTAGGAACGTAGCGCGCGAGCAGTAAAAAATGAATAATAAACACGACAGCTTATAGAGTGTACGTGCCGCAAAGTGATTAATCCAACTTCTAAACAGGCTCATTATTGGTAGTTGGGGTATATGCATTTTCCTGCAGTCATTGAGACACAAAAATCAGAGACTGTCAAAATACAAAATAAATATCTTGGCTCATACATTACAACGGGGTAAAATCACTGCTTCAAAGTATGTCAATGATGTCATGCATTTGCCTTTACAGCACTTAAGCACAGCACTGGTGTTGATAATACTGAATCGGAAAAAAGCTTTTTTTCTAAACATTCTAATAGACTAACATTTGCAACAAACCCTTTATCACATCGACAAACAGCACATAGGCCTACAATGTGAGACAAATAATAACTTCAAGCGTTTAACACCGAACAACGGAACGGTATCTACAGAAAAACAATGGAGCGTGAAAATATAACAGTATTGGACAAATGCTACAGTTATACGGGTCACAAAACTCTCCTTACAAAATATAACAGACTATCTATAGTTAACAAGCTGCTGAGCAAATGATATGACTAAATGAGAATAATAATAAGTGAGTGAAAAACAACAGCTGTCTATGCTGCATCAAAATAATAAGTACTTCAGGAGAAAAAAACGAGACCAAAACAAGGGTGTCACAAGTTAACCATTTTGGGATAACTGTAGAACCGATGGAGCCAATAAAGACTAAGAGTATTTCATCAGTTATTTTTGCACCACTTTTCTTTTGAAGCTTCTGTGTGATCTAATATGCTGCAGCACAACGGATCAACTGTGAGTGTATATCATGGATTTTAATACCGCATTGTATGGCATTATGCATCGTATAACACAGCACCGGTGCCAACAACACTGAACTGCAAATATCAGACTCTTTTGATACAGTTTGTCCACAAAGTGCCAGTGCTAATCACGCACAACTGTGAAGAAAAATGAAGAAAAAATCGGAAATTCTGCATAGTTTTTGCCAATTCTGCACACCAATTTTGCCGATTCTGCAGAATATTGAACTGAGGGCAGTAACTGCCATTTTGCCATACATATACTGTCAATGTATCTATATACAAATTCACAAAAAAACCTGTTTTGAATTATGTACAGCTAAATCCTGCAATCTTACGGTTGTGCATGCAATCTTACAAAAAAAGTGAAAAGTAACGCACCAAAATCTCTTGATAATAACGTCAGCATTTAGCCTAATTAATAAAAAGTCGAACGTAGCGCAAAAAATAGTCACCGAGATCACTGTGAAGCATAGCAAATACCATTCATTCCACGGTTGTGCATGCAACGCCTATCTGAACCGTTCTGTCTAGAGTGGTAATGTTACTGACGTGATGTGGTATAACTCTAGAGGTGCAGTCATGCATAACCAACTGAATGACAGTGGACTAATGCCAGCAGCTAGGGAACAATAGGTGTCTTAGATGAAGTTACACACTTCACTGGAGACCATGGTTCAGTACACAGCTAACATCACTCACCACCAGAGTTCCTTTCCTTTGGAATCACTGGCTAAAACCATCAAATTATCACTAGTACGGCTGAGACGTGACTAATCTAGACAGCTGTGGCGTCTATCTCCCATGAACCATCCTTCGCCTTCCACCTTTCTTCCCATTTCTGTTCCGTGGACCTGTCAAAATCAACCCAACCAGGGGGTCTGGGAGTGCTAAGCTCCTCCAGTGGCGTCGGTCGGCCATAGATTTTGAGACGTCCCCGAGCCTGAAAAACGCATTTTAAAGAAAGCTCCAGAAGTTGAGAAAAAGACAGTATAAT
>Ga0209454_1002435_pt1 | contig 12632 bp, 8 predicted proteins | sample WorMetHERISLAND1_2_FD_187400 | JGI IMG/M metagenome (GOLD analysis project Ga0209454, IMG submission 187400) | Marine gutless worms symbiont microbial communities from Max Planck institute for Marine Microbiology, Germany - Olavius geniculatus... | ecosystem: Host-associated > Annelida >...
CCTAAAGACGGGTCTGCTAATCGGACGGCAAAATGCCTAAAAACGTAAGTCATTGCACAATTAAGCATAATTACAGCATTAGCGGACACAGAACTTTGGAATAGAGACCGGGAGGGTAGCGGGTGGGGTCTGGGGAGGTGGCTGTGCCCCTTCCCATATTTTGTTCAAATTTTATGCACAAATAATGCATTTGTTTGCAAAATGTTTACTTGGTTATAAAGTGCATACAGTCAATATAGGGAGGGGGCGGTTGCCCTCTCCTTCTTGAATCCGCCACTGAATTACGGGATACCCTTTTACCGTACACATAGACCTAGACGAAAATGACATAGACCCCTAGCATAGCAGAAATGTCTGGCACACTATGCTGTTTTTTTTTAAAAAAAACATTTTTAACTGCCTTGTAGTTAAGGTTCAAACTTGCGCCCAAACACACTCACGAAAACGCGTGCGTCACGGCCTTAGTACGCTATCAGTATTTTTTGAACTAGCTGGCGAAAACGTCGCCTGAAAACGAAAGTGAAAGCGACTGTGGTCACGGAGCTATAAATAAAATGGACTGTGGTGGGAAAAACCATAGACTGGAAAAACACCGCGGAAAACACAGCGCTTTCTGTAGAATAAACAAGTCATCATCTTCATAGTGACTGTGTAAAAAATGGCGGACGGTTTTGACGTCGATGAAATCGTTTCGCGATTTTTCCTCGACACTTGCAAGTCACGTCGTAAGGTAAATGTGCCAGCGATGATTGCATTGCGCTGGTGTGCCAATAGGATGTCTATATATGACGACGGTTCACACATGCTGAATCCGTTAGTCACAGGAACTTGTGCCGAGTTGTACATTGATACAGCGTGGTCGTGTATCAGTGATCTTGACATAATGGCTCACGGCAGCTTCGAGCTGGCAATACCGGCAGGTTCCTCTCCACCTACTGAGTTACCAGCTGAGTTTGACAGCCGTGTCAAGGTATATGAACGGTATATGAAATTGTTGACAGTGAATACCCGGGCTACGTGTACTTGGAGTCAGCTTACGTACTGACAGAAGACGTTCATTGTGGCATGTACCAGGCGGTGCTGTGTGATCGGCGGCTGCGTGAGACGCACGATTTCATTAACCCGGGCCACCCTTTGATTGGCATGCATGGACCGGCGTTTGTGCAGACGCTTAGTGATCATTTGCATGACGTCGTCGGCACCTTGAAATGTCTCATTGGAATGGTCCGTTCCATAGACTTTGTACCGAGCATCCGTTGTCTTTCATGGCCGTCACAAACCGCTGAGTGGTTAACACGACAAAGAAAATACGGCTGGCCAGACTCAGCAACTATTGATCGTGTTACCAGCAACGGATGTGATGTGGTTGGTGTGGCACATCGTCAGTGTAGACAACATGAGTGGATGAACAAGCATCAGTGGAGACTATCATTCTCACGAGCTGAAATTGTACTGATAAACAGCTGGATTCCTGAACAGCAGATCGTCTATCACATGTTACGAGTTTTTGTTAAATCCTGGCTATCTTCATCGAGTGATGAATTTGCTGATAGAGCAGACACGCTGAAGAACTATCACATCAAAACTCTGATGTTGTGGGCTTGTGAGCTGCGACCAAGAAGCTGGTGGACTGAAGATAAGAATCTGGTGGAAATTTGCGTCGAGCTGTTGCACAGAATTGGTGACTGGTTGATCAACGCACACTGTGAACATTATTTCATCAGCAACTGTAATCTGTTGGACGGCAGTGACAACTCGTATAATCAATTAATTGGACACTACTTGAGGTCAGTAACCAGCAAGTTCTTAGCAAGATGGTACATTGACACTTACGTACGAAAGTGTGCAGAGCTTGGCGTTAATGTTTCACGATTGTTTGATGACATCAGCACAAAGGCATTGCTCCAAAGTGCAGTTACTGCAGTCTCTGACATAAGGCGTCAGACGATGTCAATCCACAATTCGTCGTACATCAACGTCGAGCTAGAATATATTTCCCTAATGCGTGTGTCTTTATTTTCTCTGAGCGTACTATCAACTTGTCGTTGGTTAACAGAATTGGCACAGCTCTATCGCTTTGCGCCAATATATTTCGTTTCAGTTGCATTTCTACACGTTGCCATCAAAACAACCAAAGACTCACTGACTGATGAACTGTTGGACGTTCTGGCAACAATTTATCGTCTTGCGGGGCAAGTATCAACAACTGATGAGGATCTCAAATGTTTCTATGAATCTGTGCGGCGGTTTATCGGCGACGTGCTTGGAATTCGTTCAGTTCGTTGCGCAAAAAACGTGAGATGCGAGCGAAGACTTGGAGTGCATGAACAATGACACCACTCAGTCAGTTGAACAAAGCAGAACTGGTTGAGCTACTGCAGCATTCTGCAGTTGAACACCTGACGGCATATCGTCGGTTCGTGGAACAAGATTCCGATATTAGGCTTATAACTCCAATCGTCACAACAGACTTTGAGGCCCTGTACGCGTACAAACGTGGAGATTATCAACGTTGTCTTCAACTGTCTGAACGCAATGTACGCACTTTGACTGATGCCATACGCGGAAACAGCAACCAATTGGATGGACTCCCTACCTTTGTGAGTGTTATGGTCGGCATCCCAGAGATAACTCAGTTAGTGGACACCGAACTTGTCTCACTCATGCAGCACTTCCTTGGTGAAAATCTGTTAGATCATTCTATCGAGCAGTACACAAATGGAAATCCGTCGGCGGCCGATCATACTGCCAGGCGGTGGCACAGGCGTATATCTCAAAAATATATGTACACGTCTCAGCTGAGTTTGTCGCTGTACCTGATGACCCAGTGTCAGATCAAACTGCATCATTACTCACTAACGCAGTCTCGCTACCATGTCATCCTTGCGTGTCTTTTGCCTTGGCAAAATCCCTTCTTCGCGATCTTCGTAGACGTCGTAAACTACTCAACGCAGTGGATTTTAGTCGACCCACATAAATTACAGGTAATTTTACTGCTCATGGAAGCGACGGCAGTGTTGTTTTCAAAATTGTAGTCGCTAAGTTTTATTTTGTTCATCGTAGATGCTAAAACGATAACCTTGCTCTTGGTTTAATAACATTTTGCGTGCGTACCTTGGCAATCTATATGGGAGTCCACTAAATATCAAAATTATAGTCAGAAGTCGAAGTCACATTTTGAATTGACTGATAGGATAGCGTCATTGCAATTGACCAGTCGCTGCATTTGGTAGCTAGATGGAGGTAACTTATTCAGTATATATAATGCATGATCTGCTAAAGTTGTGTGCTTTGCCAGTTTGCTATTAAGAACTATACACCACCTTTGGCATACTTTTACCTTTACATCTTGCGTAATTATTATGATTGCGCCGTGACCTAATTTTCTGTCAACGCCTGAGACGCCTGGAAACGGGGACGGATGACCGTATATCATGTCAACTGCACTTGGCACCTCATACAGCTTTATTGTAGTTTTGATTGGCATAGGCTACTTGCCTTTGATTCATCTCGCATCCAACTGGACACATTGGGCCGCATTTTGACGTCATCCGTGTCTGTCAAGAACTGCCACCTCTGCTTCTTTTCAGGTGAACCTGCATCTTTTGTAAGTTTCTGTTGACTGAGCTCCTCCACTTCGCTCTTGGTCGACCTGGTCCTCTCTTATATCCTGGTACCTTACTGTAATATGCGCTGTTGGTCCATACGCGGAACATGTCCAAGCAAGCGAAGTCGTCTTTCTCTGAGTATGTTGTCCATGGTTTATTGCCCAGTGCTGACCGTGACCTCTACGTTTGTTATCCTTTCCACGAGATGCTCAGTATGTTCCTCTGTTATCTGTGATGTCCATCATATATAGCTCAAGTCAGTACAAGAAAAGTACAAGTACTTAGCTGGACTTTACTCGACGTTAGCCAAAATTAATTGATAGCCAATTCAGACCTACGACGCCTACGCGACCCAGCTGCTGTTAAGCCTGCGTCGGCGACGTAGATGTGAACTGGGCATAATGTAGATAAATGATCCACTAAAGCTCGAAAGCGTCCGAAATTCACGTTATATTGTGCTGCTTGTCTGCAGAGCTGTTTGTCGGTGGCGCCCCGATGAACTCTGCGGGTGAAACTGAATGTGACGACGACGCTGTTGTCGACAACGTCTGCTCTAGCAGTCTCACTGTTATCGACGTCTTCAACGCGCTGCAAGCAAACTACGCTTTCATCTCAGGTGGGGCCTATAACTACAGCGTGTAGATAATTGGCATTTATAGAGGTAAATAAGTACTCAGGTATTTAATTCATTCAGCGTGTCAACTGTAAAATAATATTATTAATCCGTGGAACTCATTACCGGATGGTGTTGTGTCAGCACTAGAACGATGTAATTTGAAGCAAGATTTGGCAATTTGTGGCGGAATCAATCAACAACGCAATGGAAATGGCATATGACTAATAGGGTGTTAAAACGATCCAGCAAACGTACAGCATTAGCACGTGTATTTTGAATACATTTGCTGGAAGTTTGCTGGACGTTTGCTGGATCACGTAAATTGTCTAGTATTGTATGACAACATTATATTTGTGTTTTTGGCAAATAAATACTCTCTCTCTCTATCTCTCTCCCTTTCTCCCTCTCTAAACACCCCATAAGTCATCCGCGGGGTGACTGCCTAGAGACGGGAATCAGCTTTGGCCTAGCGCGTAATTCTTGGTGTAAATAGTCCATTTGTGGTGTATGTGTTATTGTGTATTTTGCATATTATTCAGGCGGCAAGACGGAGTGTTTCTGTCACGTGATTACGTTCCCAGAATGCCCGACGGCAAGTTCGATCAGTGAAGCGGAGTACAGGGACGTCATCAAATACCTCATCAGCATTCCGCCGTATGCATCTTTTCACTGTTCTTTGAAGTCGTTTTTTTCAGTTTCAGAATTAATATGGAACGTAATTTATTTGAAAAATAAATAACTGCTTTCGTATGTCAACGAAAAAATAGAGCATGTAGATGGAGAATTTTTATCGATTGATTGCATCACTGCAGAACTCACAATGCAGCATTTTTCACATTTTTTATCACAAAAACATTTTTCTTGTTTTTTTTCAATTATACGTGCAGAGTTTAATATTTTTGGGACACAGTGTAGATGTCAGGTTACCGTTATTCTTTCATCTGCAAGCATCCTTGAAGAAGTTGCTAACCTACTATGTGCTCAGATCAACTCAGCGTCCTACCCACAGCGGGATGGGATATGAGTAGTAGCTTACAGAGCGAATACCTAGTTTAACTGATTGACGGGGTGGTATGTCTGCTAGCTGCAAACCTCAGGTCCAGTTGTTCGCTAACGCGCGCAATGAATGGCCGCATAGTGCGCTGCGGTATCATTAGCTCATGCCAATCAGCTGCCACTTCCGAGATTGTAAAGCACTTCCGGTCGCGAGTCTGACTTGTATGTAAGAAGCGCCATAGGAATTCACATGTACGGGACCTTTACCTCTGAGTCTTGAATTTTGGATTGTGTTGTAATCGCAGTGTGCATGAGTCGGACGTGGGTTTCGTTGTGATCGTTGATCGTCGACTTGACAAATGGGGCTCCGTCAAAAGCCTTTTACTTCGCATCTCGGTTAGTACTCTCAATTTGTGTCTAGATGCACTTTGTACTCGGTTTGGGGACTCGGAATTCTAATGATAGTGGCAGAAGAAATCATGTTAATGAATTATTTACTGGAACATTTTAAAGGTTTAAACTGGGTATAGTAATTACTGTGTAATTGATGAACGTAGCTCAATTCTGGACGGCAGTATATTTTAAGCTAGCATTGCAGCAAAACTGGGGCCAGAAAACTTTAGCGCTTATTTTGTATGTTATTTTGGTGTTACACAGTATGTAGACATAGGTGCGTGCGTTACATATATACTGACAGTGTTCCCATCAGCGGTGACTTTCGTGACTTCCATAAATTATTATTTTTTGCCAATCTTTAGCGCCGTTCGGTGTAAAGTTTAATTATAATGCCATACGGAGAAAAGCTTCAGTGCATCCGTTGTTTTTGCATTGCTTTGTGCATTATAATACACAACCACTAATAGGTCTAAACATGACAATTACACAGCACGTTGTTGTCACGGTTGTAGGGCTACTTCCCGGCTCTGTTACATCGAGTGTTCGTTCTTCGTCCGTCCAGTTTTCTACAGAAAGCGTTCGCAGACGTCGGTCTCAAGTTTCTCAGCGAACAGTTTCGAGAAAAGGTTTGACGCTATACGATGTAGGCCTACTCTGCCGTGTAATCATCAAGCCCGTCGGGAGGGTGGGGTAGGGGGGTAAGCTACTCCGGGCCCCGCGACGTTTGGGGGCCAGAAATATAAAGTACGCCAGAATGTACCATTATGAAAAAAATATTCAAAAAAATCTCCCAGAGGGGCCCCGTGAACATGTTTGGAAACCCCGCGAGAATGTTTCCCCGGGCCCCGCTGTGGTTCTCGACGGGCCTGGTAATCATAATCAGCGCAATACCGTTTTTGAGTCTGCAAATCAGGTAACTGTTTTATCGTGTGATGTGGTATTGCCACTGTAAGTTGACTTAACGAATTAAAGGTTAATTTTGACGTTATGCGCTATAAAAATTTTAGTTTTACTTCCTTCACATACTTAAATACTTACTTTCTTCACTGACTGTCCGTCCGCCTATTCGCGTGTTGTTCTGCAACGATGATGTAAGCTGCATCATTTGAAAATTATTTACAGGTAATAAGCTCCTCGGAATCCCAGCGTCCACTATGTATACTTAGTCTAGTCCTCCCTGGCGAACATCCATGCATGAATTTTGGATATAATACCAACATTCTCCGCTTTTAAAACTTGTTTTTCGACGTTTGTAATTTTTTTGTGTGTTCAGATTTTTTTGTCGCGGTTTATAGGGGATATAGCTTAGGAAGGAAAGTGGGGGGAAATGGAATGCGATTTAAAGGGAAATACAAAGAGATAGACGGGGAGAGAAATTTGAGCTTTATTTTAATTTTAAATCTGGGGGATAGAAGCACCTGGACACACAGAAACGATAGAGTATCTATAGAATCTGGTGATTTGTGTTTCTGCGAGTAGATCCTGCTACTGAACAATGTCGACGAGCTGCACCAGCACATTGATCGTACCCAGCTTACGGCTGATCTCGGCGGCAGTTGGCAGTATGACCATCACCAATGGATACAACACCGAGCGGCACGTTTTTTTACTTAGTTTCAAGTCTTAACAGTGAAAATTTTTGTGATCATAGCTTCCACCGTTTTAATAGGGCTATAGAGTGTGATGGATGGACGGACGCCTTTACGATAGCCAAAACGCGCTTGCACGACGTGCTGTCGCGCGTAAAAATTCAGAAGACTCCACAACCAGGCGCTTACCATGGGCACCCGTGCATTACATATTTTTGGAAAAAAAATTTGCAAGAAAAAACGTTTGAGTCACGGGAACAATATAAGAAACAATTGTGCGAAAATCGGAACTATACCCGGAAATTGAGCACATAAATTCTTAGGGGTAAAAATGAAGCCCCGTGTGTACACTATAGTTTATAAACCCTGTTTTATTTTTTTTCGTGCGTTTTACCTTTAACAGTTAAATTGGCTTAACTGCCGGCCCATTGATTAAGAACTGTTGCTAGAATGTTTTACCTTAAAAGCGCTTATTCCGTTGTTTAGTAAGTTTGCTGCTGGATGTTCATTTTATGACCAATTTACATCTACGACGCGACTCAACTTACTGTTGAGTTAAGTTGAATTGCGTCGCATCGGCGTCGCAAAAGTGAATTCGCCATTAGGTTGCAATTTGCTGTTAATTAATGATGATGATGATGATTTTTGCGGCCTTTGCAAAGCTTTTCGTCGACCTTGCACACAGCAACGTGATACTTGCTACATTGTTCAGGCGCTGGAGAGATTTTCCGGGGAAGCGAGCGAAGTTGCGACCCGCCTGCGACAGTTATGCGACCGTCTGGAGGACACGCAGTTTCCCAACGACGTCACGCAAACCGAACGACTAATCGCCGAGCACGACGCGGCGCAACGTGAACTTAAACGCGACCTCGACGAAGTGATAGAACACGGAGAGAACCTGCTCGTCTGCTTCAAGATGGCGTCGAATAGTGTAGGCGACGTCATGGCAACGAAGCTTCTTCCGGCCTCGCGCGTGTCGCAAGTCATGGCCGTCGAACGGTTACGTTACGTTATGTTAATGCCTTTACTTACTTACAGCTGCATTATGGTCTAATGGTTAGAATATCGGATTCGTAACTTTCAGATTAACTCAACCTCCTACCCGCAAATGAATAATCGCATACGGCAGGTGACGCTCCGTCGTCCTGGGATGCGTTTCCGTGACGTGATTCGTTCGCTACATTCATGTATGCGCAGCGGGGTGTGAAATGAGTAGTAGCTTACGGGCCACGTGATTCGTGAAAGCCAAGTGTGACTGCTTGGGGTGGTGGTATGTCTGCCGGCTGCACAGCGGGTCCAGTTGTTCGCTGACGCGGTCAACGGATGTCTGCATAGTGCGCTGCGGTATCATTAGCTCATGCAAATCAACTGCCACTTCCGAGATTGTAAAGCGTTTTTGGTCACGAGCCTGACTCATGTAAACACTGTTGCATCAAGTACTGGAACCCGATCTAACTGATAGTATGTGTATTTCTCAGACGCCTATGTTGCAAAATTTTGCGATGCGGGTAGGGATTGCAATCCCGGGATCCCGAATCTCGGGATCCCGGAATCCCAGCCGTTTTCACCAATCCCGAATCCCGAGATTGACGGCTTCCCAATCCCGGGATTTCGGGATTACAAAAATTCATTTAAATCGTACATTTTCGACTGTTAAATGACAAAAATAACAGTTCCAGAAGTTTAATGAATAAATAAAATATTGTATATGGAGGAAAGCTAATTTAATGAATAGCTAATTTGTATTCGGCTAACAGGGAAAGTTTCTCAAAGGTCACTTAGTGATGCAAGCTCAGCATAGCAAGCTGCTTGGCTGAGTGAGAGATGACTACTTATAAAAAACTATTGTTGGGCTTTGCTAAGGTCATAGCTAAGCTTAGGGAAGAAATTGAATATTCAGTGGCCGTAGGCTGAGGCTTCGATGGTATTGCCTCGGTTCCCAAAAAGGCAATCTGTCGGCCCTGAGTTTGTTAGAAGGAGGAGCTAGTGTGTTTACATCTTTGAGGCTACAGCCTGTAGCCAGGAAACCGCTGTTGTCTAAGTTTAGCCAGGCTAAAGAAATCCACGCCTCTTGACGTCACTTCTAGACTTAGTCGCTTAGCGGTCAGATCAAGGACTTTGCTTTCTGAGTATGCTCTCTGTCTGAGTTGGATCGGAATGTTGCGTTGAATAAAAGCGTTAAAAAGTCCTTGAAAACGTTTTTAATAACTCTAGAAGCTCCCCCAGATATACACGCTGGAGTCCTACTCTTTGTTGTGCACTGTAGACCTAATTTTGTATTGTATTTTAACAGTCACAGTCACTCCCTATACCGTTCTGACATAGGCCCCTATTTACCGTAGTGGTTTATAGTACATCTTATGATTAAGATTTCAGTCCCGGGATTGCAATCACTAGACGCGGGTTCTGTCTGTCATTTGTTTCGTTTTATTACTTATTTTCTTTCCCTTAATGTCGTTCAGCGGTCTGATAGCATTGTGAGCTTTTTGCGGGCGTGGACACGAGTTTGCCAATTCCTCAAGAATCCCGCGCTCACTTTGTCTCGGCTTTCGGCCTCGATTTTTTTTGGTCTACAACAGTTGTTTTATCATAGAAGTAACGTGGGTAATTCTATCTAATCTGTAGGCTGTTGCTGCAGCTAGACGAGACGGCGGGAAACTTCGACACGTTCTGGACGAGCCACCGACGCCGTCTTGAACAGTGCTTGCAGCTGCGACAGTTCGAAGAACAGTTTAAACAGGTTTTCATTTCAGCTGTTTATCATTAAGAGTAAGTTTATAGTTCTAGCAAAATAAATACTTCTGCGTTAATTGAATTTGACCTTTAACCATTACTCACCACCATAGGTTTATTTAAGAGGATTACGGGTTGACCGCGATATGTTAGAAAATTTTATTTTTATTGTGTAAAAACAAAATTAATGTCTGCTCTCGAGCGACGTTATTTACTCATCGCAAGAGCAATCTTCAATGATAGTGATGTTGCCACATACAAGCAGCCCCGTCGAGAGGGTTGGGTAGGGGGTTAGCTACCCCGAGCCCCGCGACGTTTGGGGGCCCCACCGTTGGCCAGAAATATAAAGTATGCCAGAATGTACCATTTGAAAAGAAAAATTCAAAAATTATTTTTCCAGAGGGGCCCTGTGAAAATGTTTGGGGTCCCACGATAATGTTTCCCTGGGCCCCGCCGTGGCTGTCGACGGGTCTGCATACAAACGCGTTTTTGAGTCATAATTGCATCAGAAAAGAAAACGTTTACGTCTGGTTCCTCGGATCACAATGGGGAGCTGCCTGAGCTTCTCAGACCCTTTTGCTAGATTTAAGGCAAGGAAGACCGCAAAGTGAAGGTAAAAAAAGAAGGAAAAAGTGAAGAAAAAAGATAAGGGAGAAATCGAAACCAGAGGAAAAAGGAAAAAAAAAGCTTTTGTGCAAAAAAATCTTTTCTACGGTTTTGCCATAATTATTCTGCCTTTTGTTTAAATTTACTGCTGATGCGTCACTTTGTTGACGTGCCGGGTATGACGTCACGTTGTGCTTGTTGTGACGTAATGCAGTTGCAGGTAATCACGGACGAGCACCTGCATCACCTGGTTGCCATGGCAACAGATGAACCGGCGCCGGACTCAGCAGCTCAAGTCGATGAGATGCTAGATGCGCTCAATCACTTTTACAACATCTCTGCCGTTAGTTGCTTTTGCTTATGAATGATCTAGCATTAAGTAACCGTTTGCATTATCGTAGTTTCTGCTGGTAAGCCCAGTCCATAGGAACTTCTGTGGGACAAATAAAGCACTGATTCTGAAAAGCGTACTATATTTAATTTCGAAAGCTTTGTGGCATGACGAATGAATGCAACAAAGAAATTATTAGCCTAGTATTTTTGTGTTTTGATTCCGCTATCGACTACGACCAGGCCCGTCTTTAGGGGGGATGGCACCTTGGCACGCGCAGAGGGCCCCACACGCCAAAGGGGCTCCGCGCTAATGCGGTAATCGCCGAAACAGAAGATGAATCGATCAATCGATCTAACCAGTTTTCATCGCGCGAAAGGATAAATTATTGTCACAACTTGAACTCAATTGAAAGTTCTAAAAATGTTAGAGGAAGCTAAAATCTAGGGTCCAATTTGTAGACTTGTTCTACACTGACGTGCAGTGTACACGGTGTTTTATAAATATCATGCAAAATATCATGCAAATTGATCACCATTCGATTGAGTTATAAAGTAACAAAAGGGTGTCTTTTTATGAAACACCATGTAGTCACAGGTCGGTGCCTGGAGCCCCGCGGGTACGTCAGTGTCAAGGGCCCCGCGTTGGCAAAAGACGGTTCTGGCTACAGCACAAATTAAAGATGTTTCATTCGTCCATCTATTCAATTCGTTCATTCAGAAAATGAGTTACAGCATTAGGTCGCAACATTTTCGTTGTTATTGCTTGAGTACGTGATTTAAAAATATTTTGTTGAGTAATACCCTGTTTACACGATCGAACAAACATCAAGCAGGCCTGATAGAACCCCGCCCCCTACCTCAAGTAGGCCTAGGCTTAGCCCACAGCTGATCACGTGTTATATAAGCCTTGCAATAATAACCCGTCTGCCCTCCTAATTAAGATGCTAATTGCTATTTGGAATTCTCTTCCTTTTGATATCCGCAATAGCTGTTCAATAGCTTCCTTCCGTCGTAGACTCAAAACATTTTATTTTTCAACGTCTAGCCATGTTTAGTGGCCCGCTTCACTCCTGACCTCAGCACCTCAGATTCAGTGAGTTCTCGCTGACATTGTGCGCTTTATAAATTAAATTTACTTACTTACGCTGAGCTAGCTCGATGTTTGCTCGATCGTGTAAACGGGGTATAATAGTACACAATATATTGTGCACTGTGTTAGGCGGACATGGCTCGAGCGAGTGAGTTGCGTCAGAGTGGTGAATCGCTGATCGGCTGTGGTCAGTACGCGGTCGACTGTGTGCAGCCCAAGTGCGTCGAACTGCAGCGAATCAGCAACGAGTTCAAGACGTGTTTCAATCTCACGCAGAGTCAACTCCGCGACGCTCAGCAGCTGTGGCTAGCCGTCCATCACGTACGTTGCAGCTCTGCCGAATATCTGACGAAGCTTTGTGAAGGACATGTTGACGTTTTTTTTCGTTTCGTTTTTTTTAGTTTCAGTTATCGTTATTTTCTTCCTTTTTAGCTTGTTTTTATCTCCGCCAAGGTGAACGTAGTGAACAAAAGAGGAGATTAAGAGGTTGGTCTTTCTCTCCGTCTGTGTGTGTACACAATGATCGTCTCCACAAAATACTAATAATGTTGTACTGAGAACTTTGTCAGCATTGAAAAACAATACGTTTGTTGCTATTGGCTCTAAATATGATGTTATCTCATATAATGTGGCAGTTAAACCGGTTGTATGGAGTGCATTTGCAA
>Ga0209454_1002437_pt1 | contig 12627 bp, 10 predicted proteins | sample WorMetHERISLAND1_2_FD_187400 | JGI IMG/M metagenome (GOLD analysis project Ga0209454, IMG submission 187400) | Marine gutless worms symbiont microbial communities from Max Planck institute for Marine Microbiology, Germany - Olavius geniculatus... | ecosystem: Host-associated > Annelida >...
TAATCGCATCACTGTTCAAAAAATATATTTGCCTATATATAAACCGTGCTTCCTTGTCGGGCTTGTCCAACCACAGGATAAGATTGTCGTTCGCTTCGCTCTCACAATCTATCCTTATTCGTTAGATCTTCCGTCTTCGAGAAAGAGTTCTTGACAAATGACTCGTTGGTTCCGGCTTTCGTCTTCTATCATGGGAGTCAGCGCATAACGCGTCTGCAACAAATCCTCCTACGGCGGATCTACGACACCTATCTGGAATAACTGAGTCGTCAAAACGTTCTTTGATCCGCCAAAGGCGGACCGTAGGCAGTCAGCGTGCCACCAGTTGGCGGCTTCAGAATATATTTTTGTACCCTTATCCCGGCGCAGTCAAAGCGAATCGGCTCGCTTGCTTTTGGCAAGTGTCCAGTTAGGTCGTCACTCGGGCAAGGGGCAGAACACGATCATCATAATATCAAGGCATCCTTATATCGGTTTGGAGCTGGAAGCTGCCGCTAATCAAATCCAATGAGCTTCGGGTATACGGTCCACTCTTTTTAAGCAGTCGAGCTGCAGGTAAAAAATTAAGAGATTCAGATCCAGCCTTGCGATCTCAGTTATGCACCGAGCTGACAGCCTCCAGCTCCGAGTCTATTGAGCAAAGAATCGTTTCATGTTGAAAGCCTCATTGTTTTTGAGCATAAAGTAGATGGCGCGACCCAGTTTGTGTGAAACTATGGGACGTTGTAGACTAACCCAACTTATTATCTGCTATAAAAGGATTCCTCGCCTCTATATTACCAATAAGATGGAGTCGAATATAGGTAGGTGCCGTGTTGTTTGATTACGATTTTTCAAAAAAGGCCTTTGAGTATTTGGGTCTGTCTTTGTATTTACAATTGGAATTTAGTATGATCATTGTAACGATTAATCTTCCACGCCCCATTTTACTGAAAGGCATATCTGGATAATTGTCAAACAATAATTTTGTCGAGGACCCCACCGACACACCTGCCTCCAGGAGGCTTTATGACATGGGAGTGGTCATAAAGTGGTGATGGTCAGCGAGGAAATGCAAAATGATGGAGGTGCTTTCATGGAAAAATCTCTTCCAAACTGCGAGCCGGGTAAGTTTACGAATGACAAAAACCGGGCTCACCTATCCTTTTGCCAATAACGCGGTATTCAAGTCTTACTGCAGCTACAAAACTTCCAAGACCAGACCAGATGTTCGACCATGAAAATGTGGGGTGATGTCATGAAAATATTGCAGGTGATACACGGGTATCCGATGATGTACAATGCCGGATCTGAAGTTTATACCCAGACACTTTGCCACAGTCTCTCTAAAAAAAATGAGGTTTTCGTATTTAGCCGGGAAGAAAATCCTGTCTGTGATGAAGGAAGCCTGAGGGTAACCCATGACCCTATGAACAACTGGATTCCCCTTTATCTGGTTAACAACCCCTTTAACAAGGATCGTTATCGCTCTTCAAAAATCGATCGAGCCTTTACTCAGGTGCTCAATGAAATCAAGCCCGATGTCATCCATGTCGGACATCTCAGTCACCTGTCGACATCACTGTTATTCGAAGCAGCAATCCGGCAATATCCGGTTGTATTTACGCTTCACGATTTCTGGCTCATGTGTCCCCGCGGGCAGTTTATGCAGATGCATCCGGCCAACAGCGACGGCCTATGGCCGGTATGTGAATATCAGGATGATAAAACCTGCGCCAAAAGGTGCTACGCGCGGTATTTTTCCGGCGCAGCCGATGAATATGAAACAGATATAGAGCACTGGACTGGATGGGTGTCGAGGCGGATGAAACATATCCGCGAGATGGTCGAACTGATCGATCTATTCATTGCCCCTTCCAACTATCTTCTCAACCGCTACCACGAGCATTTCGGCATTCCTTTGTCCAAATTGGTTTATCTCGATTATGGTTTCTGCCGAAATCGGTTGGCAGGCCGCGAGCGAACCTTGGGCGAACCATTTACTTTCGGTTATATCGGCACTCACATACCGGCAAAAGGCATCCAGGTTCTTCTAAAAGCCTTCGCAAAGCTTCGGGGCAGTTGCGAATTAAGAATCTGGGGGCGGCCTCGTGGTCAAATGACATCGGCGCTCAAGCGAATGGCGGCAGATTCAATATCAGGGCATGACCGGCAAATTGAATGGCATCCGGAATACAGGAATCAGGATATCGTTGAAAAGGTTTTTAATCGGGTCGATGCAATCGTCGTCCCTTCGATTTGGACCGAAAACTCGCCCCTCGTCATTCATGAAGCCCAGCAGGCGCGCTGTCCCGTAATTACCGCGGACGTGGGCGGCATGGCCGAGTATGTCCATCATGAAGTGAATGGAATTCTTTTCAGACACCGCGATGCCGATTCCCTTGCGGAGCAGATGCAGCGATTTGTCGATGATCCGTCACTTGCAATGAAACTGGGTGCGCGCGGAGACTTGTACTCCGAGAATGGGGACATACAGGACATTAGAGAGCACACAGCTGAGGTAACCCGATATTATCGCCAAGTGATTGCCCGCAGGAAATCGTCAAGAATCCAACCGCAAGACGGGCCATGGCGCATCACATTTGACACGAATCCGGACACCTGCAACTTGCACTGCATCATGTGCGAACAGCATTCAAAGTATAGACGCAGCCGGCCGGATCCCGAACGGAAGCCACGAATCATGCCCTTTGAAATCGTTGAAAAGGTCGTTAGAGAGGTTGCCCCCCACGGTCTTCATGAAATAATTCCCTCCACCATGGGTGAGCCGTTGTTGTATCCCGACTTTGAAAAAATCATCGCGCTTTGCCACGCCTGCAATATCAAACTGAACCTGACGACCAACGGGACTTTTCCCGGAAAAGGGTCTGAATTGTGGGCGGAGAGCATTGTCCCCGTTGCCTCGGATGTGAAAATTTCAATCAACGGTGCCTCGAAGAACACCCAGGAATCGATTATGGTCGGCTCTGAATTGGAATTTGCTTTGAAAAACATCAGGATTTTCTGCGGCGTCAGAGACGAATCCAGAAAGAATGGCAACACTGCCTGTACAGTCACCCTGCAGCTTACGTTTCTCGAACGCAACCTTACTGAAATCCCCTCCATGATCAGTATGGCGGCGGATATTGGGGTTGATCGTGTAAAAGGCCACCACGTCTGGACGCATTTTCCGGAGCTTATGGATCAATCGCTGCGGCGCGGCCCCGACAGCATAACTCGGTGGAACCAAACAGTGGCCGAGTGCCGCCTGATTGTTGAATCCAAGCAAAGATCCAACGGCGGCAAGCTTCAACTCGAAAACTTCGACATCCTTGAAAAATCCGCCGTAAACAATGGCCGCTACGGCGGACGGTGCCCGTTTTTGGGACGGGAAGCCTGGATAAATTCTGAAGGACGATTCGATGTCTGCTGCGCGCCGGACGACCTGCGGCAGCAGTTCGGAAGTTTCGGAAACGTGCTCGAAAATAGTTTTATGGGTTTGTGGAATCGTCCATATTACCGGAATTTTGTAAAAACCTACGCTTCGAGGGCCCTTTGCTCAAGCTGTCATATGCGAAAATCCGAGGAGGTTCAATGATCGACTGGAAAAACACAACCATAGCGCCAGATGGTTCACACCATCTGTATCGGGGAACTTCGTTCTATGAGGACAGGTTTGACTCCGTTATGAAATACCATGACCCCGGACTGGCGCCGGTTTATGGGGATGATGAATCGTGGCATATCGATGTTCATGGAAAACCCGCGTACCGAGAGCGCTACCGAAGAGTTTTCGGATTTTATGAAGGCCTAGCGGCCAATGAAGATCGAGACGGGTGGGCCCATATGCGTACGGACGGCACGGCTGCTTATGATACGAGGTATGAATGGTGCGGCAACTTTCAGGACGGACTATGCACGGTCCGGTTGGCCAACGGCCTGTATCGGCACATCCATAAAAACGGCGAGCCGGCTTACGAGAATCTTTGGAATTATGCCGGTGATTTTCGTGACGGCATTGCGGTGGTTCAGCGGGACGACGGGCTGTCGTCTCATATCGATGCTGAAGGCAGACTTTTGCACACGAAGTGGTTTCTTGACCTGGATGTCTTCCACAAAGGGTATGCCCGTGCGAAAGACCAGGACGGTTGGGGACATATCGATGTTCAGGGTCGCCCGGCCTACAGCCTGCGTTATCAGATGATCGAACCATTTTACAATGGACAGGCTCGGGTAGAGCGCCATGACGGTGGAATTGAAATAATCGATGAAAATGGCGACCGATTGATGGAAGTACGGCCGGCAAGGCGGAGTGCTTTTGCAGAGCTTTCCGACGATATGGTCGGATTCTGGAAAACGGAAACTATTGCCGCAGCAATAAAACTAAAAATTCTTGAAGCGCTTCCGGGCTCCTTGGAAGAGATAGCTTCTGACTGCGGTCTCCCGAGCCGGAAGCTGAATCGGATATTGAAGGCGTTGGCTGAAATGGGGATTGCAAGAAAAAATTCGATGAAATCTCAGTGGGAGCTTACCGCTAAAGGACGACTTTTAAAACACGATCATCCGAAAACGTTGGCGGATGCAGCCCTGGAATATGCCGGTCCACTCCAGCAGGCCTGGAAACAGATTCCTGAAGCGCTTCTGCGAGAAAATTATTGCCCGCCGGACATTTTCCGAGCAGTGGCTGAGGATGAACAGCGCAGGCACACCCATCATCGAATGCTGCGCAGCTATGCCCTTCACGATTACGAAAAACTGGTCCCGTTTCTTCCGATCAGACACGGCGACCGGGTTGTCGATGCCGGCGGCGGCAGCGGCATCCTGGCAGAAATGATAAAGAACCACTTCAATGATATCCAACTCACTGTATTTGATTTGCCGGAAGTAGCCCGGCTGGTTGACGAAGATATTCAAAGCATCGGCGGGGATTTTTTCAAAAAATGGTCGATACAGGCAGATGTGATAATTCTGGCCCGTGTTCTCCACGACTGGAACGACGATAAGGCGCTGCTGATATTGAAAAACGCCCGAAACGCACTATCACCCGGCGGACGGCTTGTGGTTGTTGAAATGATGGTTTCTGAATCCGGCTACAACGGCAGTTTATGCGACCTGCATCTACTCGTCGGGTCTGGTGGAACCCAAAGAACCCGGGAGCAATTCAGGCGGTTGCTCGAAGAAGCCGGATTCGACCCAAGTTTTATTCTGGAGACCCACTCGCCCGCCCTAGTTATAGGAGTGCCGATATGAAACCGAATGCCGAATGGAGTGTACCACCCTCAATAACGGATACATTGAAAAAAATTCCCGCCGACAAGCCGGTCGCGCTGCTGCTTCGCCATTCCGTTAGACCAGACCTAACGCCGGGAGATGCAGGTTTTTCACTCCCGATTACTGAAGATGGAAAACGTATTGCCAATGACCTGGGATGCATGCTTGGAGATGATATCGGCGCCATCTATTCCAGTCCGTTCCCACGCTGGAATCAGTTCTCTCGAGGTTCGATATCGGATTATCAGCAATAGGTGCCGAATATGACGGCAGAGGAGGTTGGAAGGTAAAACTGCATTCCCTGGTAAACGAGTCCTTAGCAAAAAAGCAGATATTGCTGCTAAAGCCTCTCACCAATTGGAGATTCGGATTAATCACTTTGGAAAGAATGCGGCGCTACGCCAAGGAATTTGGTTTTGAATCCCCTGTAGAGGAAGAGGAAGAAGTGTGGAAAATATTTGACAAGCAACCAGAGAAAATGCTCAGGTGTTTCCAGCAAACCGGCCTGGGGGATACGGAGGTAGAAATGCAGGCTGTGCGAAGGTTACAGGAGTTTTAGTGTCTACTCTCGGGGGGATTATGAAAAACGTCAGTTATTCTTTTGATTCCGGGAACACCATACTTAATTCCTGGCTTCTGGTTTAGGTGTAGGTCTGCCTGACTTTAAATGCCGGCTCGTTGCTTTCTCCATTTTTTCGATAATGCAGTTATCGCCGATAGGTCTGCCGGTTCTCTCGTGTATTCGAAAAGCCTCGATTGTTTCTGTATCAAGGGCTCTTGTCAGAAACGATTTCCAGGCTTCTTTCAAATAGGCCTGAGAGTCTTAGTCATTGAAAGAAGCCTGTTGCCGACGGTTGCCCCTCCGGGTAATGTGGTAGGGATAGCCGGGTGCTGCTATTCTTGCGATTCTATCCACGATGTTGGCATTATTGGTCATCTACCCTGAACTCGCTATTGCTCCCAATCTAGGACTCTGGGAGACCAAACCCCGGTGGGCGTATACGTTTCGTCGAAAAACGGACGCAATTCTGTTGGCTCAATAATACTGAAAAGTAATCGAATCGGTTCTGATCCTATGTTTCTGACATAAATGAAGTCGCGCGGCTGCGCTCCAGGTACGGTCACATCAAAAACGACTTTTGAGTCTACAGGAGGATTGGTTCCCAAGTTGTCTCCTTGTGATGAAATGATAAACGTACCTCTAGTATCGAATTGGGGGGATGCTGGATAGATTTGTGCCGCACTTGGACCGGGAACAGGTGGTTTAGGTGGAGTGATAGTAGGCATAGTTGAGAAGAGCGTTATTTGGGGTTGGTGAACTCCACCATCTTGCGCAACAAATTTAAGGCGAATATAACAACGTTTTGAGTATATGCGGCCGCGTAGACATGGCCATTTATTTCCGAAGGGGCAATACGTGTCGTAATCGGTTGGATCCCACGAAAGCTTTTCTGCGGGTAAATCCGCAAATTGGGCGAGCTTCTCATTGTGTTTGATATTCATGGATAACCTCTATTTGGAATTGGATTGTCGATGCTAAGTCGCTTAACATGTTTTAGCCTTACTAGGCAGTCGAGAATTGTTCAAATAGCCTAAAATCAAGTTTTCATACTTCACGCTACCAGCTGTAATTCCGGGGACACCATACTTAATTCCGGCCTTTGGCTTAGGTTCAGGTTTGCCTGATTTTAACTGCCGGCGCGTTACTTTCTCCATTTTGACGACAAAGCCTTTATCGCCGATAGGCCTTCCGGTTCTCTCGTGCTTTTGAACAGCCTCGATTGTTTCTGTATCAAGGGATCTTGTCAGAAACGATTTCCAGGCTTCTTTCAAATAGGCCTGATAGTCTTTGTCATTTTAAATAAGTCTGTTGTCGCCGGTTGCCCCTCGGGGTGATGTAGTGGAAATAGCCGGGTGCCACTATACTTGCGATTCTATCCACGATGATAGCACTGTCAAAATAAATTATAACCGCTCAATAATTAAGTATGGTGTCCCCGGAATTGCAAAGAACCCGGGTGCAATTCAGGCGGTTGCTCGAAGAAGCCGGATTCGACCCAAGCTTTAATCTGGAGACCCACACACCCTCTCTAATCATAGGAAATCCGAAATGAAAATGCAAAGCGAATGGAGTGTGCCGCAATGAGAGGACGGTCAATGGTCGTGTACACGCATAGGAGCATTTGGGAAAGAATAAATCCTTGAAACCTCCTTTGGCAACCTTGGTACTATAGGAGAAAAGATTATTGTTTTTGTTCCTTAAGTATACTGTCGATGTTTTTCCCTAAATGCCATTTTGTTCTCAATAACAAGGTAGGGCAGATACCTTCCGAGCGTTAAGCCGCCTCACACCTCCAATACTCAGTCCTGTGCTCAAGCCTGTGAGTTCCAGTCTTAAATCCCAACCAAGCGTTCCAAACATTGGGATATCATAGCCAGTCGCATGACCAACAATTAGGGATCCATCCCCTTTTATTTCAGCAGCACCATCCCCCCTCAGAACCTGACCGGTGTAATAGATGCCATCATAGTTGAAGTCAGCTCTTTGGCCGGTTACGTAATATCTAAAGGTCATGTGCTCCACTGCCCAGACTCCGGCCACACTGCACCTGTCAAAACTGCCCACCTTCTCGATACGGGAAGTATTGGTTAAAGGGTGCTGACCTACTACATCTGCGTATAGTCCATCGCACGCGAAAACCAAGACAACCGAAATGATTACCTGCAAATATATTCTAGTTTGTTGCATTTGCCCCCTCCACAGCACGCTTTAAAGCGTGAACAAATGAAGAAATGTGAATACCGCCTGACTGGCGAACGATTTCACGAAATCCGAGGTTATGTAACCCTACTAAATAGTAGTGGCGGAATTTCCCATCAACTAAGAGAATAGGCGCACCAGAAGAACCAGGCGCTGTTTCACATTGGTAATATAGGATAAGATCGGAACGGAAGGCGCTACATCCATAGTCCATGGTTATGTAGTCACCCTTATTTAGATCACTTGAATGGCCTGCGATCATTATTCTTGTTTCAAGCTGGTTCGGAAACGAAGCTGATGTGTCAGCCAACCAGCCTAAATGGCCGCGACCGACTGGATGACGGTCCAAAAAAAGTATCGCCCAGTCATTCTCAACGCTACCGTCCCAATCGGTTGAGTTGTGTGTCTCAAAACCGATAACGTTTACCATGTCAGGAGCATATAGAGCATGGTTAAAACTCACCAGCATTTTCTTTGGATCCATTCCACGTCTAGGTACCCAATCCGTCTCACTATTCTTATCGATTTTCTCTGTGACGCAATGTGCATTAGTTATTGCAATGGCAGGTGCCACTAGAGATGCAGTACAGGTGCCTTTTCCATTAAATAAGCGGCCAATGGATGTGAGCGGTTCGATAACAGGAAGGGCTACTACTCTGAATGCCGTTTGCTCCAATGTGCTGTTTTTGAAGGCGGCCGGAAATGTTTTGTCAATCTTGACTATTGGTAGAGGTACCGGTTCAACTTCTTGAAGTGTTCTCATAAGTCGAGATTGGGGATTGTTCAAGAATCCCTGGGTCAAATAGCCGGAATATATCTGAAAAAAGATATTCCTGTCAGATAGGTCGTCGCTCCGGTTTCGTAGGAACTCATCTCTGCTCGAATATGTTTGCGCTAATTCTTCTGCTGCGAATTGATATGCTTTTTTGCCAGCTGCCGGATCTCCCATCTCAATAAGCGCCCAAGCCTCCGAATACATGTTTGCCAGTTCGTCAAGATAAAGGCGTCCTTCGTAGTAATCGAGTTGCGGCATGGATTCTCGCACACGGGCGGATTTCCAAGTTGAAATAGCACTGGTGTAATCGCCGGTTTGATATTGGCGCTGAGCCAAACCGTTCGCCTGCGACATACTGTTTCTTTTATCTGTTATCAAACGAGAAGAGGATCCGCCACAACCTGAAACGACCAAATAACAAAAAAGAGCAAATGCAATTTGGATGCTGCTAAATGCTGAGTAATATCTTATCATCTTCCACCTCGCTACCTTGGCGATTAGATCCTTATGATAGCTAAAAGAAGCACTTATCACCTGTATTGATTTAGTAGTCGATCAGCAAACCTAAGGCAGTGCCTCTGATCATTTGGCAGCTTACTAAGTCTACACAGCGAAATGGAGTATCTGAGAATACCTTTTTTGAAGGCTGGATATGTAGAATGATAATTATGCGCCAGACCAGCCGCAGCCCAAAATTTTGAAATTCTATTCAACACAACCATTGGCCATTCAAATAAAAGAAGCAGACTTGATTTTCAATCCAATTTGGAAAATGCGAAATTGTCACTGCATAGGTGTTTAGTTTTACTCGTGAGATACAAGGAAAGTGCCTGTATATAATGAAATTCTGGGTGGGGAATGAAAGGTTATCAACAGACGTCGGTAAGTTCAGAAATCTTTGCAGATGTAGCGATGTGTAATTCAGATGGATCCTTATCGCTTGAGAATCATCCCAGACAGAATATACCACACAGTAGTATGTGTTTTTTATTTGTCAAGCCATGAAGAAAACTTTCTTGAAATTACGCCTGAATTCCGGAAACACTATTCTTAATCCTTTGCCCTAGAGCCAGAGTCTTCAATTCCATAATTCCGTGAAACTATGGGACGTTGTAGACTAACCCAACTAATTATCTGCTATAAAAGGATTCCTCGCCTCTATATTACCAATTAGATGGAGTCGAATATAGGTAGGCGCCGTGTTTTTTTACTGCGGATTTTAGTTCAGTAGACACCATACTTAATTCCAGGCATCTGGCTTAGGTCCAGGTCTGCCTGACTTTAAATGCCGGCCCGTTGCTTTCCCCACTTTTTCGATAAAGCAGTTATCGCCGATAGGTCTGCCGGTTCTCTCGTGCTCTCGAAAAGCGGCGATTGTTTCTGTATCAAAATGGTTTCTGACAGAAAGGATTTCCAGTCCTTACCTAATTTGGCCTGATAGCTTTAGTCATTGAAAAATGCCTGTTGCCGTCGGTTGCCCCTCTGGGTAAAGTGGCGGGGATAACAGCTGGCGTGCTGTCATCAGGTGGCCGGTGTTGCGGTCCTCATCCCATTACTCCAGCAAGCTCCAAGCTCGAATACCCGGGACCGTAGGGGGCATTCCTCGGATTTACGGTTTTAAGAATCCAGTATTCTATACCTCGATGCCCTGCCTAGAAAAGCCAGTGTAGAGTTGTGCGGCGTAGCTTCGGAGTAAAGGTACACCCCTGCAGCGGTGTAACATTTCATTTTGCGGGGATTGATCGAAAAGAGTTTTTTCTTGACTCACAGTGCGAATCTCCCTATGTTTTTTCCTAGAAATCAGATTTTTCATCACATCCCGTCACATCATACGCTCGTCACCGCAGATTATCAGGCAGGACCACCGGCCGGACGACGAGTACGCCCTCTGCTCGGTGAGCTCGAAGGCCCGGGAGCTTCTGGAGTGGAGGGCCGGGGACAGCACCCGCTGCATGATCCGCCGGTTTATTGTCTCAATTCGAGAAAACGCATAGGCTGCGACTTGCCCCTCTCAACAATGGAGCTAAACCGTCGGAGCATGCATCATTTCGGCTTCTGAAATAAAGTGGAGAGATATCATGCGAAAGCTCTTCCTCGCGGCCATTCTGGCCCTTTTCTGCCAGCCCCTCTGGGCGGCGACCGACTGCAACTTCATCCGCGGTGACGCGAACAACGATGGCGCCGTGGACGTCTCCGATGGGGTCTACATCGGCCGCTATCTCTTCAGCGGAGGACCGGAGCCCCAGCCGACGATGGACGCCGGCGACGCGAACGACGACGGGGCCATCAACATCTCGGATATGATCTGGATCTACGGATTCCTCTTCAACAATGGGCCCGCTCCGCCGGGCCCGTATCCGGCGGAGTGCATCGAGGGCTCCGACGACGCGATCGACTTCGACGAGTGCGGGACGAACTACAGGCTGGGACAGGAGCACGATCTGAACATCGGAGCGACGAGTTTTCCACACTCTTTGATGACCTTCGACTCCTGGGATCCGACGGACTTCGGTTTCGGGAATGCGATCATTTCTGCGACCAAATATCACCCCTGCCACACGAACGGCGGGGACGCGGAGGCGACTTACAATGCCGTCTTTGCCCTGACCGGTAACGCGCCGATCAAGTTCGGCGAGCTTGTGGCACTGGCGGCCAACGGGGCTCCCTGGCAGATCGAGGCCCAGTTCTGGCATTACTGGTCCCTCGCCCTGGACAACTATTGCAAGGAGTGCGAGTACACGGGGAAGAACGACAACACTTACGTTTGGAAGGGGCGTTACCCGGTCTGGCTGACGTTCACCGTGGGGGGGCAGAGCTATGAGGTCCAGGCTTCAGCGAACGGGGTCGGCAACCTTTTCGAAGGCGGGGCGGCCAACAGCGACCCGTACGGTAAATGCGGCGTCCTCCTCTGGCAGGACTGGGGGTGGTGTGACTGCGAGGGTACACCCCCGAAGATCGCCGTCGTGTCGCACAAAAAAAATGGATGGGGAGATTTCCTCGATACCGACGACTACAAGGCCTATTTCGGAATCACTGATCCACCCGGCTACGTCTGCATCGACGCAACCCCGGCCTTTAGTTACGGGACGCAGAACTACACGACCCAGCTCGTGACCTGGACGGCTTCCGCTCTTCTGGCAGCCGCCGGGACATCTCACAACAAAACGGACAACGTGGTCCTGACGGGAATCGAGATCCGGGATATGCGGATGGAGATGGACATCTTCGAATCGAACTTTGTGAACAACGACTACACGAACTACACCGACAACCAGATGAGCCACGGCATCGAAATGTTCCATGTGGCCATCGATGCCCACAAGTGCCCGTGAAGCTGATGTAATTCCGGGGACACCTTGCTTAATCCTTGGCCTTTGGCCTATCTCCAGGTATGCTCGATTTTAGACGCCGGCCCGTTGTTTTTTCCATTATTTCGATGAAGCCGTTATCGCCCATAGGGCTGCCGGTTCTCTCGTACTTTCGAAAGGCCTTGATCGTTTCTGTATCAATGGCTTTTTCCGAAATGATTTCCAGTATTACTCAAATAATTATGGTGGCCCCCGAATTGACAAAAGATAAAATATGATGCGCTGGAAATTGATTTTGGGTATCTTTGCTTGTTTGACTGTCGTCCTGATGGTGGCTGTTTATGTCTTCCTGCGTGCCTATGACTACAACAAACTCAAACCACGGATTGAGCGGATGGTCAAGGAAGCCACCGGTCGCGAACTGAATCTGGGTGGCGACATAAATCTGACTGTCGGTTTTTCGCCAGCGCTGGTGGTAACGGATATTACTATTGCCAACACCTCATGGGCTTCACAGCCGCAAATGGCCAAGA
>Ga0209454_1002438_pt1 | contig 12626 bp, 8 predicted proteins | sample WorMetHERISLAND1_2_FD_187400 | JGI IMG/M metagenome (GOLD analysis project Ga0209454, IMG submission 187400) | Marine gutless worms symbiont microbial communities from Max Planck institute for Marine Microbiology, Germany - Olavius geniculatus... | ecosystem: Host-associated > Annelida >...
TTAAATATTCTTTGCTAGTCGTGACGTAATGCTGACATCATAATGTGTCACGGGTACAAGCTTGATAGTCTCAACTGATGCTATCTATTGCTACCCTGCTCCGATGATAAAAAATTTGGTTCGCTGATGACAATTTTTTTAAAGTTTTACAGTTGCAGCCACAATAAACGTGCAAAGCGATCGCATTTACGTGTCTGTGAGGATAGATGGAATTCCGCATGTTCGAGTAAGACAGTGCATTAGCACACCGAGCTTGCAAAATGGTTGCGTTTTGGATCGCAAGACGCTTCATTTTATGTCCCCATATTGGTTAATGCTGACAAGATAAACAATTTTATTAGCGAATTAGATTAAGTTTACCGTCGAAGCTGGGTAGTAACTGACAGCACCAGTTGAGACTATCAAGCGTACCCGTGACACATTATGGCGTCAGCATTACGTCACTGCTAACAAAGAATATTTAATTAACTGCCATATTTTGTTGCAATATTTTAAACTAGTATTTCGTCAGCTGCAACTGGTAAAAGTTTTGTTTAAATTGATCATCATTTGAGTGAATTATGAGAAAAACAAAAAAGGGGTCCCTTTTTATGAAACACCGTGTACACGGTAGAGGAGTTTGTGCGGTAATGCGTGTTGTTAATTCGTCACTGTCAGGAAAGTTCGGCAACACTCTGGACGCGAAGGCGAGCAAGGACCTGATGGCCGACTTCGACGCAGACTCTGACACTGACTCGGACACTGACATGGAGGCGGGCGGCGGCGGCAGACAGCGCGGTCTGCTGGCTCAGAAGAAGAAGGAGGAGTGTGCGTACTGCATCAATCACAGCGTCACGGAGCCGTGTGTCATGCAAACGATGGACCGCGGCTACGGCTTCATTCCGATCACCGGCACCAAACCGTGTATCTACACCGTGGGCATGTTCGAGGACTTCCGAAAACGACACTTTCACTCAAACATCCTCAACCGCATCAACGACGATCTCGTAGACATATTGCGCTTTTATCAGTTGTCGTTTACGATAAACTGTTATGGGGTGTTTACACGATCCAGCAAACGTTCAGCAAACTTCCAGCAACCGTAATGCTGGACGTTTGCTGGACGTTTGCTGGATTGTGTAAACACCCTATTAGCCTACTCGCCATGAAATGACAGCTAGACTAATAGCACAAAAACGTGCAATAGGCCTATGTAATCTTAGCTCACAAGCGATCGGCACAACAGATAGTCAATCATTTTTGTATTTGAATTTTGTTCACCGCTGAACATAATAAGTTTTCAAGAGATATATTTTCATCTTAAATTGCTCTCACGTTAGTCGATAAGCTTTAACCATCTCCTATTTTCAAGCCGTGCGCAATCGTGCTTAAATGCTTTTAAACATGTTTGCAAAATGATTTAGACTTTGTTACGTTAGAAGAATATAATACAGAACATTTATTTTTAGGAACAATTAATACTGTTTCCACCAGATTTTATATTTTAAAGATATAATCCTTCAAATTCTAGACCCCGCTGCTGGAGCTCACAACGCTTCCCCAGATCTCCTCGCTGGATGTTAAGGGTTTTACTTTTGAGGGAAGCGAAAGAGGGAGGGATGAGATGGATGAGGAAAAATAAAGGGAGGAAATATAAAAAAAGAAAATAGAGAAATAGATAGAGGAAGCTCCGAATTCACATTTCTGGTTACGCCACTGACGGCTAAACAACGCGTGGCTGTTGAGTATAGTGGCGCATGATGTGTTGTTTTACAGCACGATGGTCTGGTGGACGTCAAAGAGATGCTGAGAACCAACGACCCGCTGGCTCATCGCCGACTCAAAGGCACGATGGACGTGCTCTTTCAGAACTGCGACCTCTACCTCAGTATTAGCTCGTCACTGCAGGCCGGGGCCGGAGCAGGCAAGACAAAGCTCGACCGATACCGAGTGAAAACATGCAGGAACCACGTCGTAAGTGATCTTTAATGACCTTCAACGATTTTCACTTAGTCGCTATTGCTCTTCAGCTTACTGCTACTGATTTTCGTATTGCTTTTTAACGTTTTGGCATAAATTGACCTTTAGAGATCCAGAGAATCTGGACTACATGTAACGCATTCAATACACTACTTGTTTGCTTATTTGACATTGGCGCTGCGGCGTAGTGGTATGACGCGTTGATCTTGTTGATGCTGTGATCTCGATGAACGAAGTTACTCTACGTTGAGCCCGGTTAGTAATTAGATGAGTTACCGTCAGAAGATGTGTAAACCATCTCGGTATGTTATTGGCTATTCAGGTCAACTGCAGCCTGGTCATTTCTCCGTGATTAATTGCAGCGAGTAGCAGCGAAAGCTAGGGCGTAAACAGGCAGATCGCACGATGCACTGTCTCCGCATCCGTGATCTCTCAGTGTAAGCTGTAGGTGTCTGGCTGAGGGCTAAGGAAACGGAGATCAGCGCCGCTCTATGGGGATTGTGGGTGGCTAGGGAGGAACTTCTATGTTTACGTTTTAACCATATAGCTTAGAACTTATGTCATGAAATCAGTAGTTCATCATGTTCACGGCAGCATTGTTTATGGACGTAGGAAAAACTGCATCTGTTGGCGACCAACATTCGGAAGCAGACGACCGCCAACAATGTCAGGCAGAAGTACGTCGAAATCAAAGGCCCCGCTCGCAAACTGCAGCAACTCGTCAAAGAGGTCCGTCTCAACTTAGATTCATTATCGATCGTTGTAGATACCGCACTGTTGGAGGGGGTAAGCGAGCACGCGGTATCATACTTAAACCGCGCTTAGATTGTATAGCCTACACCGTCGTTTGCTTTATGACGCATGACTGCAGCTAAATTGAGAAAAAAAGTACCAGTGCAAGCTAAGTGTGGTTCAAGTTTGGTTACTGCTGACCGTGCGGTTAAATTGTGGGTGTTCGACTGTGATGTAGTGGTGAATACTCCCAAGATATTTAACGTCAAGAGTGTAATTTTTTATTGTTGTTTCGCCAGGTGGCAGCTTATTCTGGGCAGAAGTTTAAGAACTCTGATCACTTCCTGTAAGATTATTGTGCATACTGTTGCCGGTGAGTTCGTTGTGTGGTTGTTGATTTGTTTACAGCCGCAGCATTCGCTACCGGACGTTCTCATGTGGCTCATCTGCGAGAAAAGACGAGTTGCTTACTGCAAATTTCCTGCAGGAGACCTCATCTACGCGCCAAACGAAATGATTGGTAAATGCTGCGGAACACGGCAAACGATCATGCTAAAGGTACGATATTGTATTCGTACTATTACATGGTAATACTTGGTTAATTGCGTTCAACGGCGTATAGTACACACGTTTGGTGCGACTACTACATTAGTTAACTAGACTACCAAACTTTGCTCAAGGCTAAGTACTGTCCGCGGGTAGTTGCGCTTTGTTCATCATTGGGAAATACAGCGTCGTCAGCTGATGCATGCTGATTCTCGTCGTGTGCATTTCCGAAATGTGCCAATCGCCTACAATAAGTACATGCACTTCAGAAGTAATGCATTGCAGAAGCAATGGTTTTAATGAAACGCTAGTCTGATGCCGACTATCGTGTGTAGGCCTATTTTAGTAGTTTTCCCGTGTTTCTCCCATGTAAACGGTATATTATGTCGGAGCTATGTATTGACTTCTCTCATTTTGCTTGATATCGTTTGCCAAATTATCTTTCACCGTCTCAGGACATCAGAAAAATTACTGTAATTTTTATATAATGAACTTAATGGTAGGTGTGCATTTTGCACCGCCTGAGTGCTACGTATTTACTTAATATTATGTATTAAACTATTAATATTTTTCTGCAGTGTAGACGTACACGCTGTGTTATTTATGCGGTGCGTGAGACAGAAGCCAGGTAAGAAGGGTCAAGGCGAGAGCGGCTGGACGGTGCAGGCAAAGCTGGACATCTATCTGTGGCTGGGAGACTACGACACAAACGCGCTTGACCAGCCGTACCTCGGTCAGCTGCCGAGAGGCTGGGAGCCGGAGTATGAAAACGACGACGGCACTACGCCGCCCGTTGCCATCACTTACGAAGGTAAAGTAAGTAAGCCGATGTCAGACAAAACGCTTAACGTTGACTGTTTTCGTTAGGCCTAGCAAGCAAAACAATATTTACCATAGAAGCAATCGTTAACGGAAGCCGTTTTGTAAATAACATCATCATAATTGATAGCCTAATAAGCCTAATAGGCGTATTTCAATGATATTTCGCTTGCGCTGTTAAGTTGTGGTTTCAGAGATGCTGGCAACAGGTTATGTCAGTTTCACTTGTATGCTACAGAGAACAGAAATACCTATAGTTAGAAGTTCCTAATGACTTGCTGTCAATAATACCCCGTTTACAGGATGAAGCTGGCTCGACGAGCTGGCTCTAGTTAGCTGGACGAGCCAGCTCGATGTTTGCTGGACGTTTGCTTGATGTTTGCTCGACGTTTGTTTGATGTCTGCTCGATGTTTGCTCGATATTTGTTTGATTGTGTAAACGGGGTAGAGCGTTCCAGGTGGCCGAAGCGGAACAGCGGAAAGCACGCTTGTCAAAGGTTGTACAGGCGAACGGTTCGGACACGGATAGTCGAGTTGTCAAGGCCACGCATAGAGTCCGGGTGTTTACACAAAAATCTCAGAGAGATCTCGGAGGTGCATAGCTGCGTCGTGTCTTAAACAGGTTGCAAGTTTCCGAGATACAGCAGCAAATTTCCGACGGAGACCAGCAAACGTTACAGTTTTGCCCTCAAATGTCCCGCAAAATAAGAATTTCCAGTCCTACATTTTGTATTCATCAGAGAAAATTTAAAGACAGGTTAAAATTTAGGGGCAGTTGCCGGTTTTTCCTGCCTCTGCGACGATACCACTGAAAACGCTGGCAGACAAGAAATATATGTTTTGATTTTTTTGCAAAAGTGTTGACTTTCCATGTATATACAGTGTACATGTGCATCGGCTAATATGTGCATATAACTTTACAACAGTATGCCAAGATGCGTAGATAATATTGCATGTCACACTGATGCAATGTGTGTATTTGTTGCTGTGTTGCAGACAGTTACCTGTTTCAGCTGCGCGCTTACCTGTACCAAGCTCGCAGTCTCATCGGTTCTGATGAGAGTGGTTTGTCCGATCCGTTCGCGCGTGTCATTGTTGCAAACAACTGCCGCAGCACACAGGTACGTCGTATACGGTATACCATGCAATGACACGCCTCTTGTAAGTACACCAACACCAGTCAAAAACGCACGACAAGCTGTTTTTGTCGCAACGTTGGCAATTACTGACCGATTTTCGAAATTTTTCGCTCACACTATCTACGAAATCCAGAAGAGTCGATTATTAAAGATTTCGTTATACCCTAAACGTGCCACTAAACTTTGTTAACGTCACGAAAGAGGGCAAATAGATGTTCTGTACAATCTCTCAAGCCGCTGACTGCACGAAAATTAAACTAACGCTTTAAACAGTCGAGATCATTCATTTATGTTGATCACAATTAGCTCAACCATCATAATATTATCTGCTATTTAAAATGTGCAGCTTAAAAATTGCCCACGTGTGCAATTGTTGCACCACTGTTATACCCCGTTTACACGGGGAAGCATACATGAAGCAAACATGAAGCAAACTTATTCAAAATACACGTGCACGACGTCTGCTCTAAGTTTGTTTATGTTTGCTTTATCGTGTACGGCGTATTGCGCAGCAGAATGCATCATCTAAGCGCGGGTGGGTGGCGGTCGCTGCAACGTTGACGCGCACGAGCGCGCAGTCACGTGGTCGCCGACACTTTAGACGGTGCGCAACAGTCGTGCAACAGGACGTGCACATGTAGACACGCTCTTACAGCCCAACCTCATGAACAAAAAGTTTCAGTCATTTGTAAATTTTGCCCTCAATAAATACCAATCACTGTACCCACACCCCAATTGTATCTGTGTTGTAGGCCTATAGTTGTATGTTTTATTATGGACTATGCTACATTTCTGCACTTATTAATTTTTACTGTTGTTATTGCACTGTTTCCCTTAATTGGCTATTCGGCTGCTTATGCTGCTGCAAGTGTACGAAATAAGCTCGTTGTCATTGTGTCATTGTCCAATTGCCTGGCATTGTTGAGGTGATGCCGGAGACACTGTGTCCGACGTGGAACGAGACGCTGGTCTTCGACGACATCGTCATCTACGGACTGCGCGAGGAGCTCATCAGGAACCCGCCCATCGTCATCATTGAGATCTACGACCATGACGTCATTGTGAGTAGTCTAGTCACATTCACTCACTCCAGCAGGCACCGGTTCTCACTATCACTAACACGTGTTTAGTAATAATAATTGTTATTACTATCGTTTGTTTTTTCAGAGGATATTCGTTCTTATCCCGCGCACAAAGACCCTATTACGTTGCATGAGGGTTTTACTGACTGCTATAAACCAGCATTGGATTCGTTTCTGGTATGAGTGATGTTCAGCTGACAGCACAACTGAGGAAGATTCTATAGGGGGGGGGGCTATAGCAAAGCTTATTTAATACATTAACCGCCCGGATCAGTGGCCAGTAGAGTTATAACTGTGTACTTTTTTGTTAATTTTTTTGTCCCTCCTGAACTTTTGCCATGGGTCAAAAATAATGTATTTATTTGAAATCATCAACCTTTGTTTGTGCTTTGTACTGTTCGCGGTTTTCAGCATTGCCGCAAAGTTTTTTGTTTGTTTTTGTGTTAACACGAACCTCACAAATCACTGCACTTAGATTGATGAAATGTTGCACGAACATGTATCTTGACAACTTCTGATAAGCTATTAAATATAAAGGGCAAAGGTCAAGGGCCAAGGTTACACAGGTGTTCTCTGTATTTTTGTCTGCATAATACCCGCGGCAATAGTCAACGTTGAACGAGGGTTTTGCTTGTTTTCTAATTTGACTGCTTTATGTGGTTACCTCTTAACTCACATTATTTTTACTCTCTCAGTATTTATCTATACAGGTTTATAACGTATTTTGTCATAATTTTTTTTACTATTACAGATTGCTGTTAATACCGTAGATTTTTTTGCTTATTAGAGCCCTGCACACATTAGTGTGTACCGGGCTTTGTTATTGATTATTTTATTCGTTAATTTCTGCGTGTTTAGGGTCAGCCGGAGTTTCTCGGTCGCTGCACGGCAGTTCCTCGAGTGAAGCTGGAAGAGGAATCATATGATCCCGCGCAGCTCGACTGGTTTGATCTGTATCGAGGAATTATGAAAGCCGGACAGCTTCTTGCATCGTTCGAACTGCTTGAGGTAAAGTCAGAGATTAGAGTACATGATGTTTTTTGTCATGTTGCATTGTTATACGCTGTGCGCTGTTCAGTTTTTGTAGAAAGTTTTATAGCTGGTAAGAACTACAGTTACAGTTACAGTTAAATGCAATCTGCACCGTTGTGAAATACAGCTGGACTACGTTTTGTTGGCAAACGTTAACTGCGTGATCCACATTGGTGTTGTACAGATTTTGGGTCCTTGTTTGCATAGAAATAAATCAAGGGATTGAAATAGAATTTAAGTTAGTTTAATATTATTGTTGTTGTTTGCTGCTAAGAAAAAAGTTGTGTTTGGCGCAGTCAGGATTTTTAATCGTTTTTATTTAACAAATTTATTGAAAAAAGTAAACAAACAAAAACACATAAAAAATATTGAAGCAGATAATCGTGCAGCGCAAGGGGTGAACTAAATTTATCCTGTTTGCGTTGAGTCATAATTACTGGTTTTGTAATAGAAATTTAAATTTTGTAATCTTAAACATAACAGTTTTACTATTATAATTACTGTATGCAATATTTGTGAATGCAGGGAGACCGGTTTAGTTTGCCAGAACTTCCGGAACCCAAAGCACTTGGCCAACAGCAATGTCCGATCTACAACATTCCGTTTGTCATTCGACCAAAACCGGCCAAATTCAGGCTTGAGGCTCGTTTTTCCATAGCATTTTTTTTGTTTAAGCATATCGTCGTACACTAGCGTAATGGCACGATTAATTTGCGGCACTAATCATACGTACCGGTAGTGTTAATAACACACTGTTAGTTCAATAATTTATCAGTGCTTTATTATCACGGGCTTGAATGCCAAGGACAAGAATAAGGATACGCCATTTTCTCAGTTTAGGATTATTTGGTTTAATCATTTACGACATTGTGCGACGTTTGTCTGTTAGCAGCTTTATTATTTACTGGCGGTTAAGTTAGTAATTAAAATGGTTGCCTGATGTATTGCTGATTTTAGTTTCAGTTCGTCTGAACGTACTGTGTGTTCAGAGTAGGATTTTACGAACTGCATGTTGTTTCTGATGTCAGCAGCCTTTAAAAGCCAAAGATAGAGCTGCCCATAGTGTAACTCCGAACTGTTTTAACTGGAAAACGACACGGCATAAAAACCGTAATTTAGGTAAACATTCCCTTTGCTGGCGTAACCGGTGTACCAGTTAACCTGCTGTTTTAAAGGTCAAAGATAAAGTTAACCAGACATTAAAAACTTCCACGTAGTGACACATATCTTGTGCGACTGTTTACTTATGGCTTGCTGTCATACCTGGCAGTGGACAGGTACAGTACACAGGTGTGTAGCGGACACTAAACGGACGGCCGCATTCATGTCGGCACATGGCGTGGTAACTTAGCGATTATGACATTGAGCTGAATGAACTAATCGTTGCTCTTTACTGCAGGTGTTGTTTCGAGGAGTGCGTGAGTTGAAGAAAATCCAGCTGATCAACGTCACCAGACCCAAGGTGATTGTCGAATGCGCCGGCATACAGATCGCGTCGATGCCAATCAAAAACATCAATCAGAACTCGAACTTTGCCAATCCGGTCCAATTCGTTGATCTGGTACGTAGGCCTACTTACTGAAAACTGTCGTCATGATGTCGCTCCGGTACCGCCAAGCGTCTCGCTTTTTGAGTTGTTTGCCACCTTCTTTACACAAGATCTTGGTGACCATTAAGCTGACCGTACGTGTGATATGAAATCAAACAGAAATAAAACAGAAAAAAATGAACAAAATATCATCGACGTTTTACAAGTAAATCTGGAGTTTTTGACCACGGCGAGCTCGCAAAAAATGTACCCGGTAGGCTAGAAAAATGCTTTACTATATATCCATATTGCAATTTGTGAAATACTTTCGCTTTATTTCCTCCTCGACGCCTTTGGCCGTTGGGCGTCTCGATTGACTCAGTGGTCCAACCGCGCAAGTCTCAGAGCTACGGAACGTTACCTGCCATATCGCGCAGTGTTACCTGTTATGCCACACAGGTGAACACACACTTTTGCCTTGACCCCAGTCAGCAGGCCGGTACTCGATCGTGCATACCCCGGAGGGATGAAAGGTTGAGTTGAGCTGTGGTATTGTGTAAACAGGAGCTGCCTCAGAACCGACTGTTCTGGCCGCCGCTGACGATTCGTTGCGTTGAGTGTCGGTCGTTCGGACGTCAGTTGCTCGTGGGCGTGTGTACGGTGGACCGGCTAGCAGCTTACGAATGGAAGGACAAAGCAACGACCAGCAACTCGCTGTCTGATCCAGCCGTGTTAGTTACCGACTTTGGTTAGTACGGCTAAGTACTAGACGCCACAGTGCTGGAGTGGTTAAGCGAGTACGCAGTACAATACCACTGCAGACAGTGCGGTATCGTACTAACTCACGCTCAGATCGCACCGACTACACCGTCGTTTGCTTTGTGATGCGCGATTGCAGCCGAAAGTTGTAAAAAGAAAAACAATAGGGCCTACCAGTGCAAGCCGAGTCTGCTTACCATATGTGACTTAAGACCTGATATAGACTGACGAAGATGCAATAATGTGTTAACGATTACACAATAAAATTAATTATGCCAGTGTGGCAGAGAAGTTCAAAGCCCATGAAAGAGTTGTAGCATCTAAACAAACTTGTCAACAGTTTTAATATACAAATTGATATAGCCTACAAAAATTTATAGTTATGCGATCCAGTGTGATAAATGAACACAAAATGTAGGCCTACGTACAAATTTAAGTACACTATAGCCTAATAACTGACGGATAACGTTATAAAATAAGTTAAAAATCGATTGAAGATTAAAATTTAATACCGAGTCGATCCGGTGTCGTTTTGGGGTAAGAGCACGGCGCTTGGTCGAAGTTCCAACAGTCTCCACTCTTCACAGTGTGCAGTAATCTGTGACGTGTTGCAGAGGCGAATCGTCAGGCGGACGGTAGTACAGTGATACAGATCGATGCGCCGCCAGCGTCAGTGGATGCCCACCAAGTAGTCATCAACGTTCCAGACGTCGTACAGTCGAGGACTACGGCAGACGGCGCTACCCCTGCTCCAGCGGCCACCACGTTATCACCAGCACTGCTGGCAGCCGTGAGCTCCCACACACTGGCCCAAGACTCCGTCCTGCCGCCGCCACAGCCCACAGACGACGTCCAGGTGACTGTCAAAGTACCCGGCGGCACCACTCCACATGCTGGCGCCGCTACTACGGCGGCCAAGAGCACGACCGGTCGACGGCCAGCCACCACCCTTGACACCGCCGTCGAGGTACCACGTCCGTGACCTCCGTCGTAGGCCTATATTCTTTCTTTTTCTCTTCCGTTTATTGTTGCATGATAATTCTCTACCACTGCGTTCAGTGTTCATTGCTGCCTTGCGCTGTATCGCAGATTTAGGATGCTTGTTCGCCACTCAGGCAGAACGTAATGGGGTGTTTACACGATCCAGCAAACGTCTAGCAAACTTCCAGCAAATGTATTCAAAATACACATGCTAAGGCTGGACGTTTGCTGGACGTTTGCTGGATTGTGTAAACACCCCATGTGGCCCCGTCCAGACGTGCAACTATTATGGCTATTTATCCGGCTGCCTTACAAATAGCTTACAGGCTATTTGTACGGCCGCCGGATAAATAGTCAGCACGTTCGCAGAATGCTTTATAATGCCAGCGTGGTGATTGTACTGATATGCTACCTTGATTTATGTCAAAACAACAGAAGAAGACGGCCAAAGAACGGGCGGAGGAGGAACGGAGAGAGAGGCAGATGTACCGTGAACTGATATCCGACTTGGACTGGTGGAGCAAATACTACGTCACTAAAGAGGACGCTGTGAAGGTATGCCGGCCTTCTTGGAAGTTTTTTTACAGCGCGCGAGACGTCTGTTGCTAACTAGGTCCTATACTCTAGTAAAAAGCGAGCCGTCAGGCGCATGCGACTTCGTTGATCCATGTTCCCTTAGCCCTCAGCCAGACACCTGTTTACATTGCGAGATCATGACCATCGGGCTAGTGCATCGCGCGCTAACTATAACACAACCATTTATTTGGACGTTGCCTTTGTTTTACGAGTATCTGTACTTTCAACTAACTTTGCATATTTCTGATTCTAGTTTATAGGTTTACAAACATTTTTTTTCCAAATTAACAGCTTGTGGTTAACCAGCCGGATGCTCGTTGCTTGCCCAAATGTGAACTTGCCTGAATAATGATGATGTATTCTATGTTTTAGTACTTTTACAGACTGTTACGTCGTTCTTGTGGCCTCATCAACAGCCACACGGCAACTGCTTAACATTGCGACAAAAATAAAACTACGATTGCTAGAATTTATATCGGCTGTGGCGGTACAGTGTTTGCTGTTCGTTCAGTCAGTAAATTGTAGTATTATGTAGTAAAAGACATTGCAATAAAGGTATTGTTTATGAGAACGGGGATTATATTGCTGCAACTTTGTTTACAGCAGTTGCACAGTGACACATCGGTACAGTACTTGGTACAGTAAGCTTACAGCATTACGTCTTTAATGCATGTCAAATGCATCGTCTGCATGTTAGTTAAATACGCGCTGTAAGCGATATTCAGATTTGTTTCAGCATGCTTGTCGTTAACTTAGAGCTTAAGTTTGCGTAGGCCTAACTGTAACAGTATACAGTACTACTACGTAACAGTAGGGGCCTACTTGAGATTTTCGTTGAATAAAAAGTGGCACTTGTTCACGCGGACTTTTTTCAGATTGGGCTAAATATCGAAAAAGAACTTTTTTTCTAAACTGTCAACGTTCCTTCAAACTTTTCAGATAACAGTACGCCCGTTAGTGGATTCTATCTATGAGCAAATATAATAAACTGCGACTGATTATGAATGAATCAACGTGTTATTATGATGCTGTTGTTATGTAGAGATACAAGAAGGTAAATCGTTGATAATCTGTGTAAGGCCGTTGGTTGTGGTTCTCGTTCTCGTAAATTGCATGTCCGCCGCGGCTTGTATTGCATGCGGTCTTTCTGTTTGTATTTCTTTGCTTAAAAATAACGTCATGAAAGATGCATCTTTGATACACAATGTTTAGATTAAAGCAGGTTACAGCTTTGTTTTGAAAACAACAAATAGCGTTCATATAAGTTCTGAATATGTCAAACAAAATGAAATGATTTGTTTTGTGTACATTTTAGTATATGAGCAATGTAGTGCTCCTTTCATTCGTGTACATGTACTTTCAATATAAGATTATTTAATTTATCAAACACTTGATAACTAATAATAATAAGAAGAAAAAGAAGAAGAAGTAGATAGTGGTAATAAGTTTTAAAAACTAATAATGGTAATAATT
>Ga0209454_1002440_pt1 | contig 12621 bp, 5 predicted proteins | sample WorMetHERISLAND1_2_FD_187400 | JGI IMG/M metagenome (GOLD analysis project Ga0209454, IMG submission 187400) | Marine gutless worms symbiont microbial communities from Max Planck institute for Marine Microbiology, Germany - Olavius geniculatus... | ecosystem: Host-associated > Annelida >...
TCCTGGCTGATCTTGGAAGAAGAATCTCAACTAATACTGGCGAGGCTAAAGAGACCAGTTATTTATTTCAGAGGATTTCTGTTTTGGTGCAGCGCTTCAGTGCTGTTTTGTTGCACGACAGTTTGCCGGCCGCTGACTGCACGGACTGACGATCGTACCCACCTATGTACTTCGTAGTTAATTTTTAGGCTCCCTCGGGAACGGAGTACCGAAGGTAAAAACTTTTTTTTTAATTTAAAAAAAATAGCGTACTAAAACTAAAACTTAGGCATAAAGCTATATATAGTCTATGCCATAATGAGCAACTGACAAATTATAGGCCTACAGATGACGTGATGCTGACAGCCAACTCCAGCTTAGTGAGGCCTAATTGCTGGAATGTTCTTTATGCTAAACTTACGATGCCTTATAAGTGCAGTGGCAAATACGACAAACGAGCTAGCGGACGGATAAAATGGGATAAGTTAACATAAATGTATACCACCCAGACAGCGATATAGGCCTAACACATTTATTCCACGGTCGTCGTGGTGCAGGCAGCCTACACTGCCGTTCGTTCGGTCACGTTTGACTGCACCAGTGGAGTTATCAACCCGTTACACCACTGCAGACATAGTGGTAGAGATATGCAGTACGAGTGTGGGGGCGTGGGATGAAGAGGGTTAAGCTAGCAGGTGCAGCGGCAGCTGAGCAGCCTATATTTCATAAGGCATGATGTGCACAGTCAATATCAACGACCGCAGCGCGCGGAACGTTTGTGACACAGCGTCGTAGGACTTCGTGACATGCAACGCATACGTACATGTATATTCCACACCCTAGCCGCAGGAGTATTAACCATGGGGCGCTGAAAATGCCGGACACGAAAATGCAAGACATGAAATTGCAGGACAAGAAATATAGGCATTGAAACAGATTACATACAATGTAGTGTGCATTTTTTTAAAAAAATGTAAAAACACAAATCAGAACAGCAAATTAAGTTGTACGACATTAAAAGATTACCGTTACACAATAATATAAAATGCTTGACTGGCAATTGCCAATAACTAGTATCATATCTTAGTTCAGACGTAAATAGATTAAATTTACTACCACAGCAAAAGTCATTGTGAGAATAAACCACACAAATGGCTTATGGTTACCAAAAAGCGCTGTATAAAAATACATAAAAGCAATGGTAAATTCACTCAATATATTCAACTGCCTTAAACGTTTACCGCTTCTGGGCTAGTTTTATCCTGTGCTGGTATTACGAGTTTGCTTTGTGATATTTAAAATAATTCCAAAGTACGACAACTGACTTAGGCCTACGTCTAAAGCCGAAATAATAATATTGTGTCATGGGCACTGTGCTGCTGCACTACCGAAAGACCGTCACTAATGTACGACGAAGAGTGACACAATTAATAAATACCAAACCGTATACCGGGTACCTCTCTATAAATTTACGAGCGTGAGACAAGCCTGTATTTGCTGGGAATAAGTGTTTAACCATTTGCGCAAAACAATTGGGTGTCCGGACATAACCCCCCCCGAACACAACCCCCTAGAACAGAACCTCCCTCACCTACCGGCAGTACCTGTCCCAGATAGACTAAAGCTACCATTTTCATCATAATTTACAAATTTTGTGTCAAAAAATGTTTATGTTTAAATTGCTTTATATTAACCATGCTGTTATTGTATTGATTCTGTAAAATGACCTACACTGTTGTAAATTTGTTAATAAATAGTGTTTAGCAGTTTGCAATCTTTGACTTCTGACATATAAGCCTGATATAAGAAAAAGAAATTAAAAAAAAACATAAATTTTGTTTAAATTTAAAAATATAAACTGAGCACTAAATTTTCAGGAATGCGATCTTTCATGTTTTCTCACTTGCGGCAGTTGTGCCGACCGATAATTACTCTGACAAGCACGAGCAATTAGGCCCAGAACTCTTGACTTAAATAACGCTGGCGTCGAGCAAACAACTGAGTATTGAGCAGTCTACTCGTTTTTTGCTCCCCCGCCATAGCGGCAAACTGAATGCACAAGTAATAGCCTACATCAAAGTAATGAATATCGGGATCTCAATAATTTGCTTTGGTTTTAGCTCACCAGTAATAATTATCGGCGGCTTAACAACTAGACTCGTTCACACATGTTCGGTACAGTGTACGGACAAAAGACCACTGAACAAAAGGCCATGAAGGTGGGTTTCAATAGAATTCCCTGTCCAAATACAGTGCACATAAAATTGATATTTTATGTTGCTGAATAGGGGAAGTGTTGTAGATGTATAGATACCAAACATCGGACAAACGGTTACTCTGTATTGTCACTATCCTACTGTTTTTTGAAAATGATTAACAGCACTTTGATGACATAAATGGTAATCAGCGCAACAGCTGATATGGTTTTGTTTCGAAATTAGGGTTAATACATTATTTTATTGACAGCAGTCTATTTAGCCATGTAATGTAAAATTATTTTACGTTTCAGAAAAAAATGCTTGATTTTGATGTTTGTGAACAAAGTATTGCTTACATTACTCGGACATGACAGAATGCTATCGGTTATAGGGGAGTTGTCCTGAGGGGGTTCTGTTTTAGTCTGTGCCAGGGGGCTCCGTCCTAGGGGAATTATGTCTGGGGGAGGGTTCGGTCCTACTTTCAAACAATAATTGATCCCTTACGAAGCCCCTTATGAAATCCAAAACAGTCGGCAGAGTTTCCAAAAGAATAGCATTTATTTCATGACAGCGTTTACCGTGCACTGAAACAGCAGTGCTTCGTTCAATACCAGAGATATGCTTCCGATCACTGACGGCCGGTATGCCCAGTAGAAATACGTTGTACCACCCATTACGCTGTGTGGCCTATGTCTCCCTTCCCCTGCTATTCGCCCACCGCTGATGATCAGCTGCTCGATCAGCGAACACGCTGTTACTAATTAATCGCTTCAGAAGCGTCACGTCGACGATACATCACGCTATTTGGCCGTACTACCCTACAACACAGTGCTATACGCTGCCACGTTTAATGCGCCTGCTGCTGCTGCTGCTGCTGATGATGATGATGATGATGACGCAGCAAATTTAATGACGATTTGTAACGTAACGCGCTTCGGCGTGTATAGTTGCATGCACAAATGTTTTAGCCGTCATTGGCAGCCCATAGCTATAATAATAACAATAATAACAATGTCTCAGCTCTTCGCGTGCAAAATTTCAGTGATCTAATGCATAAAAACATCCTCAAATTTGAGTTAAACTGACACGACTATTAAACAGCGGTCGTCTTACGTTATTTTACTCATGGCATGGCCTACGTATCTGTGCGCCATTAAGAGTTTAAAACAGACATGCAAATTCACACGTAAACACAAGACGAAGTAATAATGTCGCCATAAAGCATTGCTGTGAATAAACAAGCAAGTGTGGAATTGCTTTGAGTAAACTTCATAGACCTAACTTTGCACAATGCACGTTAGCAATGTAGCATCGATTTTGGGAGTGGTGTGTATTTTGCTAGGTAAGGTAATTACATAATAAAATGAGGTGTCGGTCGTAATTTTATTTTTATGTGCTATGGATTTTTTGTTGTAACAGTGAAAAAATAGTTAAAATCGGTGTACCTTGTAAAAGTTATGGCAAAATGAAATCAGGGGGTCCGTTTTTGGACCATACTATAGTCATGCAACAGTTTAGCGGATAAGCGAATATATTTCTTGCCAGCAGTGTTGTTAATGTAAAATAAAACACTTTAACAATTGTTCAACATCTGTAGTCTGTACAACATTTTTATTTCATTGCACACAAGCGTCTTGGCTTTCTGCACAGTGGTCCATGAAATACATTGCTGAGTAGGCGCCAAGGCTTCTAATAGGTCTTTTGTGTGAAGTTTGAAGATTTTGCAAACTCGAGTAAAGTCAATTCAGTGTGCTGCTTAGCGTTTGTATAATCTCTGCTCAAGCCTTTGTACACAAGCGGCGACTTTTTGATGAGTATACTCAAAACGCTGCGCTAACACGACAAACCTTGCATATAAGCGGTGCTTGCAGTTACATCGTCTTTTGTCATCACTGATTGATTTGCTGCTCGTGAATATTTATTAGCGTTTGTCCATTAGCCGTAAAAAATCTTGTGCTTCCAGTTGCCGTCCATTTCTTTAAAAAAAACTTCCGTGCGTAAAATTTTATTGGATTGCTCAAAAATACTGGTACAGTTGTTTTGTTTACTTTAAATGTTTTACCAAAGCAACTGTTTGCATCCATTTCGTAACAATGCAGCATCTTTTCTTTAGTTCTCGCAGGCACTATTTAGTGTCTCAGTTTTTTGTAAACACGGTTATTCGCCAGAAAATGATAAACGGACAAACAGAAAGACAGCCGGATATATATATAGATAAAAGCGGCATGCCCCAGCTATTAAAATTGTCCAACGTAATTATAAAAACACAAGCTTTAAAATTAATTAAGCTAAATCAGCCGGTTCAAGATCAGCTCAGCAGCCTCAGCTTAGCAGATTCAAGAGGCCTTTCGCCCAGTGATGGTCAGTTAAATGTAGGCTAATTGTAAAACTCAGCAGATTAACGTGCAGCACATTTCAGCGCGGCCGAGCGTGCTGCACGCTAAAAAATTAAGCTGCGCGGAAAAGTGCTGCGCAGGATAGTCAGCACCCCGTGTGATAGTGGTATAAGCTCCTCGTACTGCGTACTCGCTTATCCACTCCAGCAGTGCGATATGGAGGCTTAATACTGGGTGACTGAATGCTCAGGCTTACACGAATAGTTAGCCTCTGACTTTCAGACGTTCATAACTTCATCGACTATCAACCCGTTTTTAAAATTCTTTCCCACAGTCACGTCAGCGTTAAACTTCAAAAACACCAGCTTGTACAGATCCCATCACATTACACTTCCAGACGCGTTGCGAGTATACCGAAAATCGCCTTGCAGCTCATTCATTCTGAGGCTGACTATTTCACAAGTTAGTGTAGCGACGCGTTTGGTGTCGTGGGATCTGTTGAACTGAACTGCGGTCTCGATCCAAGGTTGTTATTTTAGGATTTTGGGGACATAGAAAAACCATTTTTTTGTGTGTGTGGACTTACCGTATTTACGAGCCTATACGATCCAGCACTATATGCAGCCTTTAGTCTATACACACACACAGCTTTCAGTCATAATATGCATGCTCTAGTTGCCCTGCAGTCTTCATGTAAGATTCATGATTAATAGCTAATATCATTCTGTGGCAACGCTGTCGCCGCTCAGTCCAGACTAATACTCAAGTGATCGGCATATTCCATTCATCCAGCTATAAGCCGCATCATTCTCGTCCACTACGTGGTCCGCATGCAAGCGCTAGAACTGCATATAGGCACAATAATTCAAAGTTTCCGTGAAAAAGTAATTTTACAGTTATGCCAAAAACAATTTTGCCTGTTTTTGAGACACGTTGTATAACGAGTTGCAATTACTCAACTCGTTATACAACGTGTCTCAAAAACAGGCAAAATTGTTTTTGGCATAACTTTGTCAAATTTTTACCAACTTTAATAATTTTCGGCAAAAAGATGGCCACGACTATATTGTTATGTTTGGTGCACTCAATTACCACCTCACCTAATTTATGTCAACACTCAACATACTACCGTTTGAAACACAGATGCTGCATATTGTTACATTACGCGGCGATTATTTGTATCAGATGGCTCACTTTTGCATCATCAATTCGACAGAGGGTGCGACGCGGTTTAATAATTTTGAAGTATTAAATATTTTATGCTGAAAACAGCAGACAACAATATAGCTGACTGATGAGCCTGTAACACGTCTAATCGATGAGTGAATTCATTTGATCAGTCGATCGTTGATTCTGTTATCATCCATTAACGTTGCATCTAAGCCATTGCGTCTTTGTATGCGAAGCACACTTTGGCATAAATTTTAATTTGCAAGCAAATTGTTTTACAAACTTATAATTCTGTTAAATAATTCACATTTTAGTGTATTTTGTGTCTGATTTACTCGTTACAGCGTTTACTTGAGACAAAAACTCATCATTATGCAACAATTTGGAGCATCTGCGTTTTACATGGTAGTGCATAGACATAAATTAGGTGCACTGGAAAATGAGTGCAGCTTACATAATGTCGTCATCGTAGCCATCAATACGGCAAAAATTATTAAAGTCAGTAAAAATTTGACAAAGTTGTGACAAAAACAATTCTGACTTTTTTTCTAAGAGACAAGTGTATAGACCGCTAAGCGCGAAGTGTTTTTAATGCTAGAAACGACAATCGTTTGGAAACAAAAAGTTCAAACCCGGCAAATAGACTCCTTAGTGTACTGTTGCAAAATGAAAGTTAAAGTTTACTAGCTCCCAAAACTGCTGACGTTTACATCAAACACGTGATGTGCAGGATATTAGCTATTAATCCTTACATGAATGCTATATAAAGACTGCAAATCAAATAGCAACGACTTGCATTTACTATCTATAGTTTTAGCACAGTAACAAACAAAGATAATTGCAATAATGCCAAACAGCTAAATAAATCCGCTTAAAACTGCAGTGGATTACAGTCACTAGTAATAAACTCGCGTCAATGCTAAAGATCTATAGGCAAGGCTAACTCCGGTCGACGACGACTGCTTTTTATAGGCTACATCAGATGACAGTCCGATTACTGCTGGGCTATAAAGTAATCGACTACACAGGGTAGACGATAAAGCGACGCCACTTTGCATTACGACTTGTGACTTAAAAAGTAGCGAATTGATCGAATTGGAACCAAATTTAGCACAAGTCAGTGCATTTTCAGCCGACCGTACTTAAGTAACAGTCGAACTATTAGCATGGTTGTCGTCCGCCTGTCTGTCCGTCTGTAACGGATGTATTATGGCTAAACGGTAGGTCGTAGGTGAGAAATATTTACACGAATAATTAGCCATGTGTGTTAAACTTAGACGTGCAAAATTTTAGCCATTTAGTGCAAAAGAAACATTTTTAAATTTGGAGAGGTAGGAAAAAATGTGCATTTTCAACGGAAAACTGGCCATATCTTGGAAACGGCGAGAGATAAGGCCAAGGTTACTATTAATTACTAATAAACATACGTTGTGTCAAATAAGATAAAAAAATCATCGACCTAGGATGACCTTGAAGGTCACTGCCAGCTAGTATGCTCGGCTATACTAGGGACAGCCGTGCTTTTCGTTATGGTTTTGTTATAATGCTGAGTTTGGTTTTGGTATCGGCAGATATGTTTCAGCGTAGTCGTCTTAGAGCAGAACCGTGCAGCAAAGTAAAACAATCTGATTATCCGTGCAGAGAATGCAATCACAAGTCATAGCCTAGACCGCGTACCTGCCACGGTTGTCAACTGAATGTCAAACGTGCACGCAAGGCCTTTCGTGCACGAATATTGAGTCACCGTTTAGCATTCCATTAACACGCGCATGATGCATTACTGCCAGTCATGTTGTTAAATATCACCATTTGCTCGTTCGCTGTTCAAGGCCTATACCGCAGGGCCCTATTTACATGTACATGAGCCACGTGACAAAATTACTGGAAAGCATGGAGGTGCATGGGACAGATATGGACTCAGCGAAAATGCACTTCACAATAAGTCAATGTAGTGCGACCAACCCAATGAGTCAAGTGGTGGGTGGTTGTGCTCCAAGCAGCTGTATTGGACAGGACCCCGTGACAACAGAGTATTTTGTAATTAATGGTTGGCTGCTAGTTGCAAAGTAACACTAGCTTTCGCGAAGCAAGCATAAAAGACCTATCTCAAAATTCACAAAGAAAATTGACACAAGACAAAAATAATTAACTGGAGTGGACGTAAAATAGCCTAAATAGCCTAGATAACACTGCTGGACTTACGCTACTCAGGACTGACAAAATTTTTATTTAAAAAAATTCGCCGCGTTGCTGACTGTTTGTTTAACGATAGTCCTATTAGCTGACGTGTCCCGTGGGTGGGTTGCTTTACCTGCGTTATAACTGGCACAAACGAGTAAAAATGTCTGCCTCTGTGTGTGGTATCCGCAGACTGACATACCGGTAAGTCAATCAGTCAATCAACGTGCTGAGCTATGGGCTGTAGTCTGCAGTAGTTACGCCACTTTACAATAGCTAGCCGGTTTGATTCGTTGACCAATCACGTTGCGGTAATTAGTTTTCTTTACATAGTGCAATAAAATGATGGATACATCAAACATGATAAAGTAAGTAAGTAAGTAAGTAAGATTATTTAGAAGGCGCAATTTAACAATAGCCACAATGCGCCGCGCTCTGATGAAGTACGCCCTCTATATACTGTGTCCGAAAAGAGTCTACATTTGTCCTAAATAACTTTATCAAATTTAAACTTACTTTTACAATTTTTGGCACACATTATACGCTTTACTAAAACATCGAACAAGAATCTCAGATGTCGCTAGGATGGGACCGACCGTATAGACTGGTTGTCACTGACCTTGAAGTTATCCAAGGTCGATATTTTTTTATTTCATTTGAAAGAGCGTACGCCACTTCTTATTAGTGATTAATAGTAAACTAGTAAACCCTCTCACCGTTTAAGAGATATGGCCAGTTTTCCGTTGAAAACCTAGCCCTCTCCTGCACCGTTTAGCCACAATACATCCATGACAGACAAACGGACAAACGACAACTCATGCCAAAAAGCCAAACTTTGAGCTTACAGCTTAACGTTGGGCCGAAAAACTGTCTTTTAAATTTACTTGTCACTAAGTAGTTTTAATGTAATTATGACGTTATTAAAAATGTCGTTTTCGTGAAAAGATAACATCCAAATGAACCTCTGCAATATGAAAACAGAACAAATAATGAAAAAAATTGCAGTAAAAAAACTTGACAGATCGTTGGCATAAAATAACATACTTTTTGCCAAAATGTTCAAACCTAGTTTTGCTTTACGCCATGTTAAGCGCGGCTGTCACGTGCACTACGGGAACGTCGTTCTGCAGTCGCTGTTATCAGCACGCAGCGCCATCTCTGCAGCATGCGTTAGCATCGCGACAACGACATTCTAAATTTTTGAATAAAATTTTTGACCCAAAAGTTGGTTAATAGCAAGTTTTATTACTGTTGTTTACAAAACAAGCAATTACGAACTAATAAAACCACTTTCTATGTTTTTGTTTATTTTGATGTGAAAATTTGTAAGAATACAGAGTGCTCTATTTCACACGGTACAGTAGCATCGCTAATCAGTTGAGATGGACAATAGTAAACAGTCAGTTGCATATTACTTTTCTAATTTTATTTACCAAAAATGATAAGCATGCGTTTGAATTTGGTAAAGTTATTATCTAGAACACTATGTTTGTTTGTCAAAGATATGTCGAAAAAACAGACTTTTTTCCGGTCACAGTGTATATGCAGCACAGCTGTATAACGAGCAAAGGCGTCGTAACAAGGGGGAGGGACGGACTTGGAAAGAAAGGCAATTGCCCACCGTACACTTTGACTGCCCGAAAAATTGTCAAAAAATTATCTTTCTGTCGGAACATATTCGTCCAATAATGCAAATTTGCGGCCGAAATATCCATTTTAGGAAAATTTAGCAGCAAAATTAGAATTTTTTGTATGCATAACTTTCTCTGTCGCAAAATACAACTGTCTGGGGGAATCTTGTCAGGAATTTGCAGTGTCTGTCGGAAAATTGCAACTTCCTGACGCGACGCCTACATTTTAAAAGTTTCCGTTCAACCCACGACGCCGCTGCTGGAACATAGCTGCCTCAGTCATCTATTGGTAAGACTGTTGGCAGGCTGTCCCAGTTCTGCAGCCTCATAACTTTTGCTAGGCCTAATTTTTTGCTTATAAATGTCATTTTTCATTTTTCACCTGCAAAAGTAACGTATCGTACGACACTGCCACTCGAAATGATTACGGTATGTTTGACAGGTAACGTTTCGCATCCGTCTTTCAGCGGTGGGTGGTTGACTAGTCGATGCAACCGAGTTGCGGTTGTTGGGTATTGCAGGAATGCCTGCGGCGCGTGTCGATTCATTCTCGGAGTCTGCAAGCCGCAGAAAGCGAGTTTTACACAACAACAACTATACAACGCATCTACGACTGCACACGCGCCTCGTCTCGCTTCGGCGGTGCTAATAGCAGCAACTGTTGGCCACACGCGACGAGACCTGGCACCAGCGGTTTCACACGCGCGCACCTTGAGACCGATCGACCACCCAACAAGAACCGCTCAATTCAGACGTCACAAATATTTAATGATTACTCTTCGTAACTCGCTTAGCCGCCTCGCCGCACTGTGATGCAGTAATCGATACCAGTAACCGGTACTACGCCGTTTCCTTTCGCCGATCAACGGACAACGGCCGTAATCTGGCGCCTAGAACAACCAGTGCCGTCGTCGTCGTCGTCGTCGTCGCCGATCGCAAATCCGATATTTAGCGGTGTCTGGCCGGTCCCATTGACGACAACGACCAGACGGAGAATTCGCCATTATCCACGCATTGTGTCGCACTCGAACGACGCGCCAAACGCAAACTTCTTTTGCAGTGCTCAACGACGAGCTTTATCCAGAGCCGCTGCGAATAGCGCAGAAAACATTGTTTTGCGATCATTCGATCCAAGAATACGATCTCATGCGATCTGGGATTAGAGGCCTCCTGCATTCTCGCTACCGCAACTTTGCTAAGCACAGAAGCCAACCTTAAGGCGCGTACAAAGCAACATACCTCAACTGAACTAAAATGACCAACGAGCGAGCAGTAATGCATTGCTGCTGGCTTACTTGTCAGTTCAGTTTAGTTTAGTTCAATTCAGTTATCTCGATATGTATATACGCGCCTTTACACGCGACACTGGTAAACGCGCTTAACCACCACCGGACAGGCACGCCAATACTCGATTTAGTTATACCGGAAGGATAGAAGACTGAGCTGATCTTCGTGGTTGGCTGGCTTGATTATCGAAATGGTTTCCCTGTTTACCGATGGTCAGCCGCCATCCAAGTACTAACCGCGCCCGGCTTTCAGCAGCTTATAGTTGACCGAGACCAAGGACCTTTGGATTACTATTATGAAGTGGTCCATGCCGAGACCAAGGCGTTATTATAACCAATACATCGAACTGCAACCACTTATCATTTGCCATTATGATTGTCATCTCATTGTACGTGGCTATTAAATATCTGTTAGACCACGGTTTGGTGTGGGATAACCGCACGTCGATGTAAGCCTACGTCAGTCACCGATGCCGATGAGTGCAAGGCGGGGGGCATGGTCGTTCTGCTTGCTCGTATCTGTTTAACTAGCCTGTTATTGCCGATGCCAGTGCTCAATAAATACAAAAAAAATATTATTAGATTGTGAACAATCTAATGTCCTCCTCGCGCGCATCATTTTCTTTTGTATTCTTTTGGAAGCTTTTTCGTTCCTTTCGGTTTGTATTAGAAACTCGGCGTTTAATTGAGATTTGTTTAATATTATACTAAATAATGACTGGCGTCGAGATCGTTATTGAAAAATATTTTCCCGAAGTTCATAAAATATTGCCCGATTTTAGGAACTGAGAGGAAAAAATTTCCAATAACGGTCGATGACGCTAGTTGCCATTTGTCTTGTTATACCTCAACGTATGCGTCTATCAGGCACCGTTACGAATATATGGCGCCTCAAAGATAATGGGTCACAACCTTGACCTTTTGGGGTCACGTGACGTCATCGGTTACATGACCATTTAACTCCCGAGGGTCGACTTCCTATGGGTGGTCCATAGTGACCATGCGTCTATCTAGCATCGTTATGGAGATATGGCCGTTTGAAGTTCTTCCAGGAAGGCTCTTCCAGGAACAGAGGTCGGTCGTCGGTCGGCCGGTTGGTCCTCAATACATGTATTACACTGATCTCATATACTGCTCTTCGCTACGTTAGGAACGTAACGCGCGAGGAGTAAAAATAAATACATGTAAATCACCGGAGAGAGCATACGAACAGGCAAGGCCCGTAATGCAGCCTATTAGGACTGTCGTACGGTAAACAACATGAAAATTCAGTATCCGTCGCGCGTTGCTAGCTAGGGTAACTGCAGAATGTAACGAATGATAACTTTATTGCTGTGCTAGTTCGAAATGCAGACATTTCCATAACGCATTCACGAAGACAACCGCAAGCTCTGGACTTCTTATGACTAGCCAGCGGCGACCCGCAGATAAACGTCTTTGACTGACGACACACGTGTGCTTAGGAGTCACACACGACGTGAAAGCAACACCTCTGGACGGCCAGCCAATATAAGAGGTTTATACATGACGAACGTCGGCCACCAGGCCAGCGATACAGCGATCTCGTTAGATTCTTCATCACTAGCCGCGACTTAGGATGCATACATACAGCCTACGCACGCCACTGCGTCTTATAAAAACTATATACTCGAGAGAAAATTTGCCACAAAACTGTCATTGAACTTTTCACCACATCTAAAAGGTATCCTCGCTATACTACCTTAGTATTATTTTCGTAACACCACATATTACGTAAGTAAGTAAGTAAGTAAATGATTTATAAAGCGCCAAAGTCTCAGAAAGAATCAGGGCGCCGGGTGAAAATTCACGTCATTCCTACCTA
>Ga0209454_1002442_pt1 | contig 12612 bp, 8 predicted proteins | sample WorMetHERISLAND1_2_FD_187400 | JGI IMG/M metagenome (GOLD analysis project Ga0209454, IMG submission 187400) | Marine gutless worms symbiont microbial communities from Max Planck institute for Marine Microbiology, Germany - Olavius geniculatus... | ecosystem: Host-associated > Annelida >...
CTGTAGTATATACTATTTTCTAAAAATTTTGTCTGCTATAATACTTGAGCAACCCAGGTGCTTTGTGTGTGATGACTTATTACTATTTCATTGTTTAATTTTATTATATTTTTATGGTGTGTACTGATCAGTATTACTATATGTGCTGCTTTTTGTGTTAGTTTTTGGCACATTAGTGTGTTAGTGTGTTCACGTGGGCAGTTGTAAGTGCTATTTTGACCTTTCTAACCCATGGAACACAATTATTCAAACTGGGACTTTTATGCGCATAAAGTGCTTTAAGGTGCTTATGTTTTTGAAGTGAATGAAGGAATGAATTTGATGACATGAAAACACTAAATGTTACAGATTCTTATTCAAGCATAAAAAAGTACTAGTAAAGGGTTTATACTGTGTAGGGTCGGTGGCCACAGTATAGAGGAACTCATTCCTTCTGGATATTCCTTTTTTCTCTCTCTGTCTCATTCCTGGTCAGGGGGGGGGTCACCACCGCAGTCCGTTCCAGGTAGCTCCATAGGCGTCACAGATCTGTTGTAAAGCTGTCTCCTGGGCACTTGTCCTTCTTGGCCTGAGACGTGTTTCGCACTTTTTTTTCTCTGAGAATCTCACTTCTACGGCTCAGTTGTTCTCACTAGTTCTCACGAAAAGTGTGAAACGCGCAAGTACGAATTCTCTGAGAATTCTAACATAGAATTCTACGCTAGCCAATTTTATCTATTTGGATGACGTAACTCATGCAAGTGGGCGGAGCTAGCATAATGTAGCAAAGGAAAATCTTGCTCACCATTTCTCAGATAATCTCAGAGAAGTAGAAAGTGCGAAACGCGCTTCTAAGTTAGAATATCTGAGATTCTCAGAGAAAAAAGTGCGAAACGCGCCTCTGATCTGATATCCTTGAGCCAGGGAGTACAACTTGAGATTGCATACATCTCTGTTAAGGTGGGTTAGTCCTTAACAGAGACTCCCTGCTTAACTCTGCACATTGTGCTACTTATTTTATCGACCAAGATGGATGAAGGGCTGAGTCGACCCTGACGGGATTTGAACCCGAGACCTTTCGATCTAAGGTTCAGTGCTCTACCAAGTGAGCTATCCCGCTGTTATAGCAGTCATGTAAACTACTAAGTTTTGATCAAATTGCGAGTTTTGGATTTGTCTGTGTGGCACCGAGTGCAGCAGCAGTCATGTAAGGTAAATGTAAAGGGTTTATACTGCGCAAAGCGGGCAGCCACAGTATAAAGGAGCTCATCCCTTTGCGATATTCTTGAGCCAGGGAGTACAAATCCAGATTCCAGATTGGGGGAATTAGTCCTCAACAGAGACTCCCTGTTACCTCCACACATTGTGCTACTCATTTTATCGACCAAGACGGATGAAGGGTCTAGTCGACCCTGACGGAATTTGAACACGGGATCTTTCGATCCAAAGCTCAGCGCTTTACCAACTGAGCTATCCTCAGTATTCTGCCATACTTATTCAACCATATGTTTGTAAAATAATGTAATAATTGCGTAATAATTGCATGCTGTTGTACCATTGCTTTTTGTTGTTGCAGAACTTGCATAACGAGTATCCATATCACGTTGACACGTTGCTGCAACTTGGTGAAATACTGAAGATGGGAGACGATCGCCAAGCTGCAGCCGAGATGATTGGTATGCACTAACAGACTGATGATCATTTTTATCATCATAATTATGTTCTGTCTCTTTTTTGCCTTATGACAAATTTTTTATTCCTGCGCATGAAATTTGTGTCCAGTTTTTGTGGCATTTTGAACTGGTGATGGCTAAACCAGTGTACACTGATCCTAACTGATAAGGCCTTTACACTGAGCAGCTGATAACTGATTATCCCAGTAGGTTCAGGGTAGGTTAAATCAAGCCCTCGTTTAGGCCAAATTGCTAACTGTTGTAAACAGCCAGTGTTGTTTCTGGACTCGTATGCTAGCCTGGGGTCCTGATAACCCGGGGTGCATTTTTCAACAGCCAACGGGGCAGAGCTGTTCACTGCTGATGTCATGTTCATTTGCATATTCACGAAAAACGATATTGGTCTAACGCATAGAGTTATAACACATATCTATGGTCATCAGTACGAGTATGAGCGCATACATACAGTCTCTTATGGCGGTATGCACCCTACTAGTAATGTGAAAGTTAAAGATACATGTTCACACCATACGACTTCTGGACGTGAAACTGATAAACGCATCTCTGATAACATATTACAGACGATCAAACCAAAACAACAACAGACAAGCCCGTCAAAAAAAGTCACGTGACTAGAACAACCACGGTTATACAGCTGTAGGCAGATCACGCTAGTGGTTGACCTAGTTGAATAATGAGCATCCAAATAAGGCAATAGGGGCGGAGTCTGGTAGAACAGACATGCCCTGTTAGCTGTTGAAAAACGCCACGCTGGTCTATGTCCACAGTGTTGTGCTTAGCTTAGTATTTCTACTCTAGAGGCAGGTTTGATCATTGTACTGAATGTTGGTCAGGCTGAGTTAGCATTGATTGGCAAGATGGTTTACAGTTTTGCCGCATAAAGATGGTTATCAGTCTTGCAGCTGATTTAGTACTGGTAACTTTGCTGGTGAAATGGAGTGTATTATTAGTTAAATTTTCATTGCATTGTCAGATCTTAGAACTCAGTAAGTGACTGAATTATGCACATAGCCAAATGTGATTGGCAGAAAAACACGTATCTGCAAATTGTCTAAATTTATTTACTGTAATAGTAATTTTTTTATCTGCCATTGCTAAGTCACACTTGGTTTCTTTCTTCGATGACTTACTGTGTGAGGCATTTGTCGTCAGCACGAGTTGGCTTTGGCAAACTGATGGAATTGGTGTGCGGTTAGTGTATAAGTGTAATGCTTCTATTAGCACCGACAATTAACATGCCATAACATGGCAAAATTAGTGCTAGCATGCGATTTGTTACATGCACATGATTAGAAAACAGGTGTGTCTTTGTTCTGTGCATTATTTATGGTACTTTTTCATGTACAGCTCTGTGGAGATAGATATCCATGCTTAGAATTTTTCAGTTCTTAAAGTTTTAGGTTAAGGTTGTTTTTAGGTTTCGTGTTTCATAAAAGTTAAACTTTCTGTAAAGGTTAATTTTTTTGTTTTGTTATTATGTGTTTGTGCATTTTTGCCTGCAAAAGCCATCCCCGAAATGACTTTTACTGTGTCGAGCAGGACGTAACACTACTCACTCGCTCACTCACTCACTCTGTGGAGATAGGCTGAAACATGAGGGTAAGGCGTAATTCTTAGCTAGGTTTTAGTTCTTCTCATAATGATGAAAAATGAATATGATGCATGTGTGATACAGAGAGGGCTTTGTATGTGTTTGAGACAAGCTTTCATCCACTGTTCAGTTTGACCCAGGGCACCAGCAGGCTTCCATACAAGTACGCTGAAAACAGGTAACATTTGCTCACTCACTCGTCACATAACTGTGGTGACCAGATGACATGCACAATGTGATCTAGTGCAGTCACAGTTGGTCAAGACCTGAGGCAACTACTGTGAAATCTCGCATATAATACACACTGTTTTACCATTAAAACTGTTCTAAAATTTATGGCGCATATTGTACATGGAAGTATGATGTTTCTGACGCCGCCAAGGACGAATCTTCGCTTCAGGTATGCTGTCAAACCCTACACGGCTAATAGCACAGCTGCTGTGAGCTTTTGCATGACATATCACTGGGACCCACAGTTTTCCGCCGAAAATTTTGCCAAATTTCGCGGACGGACCAGTTTGCAAAATTCCATGATTTATCGCTGCAAAATTGTTTAAATTCCGCGGCTCACTGTGGCCTTCCATTTGTTAGTAAACTGAACTCTGTCCTGTTCAAATACTTTTGTTTCTGAAGGGCCGGCTGGCATAGTGACATTATGCTGAGTTATGCTAGCAACGTACAAAGAAAATTACCTATATTTTTTCGTTTTCAAAGTGAAATCTGTCAAGTTGCGTTGCATTTGTTTACGATTGTGCCATATTGCGATAGCTATTGGTGAGGCCAACGGCTTTAAGTAGTTCAGTTTGATAAAAATTGTACCAATCACTTGTGAATTTTCAACTTGTGCAAAATTCTGCGGAAATATCAAAATTCCGCGGCTTGGCTTGAAATTTAGCGGCCCGCAGAAAACTGGGCCCTACATATCACTTTCAGTTTTTCAGCAGCAATGCAGCAACATCGTGAGCTCATTGTAATGACTGTCGTCATGAACATTGGTAGAAATTAAGTGATGGTGCCATTCTGTCCATCTGTCTTTCCGTCCGTGCACAATGTTCAGTCATAATGCAGCTTCGCCTGTGTGACGTCATAATAGCAACGACGTCACTGCATCAACAGTGCAAAAATATTCAAGATACATGACTGTTAAGCTCACTTTGTTATGGAATGTGACTCTGTAACTTCATTTCATCGTGGTTTGCATGACGTTGGGTGGGATTGCATCATTCGATGACTCGTGCTGCAAGTAATGTAAGTTGACACAAACAAATCGTAATCAACACTGCTACTAGTAGCAGTAATTTTTAAATTGCTTCACTTGGCAGAGATAGGCACTCGTGAGAGTGCCTTTTAGTTAAAAGCATGGTATGATATTTGTGTATTTTTGCTGCCGTAAATTTGTTTGTGATCACAGGTGTGTTATGTGCATGTGGTAATATACAGGTCATTTTACCTGGCACTATGGAGGCATGCTATGTCCGTCGGAAGGAAAGGCTGTTATCGGACAGCACTTGAGTACTGCAAGTTGATATTAAGGTTGTAGTTTAGTTCTGAATTTTTAAAAGATTTTTATTTTAATTTGTAAAATCTGAAATCTCAGCTCCTGGTTTGACGTGTGATTTGGTATTATTTGTGGCGTCATCGTCAACTGGTTTTCATTGAAATAGTATACACACTGAACGGAATTTTTAATTGTGAATGGTTTGTTTTGGTTTTGAATGCCAAACCGAACAGGTTTCTGGTTTTCCACAAAATTCTACTCTGTAGGCCACAAAAAGGTGCCACTTTTAGTTTTTGAACAGCTCCGTGGAACGTTGGTTGATTTTATTAACTTTCGGCATGCTACATCAAGAAGAAACTTGACAAAAATGACTGTAGTTTTGGCCACCTCACTTTAATAATGTTGCCACACTACCTGGTGAAATGCAGAAGTCATAGTTTGGTTGTTTACGACAATGAATTCAAAAAAATAAAAGTATCACCTTTTTCTTGCTTACAGTGTATGACTCTGCTGTTGTCTGGTTTTTAGTCTTGATCCTGATGAGGACCCATTGTGCATGCTGCTACTGTTGGATTTCTACGCACTACGGGCGGAGCAGTATGACTTCTTGGCACGAATGTTCGCCGAATGGGAGAATCATCGTAACCTCTCCCAGCTTCCAAACTTTGCCTTCTCAGTACCGCTTGCCTTGTTTCACCAGTCAGTCCGGGACGCCTCGGATCAACACGAGGCTGATGACATGGTATGTATGGAATATTGACGGAAGTTTTTTTTCCTGTAAAATGGCAGATTTGTGGTATTAGTGTGTGGCCGTCTTAGTAATTGTTATTCAGCTTTTTATTTGCTGTGCTGTGATTTTATAATTACAAAATGTAGTAATGTTACTTGCATTGTAGACAAATGCTGCCCATCATACTTAGACCATTAGACTTGTGAATAATTTCTGTCGTACTTATTTTGTTCTAAAGTGTTGGATTATCAGTCATTCATAGTGCCGTGTGTGCGGATTCAGCTGCAGAATTCTCTGTTGATGTTTCCCGGCTTGCTGTTTCCACTTCTTGACAAGTGCGGCATTGCTGCTGATCGCACTGTCCAAGATCACGAGTATTTTGGTGTACAAGCGCAGCTGAGGTAAGCAGTTTCTGATGAGGCCGTCTCTTAGCTCAAAAACAAACTATAATTGGTGTACAAAAACCAAGATTAGTGCGTAACATTTACCATTTCTCGGGGTAATTCTTGTGCTAACTTTCAGTTTAAAAGGTTAAATTTTAGGGTCACTGAATGTCAAAAATCTCAATAATCAGTGTTATGAGATTGATGACTGTCTGGGGGAAAACAGGGAAGATTATTGGAACTGCTATTTTTGATACATATGCACAATTATAATCGGCAGTTCTTACAATTTTAGGTTTCCGTCATTTTTTTGTTTTGTTTTTCATAAAGGTTAAACTTTCTATAAAGGTTAAATTTTTTGTTCTGTTATGATGTGTATGTGCAATTTTGCTTGCAAAGGCTGTCCCCAAAATGACCTATACTGTGTTCGGTGGGCGTTAAACCCTACTCACTCACTCACTCAAGAAATGATACATGTCTTGTCTAGTTATGGTTTATGCAGTGAACTAATTTACTACAGACCTCAGACGCTCTACAACTGCACAGATCATGTACTCGGCACCAGTTTGAGCCCAAGTTTTTAAAATTTTTTTTGTCTGAGTTATTTGGGAATTGGCCTGAATTTGGATTATGATGTGAACTGTATCCTCTTAGACCAACATCATTGTTTGTCATTGTTAGCTGTGATGATTTCTTTCAATTGTACGGTTTTGCACTAGCACTTTTGAAAACTAATTGATTTTTGCTGATTGATTTTTGGATTTTGGATTTTTGCTGGCTGGTTAATCTTAAAGTATGAGACTATGAGTGCGGTGAAGTTGCCAAGTGGAGCAGATAATAAAACTTGCAGCAGCTGTGATGCTGGACTGGTGATGGTTTGTAAGACACAGGGTTCCCACTGGTCAGGGAAAACTGAAAAAAGTCGGGGAATTTGTGTGGTCACGGAAAAATATTATTTTTGGAAAGTCAGGGAAAATGATCTTGGATCATGCAGACTGCAGATATGTGTGATTTTTTTGTGTCTTCAAGTATCTAAGAGCAGGCAAATTTGTGGATTCCATTGAACATTCAAAAGCTAAAAGTGTTTCAGCTTAACCGGGGTTTTCCTGTCTGACCCCCCGACCAAGATCTCTGTCATTTGCATATCGCTGCATTGATACTGTTTTATTACTTGTGATATAATGTACCATTTCTGACATTTGTGCGATAGAGTTATTGTTTCAATAAGGCCAGGGAAATTGTCATTCCATGACTGGAAAAGTCTGGGAATTTTACTACAAAAGACCTGTAGGAGCCCTGAAGATACCACTAGCCTAGTTGTGTTTATGGTGTTACTGGTTGAAGCACATCGGACGCTCTGAAGCAGCTGCAAATGCTGTATATTGGTCGCTGTGAATCCTGCTGGAAGGAGCCTTCAGTCATAGCATGGCTTGAGAGAAACGTCCACCGGCTTATTGACCGACTGGCTACTCGTGACATCAGTGAACAATTGCTCAGTCAATACCAGCAGTAGTGAGTTCATTGGATCTTACTGTCTATATATGTCTGATGCAAGTTTTATGCTTATAAGGCTGATTGGCTTGGTCCAAAGGTTGGCAGTCCTTCAGCTTTCTTGATGCACTTGCCAGATGAACTGGCTGAACTCTTGCAGTGGCACTGCACTGCTACAGTGACAGCGCCGTAAACATTGGGTGACTTCACTTTTTGATTTAGACTTTCGCTAAGACTGTCGCTTAGCCTAAACTTCGGTCTAAGTACCTACTTAGACCGAAGTTTAGTCGAACCAATCTGGCTACAGTCGGTTTGATTTGCAAGGAAGACGGTTTTAGCCCTTCTGGTTAAACTTTCGCTGAGCCTGAATCTACTTCAACTTTTGACGTAGCGAAAACACGGCAACTATTTACAGTTTTATATCTGCGGATAGTTTAGTAAATTAAACCAGTCTGGTATTCAAAATAAATGCTGCAATGACTTCTCAATGACGTAAGTTTATTGACTTCAAAGTCTAGTTGAACTTTGGTCGAAGTACGTACTTTAGTGTTCAGCTTTTGCTTTAGCTCAGCGAAAGTCTAAGTTAAAAGTCTTAAGTCAAAAAGTGAAGTCACCTATTGTCATGGCTATTACTGTTATTACTATTACTATTGATAACACATTTGCTTAATGTTTCAACTCTCGTATTAAGCTACGTCTTGTTACAATTTCTATTCAAATAGTGCTGCAACTCATTAGTGTCACGGAGAAGTGAACACGTTGTTGAATTGATGTATGGCGTCTGTCGTTGACTGTGGTGTCACTTGGAGATAGCTGCAAAGTCCAGCCAGCTCTGAGCAGTAGCAGTCCGTTTAGAGGTCTGATGATCAGCATTGACAGTGTTGTTGATTCAGCGGATTAATGGAATTTCCGTAAAAATGCGTTATTCACATTCTTAGCAGGTCCTGACAGTTGGAGAATAGGCCTAGTACAGTTTCAGACCAGGTAGAGTTCAACTTCAAAATGACCTATAATTTGTCAAGCGGGATGTAAAACTTTACTTACTCACTAGCTATTTACAGTTCTAAGAATTAGCTGTTGCGCCTTAACTTTTGAGTTTGGAGGAAGTGATGTAACTGCTGCTTGTGTGGTTTTATAAACAGGAATGACTGAGCATCTGTGGCTGTAGTTGGCATTTCGGTTTATGGGTTATGTCTGTGGAAGGTGATTTTCCACCCATTCATGTGCTTTTACTTATTGCTTTCTGCGTGTAGTTTGATTTGATTTTTTCAAGTTTGTTGACTGCTGTTTTTTTGTGCAGTATGCATAATAATAATTGCAATAGTGTTAATGTGAACAATATTTCAGCCGACAGACGCGCTATAAAGGAACGCCGCGTAACGTGTATCGGCACATTGTCGTGTCTGAGATCAAAGAAGCAATGGCTTCTCTGCCACCGGTATGATTACTTGCAGCTCACTGTTACTTTTAATTATCTATGTAAGGATGAAGTGTATAGCAGTTGTGTACAAAGTTAAGAAAGATTGTTCGTAGCTCATAATGGTCATGCATCTCAGAGCTGTGGAGCATCGCCTGCCATGTGGGATCACACAGTGTAACCTCCCACCTGACACAGGTGAATGCACTCGGTTTTATCCCCATTCAGATACTTGGTTTACTTACTCTGCACTCATAGATTATTACTGTTATTATAGATTATTACTATTAATATTGCTATTACTATAGAAGGCTGAATTGCTCTTGGTGGTTGTTTATATATCGTGATGGTGTATCTGTCCGCTGACAGAAACCGCTTGATAGCGACCTAGCCCCCTGTCCTCCAGTAGACAGCATTATCACATTGATGACTGTCTGGAGGATAACATGGAAGATTATTAGAACTACTATTATGTTAATCACATATGCACGTGTATAATGCAGTTCTTACAGTTTTTGGTTAAGCTCATTTTTGTGTTTTGTGTTTCTGTAAAGGTTAAACTTTCTGTTTATTGTAAAGTTTAAATTTACTGTTTCATTATTGTATTTGTATGCATTCTGCCTGAAAAGGCCGTCCCTGAAATGACCTATACTGTGTCGGGTGAGACGTTAAACTCTACTTACTCACTTGATAGTGACCTAACAGAGAGTCAAACCTGCAGTTTTTTTTGATGATAATTTTACCATCTTAGACATTACTCCGCCAAGTTATGGCTGCTTCATCTGACTAAAACCTGGTGGATCATGAAATGAAATAAAATTGAAGTGATAAATGCATTTGTTGGTTTGCACGGAAAGAAAAGGAGACTGATTTTTTATCCATGATCTCATGTTCCGCTAACTAATACCTTTATGTCTCTATATTTGACAATTTCATTTTGTGGTATGCCTTAACGAAGGCCACTTATTATCTGCTCCCAGCTGTTGGTTTGCAGTGCTGGTGGAAGTGATTACATGTGTATGTGGCTGGATGATGTTTGTGAGATTACAGGAAGTCAGTCTGTCTCCAATTCTCAGTCACGATCCTCTGCCGCCGCTTGATTCGGTTGCTGCGTACACACGACCACCAAGGTATAGAATCATGGCATTTGATTATTTTGTTGTACTCACTTCGAGAGTGACTTATCCAATTGTTGCTATCCTTCTACTTTTCACATGTCTTCAGCAGTATACGGACATAAGGATCAAGAACCAACCAGTTGCATGTTCCAAGTATGAAGCATTCGTTAAAGGAGCTTTCTCTCTTTCGTTCTCCGGGTGTTTGAAATACGTTGCTTCACTATCTGAGAGATTTGATTCTGTCCACTGACACTTCTTAACGCTTTCTAATCTTTGATGCTGTCAGCATGTTAGACACTTTTTGTACTTCTGCACTGTGTAAGTCGTTCGGGCACTGTATTGTATTATCTTGTAACATGACATGGGAAATGAGTGACCATACCTAGTGTGTGTTATGGGGTAAAGGTCTGTTGTGGCTGTTTGGGGTGGTGGTATGTCTGACAGCTGCACTGCAGGTGGTCAGATATATAGGTCATGGAAGCTGTTGAGCCATACTCTTCTGTCAGTGATGTATTTAGAATTTGGTTAAGAGAGGCCATGGCGAGTACACAAAGCGCTAGCCTATAACAGGGGTCTGGGGCGGAGCCCCCAGTGGGGTCCAGGGCAGAGCCCCTGGTCAGGAGGTCAGGGGGGCGAAACCCCCCGGAAGCTGAACTACTTTTAGCTTTTGGACGTTAAATGGAAGCGGCAAATTTGCCCACTTTTTAAAAATATGGAAATGCAATAAAACCACAAATATTTGTGTTTTCTCACTAAAAGAATGCTCGCCACTTTAATTCAAACACTGTATCAAATAACTTACCAATCAATTAACACAGTGGCAGACAGAGCAAGTTGGTTGTAACACATAGGCTTACATGTAAAAAAAACGTTCAAATAATAACATTGTTAACCAATAGACCCCTAATGTTAACCTTAATAATGTATCACGCACATTAGTTAGCTGGGACAATGTGACATTATGACATTTGCTGTGCCTTGCAATATGATAGCCTACAAAAATTCGTCTTTGTCATTTCCGAAGGGGGGCGGCATGGCAGACTGCCTCCTCCCCCTTAAATACACCACCGTCTTTTGTCCACTTTTTGCTCTTGTGAGCTACTGATGTGTCTGGTCCTCACGCTTTTGAGTACTTTTGGTCCGTCAAAGATCTTGCATTTTTTAAATATGGAAACGTCTTATTATGTTACTTCTCTGACGTCTAGTGCATTTTGTCAAAAAAGTAAATGTAAAGCCGCAATACCACAATTTTGTTAACAATAACAGACGGGAATATGAACTACTGGTAGTTTGTGTGTTAATCAGGCCAACACGAGCACAAGAGTCTGGCAGTTCGCTCGCCATGTTCTTCCGGTCGCTGGCACCAAATTTCAATCCTCAGGTGAAGATTGTTATGCATTATAATAATAGTGTCATAATCTCATAGCCATCGTTATTGTACTTTCTGTGATTCAGTTTTTAAGGAATCTATTTAACCTGGAGCATTTTGGAGAAAAATGGTCCGTTGAATGTGCTGAGGACAGTATCCTAGTCATCTCACTGACAGTAACTTTTGTCATATGGGCTGCCATTTAGAGATATATATCAACATCAGTTTTTATTACTAAGTCTCTTTGTATGTAGCTTTGCATTCTTAATTTTTGATGCACTACAGCTATGCTGTAGGGCATCTTTGGCATGATGTGTTATCCATTCGTCCATCTGTCATCGATGTGTTGTGGCTAAACAGTAAGTTGTAGGGGGTTGGCGATAGTACAGTTGGATAGGGCACTGGTGACTTCCTATGGGCTGCCAACAGTAACCATTTCTCCATCTGCAGCGGTTTGGCCACAGTTTTCCACGGAAAGTTTCAAGCTATAAGTGGCCATATCTCGGAAACGGTGAAAGGTGGGACCAAGATTACTACTAATCACTAATAGGAAGTGGCATAAGGCCTTTCAGATGAGATGAAAATCGTCGACCTTTGATGACCTTGAAGGTCAGTATTGCAACAGGAACTGTATAGGCCAGCTCGTCTTCCCTAGCAACAGCTGGGCTTTCTTGTTAATGTTTTGAACTATGTAGTTTTACATAGCTAAGCCAAAGATTAGTCGAAGTTGCTGTGTTCAGCTGTGGTTTGACAGCAATTCAGTAAATAAAAAATATGATGATGAAATTGATGATGATGATACATGGACCATTGGTTGGCATGTAGAACTTAATGTGTTTTTGCACCCCTTGTTTGGGTTTAAAATTTCACTGTAGTCAGTGTCAGGGTTCATGGTGTGCTTAAGATATCCTTGAAAATGTTTCAGTTTCGGAAAAATAAATTTGGGGCCCTTGAAAGTGCTTGAAAACGGATAAGATGCTTGAAAGTACTTGAAAATCCTTGAAAAGTCCTTGAATTCAAATTTCCATTATGTGAAATTTTGCATTTAATTCCATTTTTGAAGCAAACACTTCTATGCATATTTTTAGTGTATGGTTCTTATTTCACATTTTCTTTAAAGGATAAAATTTCGCTTGCTACACTCATGTCATTCTGCAGCTGTTACAGCGTTATCCAGATTTCATTAGTTTATTGGTGAGTAAGAACAGTACACCTCAGTGTCACATAACAGTCTAAATTTTGAAGCACCACATTTAGTATATGCTTTTTTACCATGATTTTGTTGCTTGAAAATGCAAATTTAGCTCCTTGAAAAGCCTTGAAAAGTCCTAGAATTTTGTAC
>Ga0209454_1002444_pt1 | contig 12612 bp, 8 predicted proteins | sample WorMetHERISLAND1_2_FD_187400 | JGI IMG/M metagenome (GOLD analysis project Ga0209454, IMG submission 187400) | Marine gutless worms symbiont microbial communities from Max Planck institute for Marine Microbiology, Germany - Olavius geniculatus... | ecosystem: Host-associated > Annelida >...
CCTCAAGTGTCCCCACTACAACTAGATCCTGGCTACGCCACTGGGATGTAGGGGGCACTAGAGGAGTAGGATGTGAGGAGGGTTGTCCCCACATCTCTTTCCACCAGGATAGAAAATCTTCCAATTTTCCAATGAAGTTTTCTAATGCATTTTGACACTATTTTGAGTAAGTGAGTAGGCTAAATACAGGCTACGTCTGCTGTGGAGGAGTGGCACGTGTCGCCAGTGCCGCCCCTATGGCGACGCAAATGAGCCCCGATGCTTTCTTCGTATTTGCATACTTATTGTCGGCGACCTGGCCGCGCTTTTGTGGTGGAAATGAATTAGCTGAAGATGGGAAGCAGCAACGGCGTCAACGTAATGTGTGCAGCTGACAGCTGTCTCTGTCGCTGCAACACAATGCAATGCACAATGTTACGACGTCATGCGTTTTAATTTGATAGCAGCACGATTGCTACAGTGTCGCTGCTTTGCCGGCTGTGCGAGATCGTCGGCCGCGGCTGTGCATATTGCCTAATTGCCAGCGCTATAGTCTCGTGGGATTTTGTAAATGACAGGATTAAATAAAATCAGCTTTTGCATGATGATAATAAGATTTTGCAGTAGAACTTGTAATATTATGCTGTCGATAGTCGGCTTTAATGTCAACATTCTCGGTAGAGCAGTAGCAAAGCTAAAACTCGAAAATGGTTTGGACGGATGATTTCAGAAATGTGAATCTCCCCGTAAATAAAACACATGCGGATATTAGCCTATATAGTGGCAGTGGCGTGGCGTGGCGTGGCGTAGCGGTAGCGCGTTTCATCCGATAACGAAGTTACTCTACACCGGGCCGGGTTAGTACTTGGATGGGTGACTGCCTGCGGGCAGGTAAACCATCTCGGTATGTAACCAGCCGCCTAGGTCAACTTATAGGGTGTTTACACGATCCAGCAAACGTCCAGCAAACTTCCAGTAAATGTATTCAAAATACACATAAATTGCTGTACTTTTGCTGGATCGTGTAATCAGTCCGGGGTAGGTAAATCAAGTACCGACCTATTTGACTGGGGTTAAGGCGGGGCACGTTTACCTGTGTCAGGTGGCAGGTAACATTTTGTGATCCCATGTGGCAGGTGACGCTCCGTAGCTCTGTAAAGGGTTTGCTCCTTAAGAGCTATACACCATCTTTAACTCTGTACCTTTACTTCCCTTTACAGCAGCAGCAGCCAACAGGCTTAGCTTATTCTGGGGGAAAGTTTAAAGTAAATGCAGCCATGTGTGTTTAATTCTCTTCCAGACAAATAAATTGACTGATGATGTCTAAGCAAGCGTGGCTTGACGGCAGTTAGCATTTCGCAGAGCGTTTTTATCGCCAGGAAAGTAAGTAATGACAGTGCAGCGCTGGAATGGAGGTTCTTCGTCGTTAGCAGGTAAAACGTCATGTTTCGGTTTAACGTTGAGAACTTTGGGACGCGAAGATATTTTATGCGGTTAGCACACCCGAAGTAAAGAATTTCATGGGAATGTTTACGGTTGACATTGATGGATCGATCGATCGCTGCGCATGGACTCGCATGCGTCTGAGCGAGTTACGAACTACGACCGAACGCATCAATCCACATGCAAACTGTCGTCTGAGCCAATCGACTTAGAGATGCGCCATTTAAAGAAATGCCCGGCGCCGACGATGATGTACCGTCGCTGAAAATATCGCGAGATGTTCGTAAACCGTGGTGTTTAGCGACGTCTTCAGACACAGATATCAAAAGCAAAAGATTTAGTTGTCTGTGGAGTTCATATACCCACTTATTTCACGGTGGCGCTCGTAGTGCTATGACCACCATTATGTCCGGAGTGGTAAAACCGGTTGATAAGTCCACCGTCTCCGCGGGCGCAGTCATGCGTGACCTCGCAACCGAACGACAGCGTGTAAGCGTACGCTATTGACGGTCTCTACGACCATAGAATTACTGCGTTAAACTGCAGTCTGCAGTGTATCGGCGCGTTTAATACCCACTTCAGAGAATGGTTTAATATAGACTCGGGGCATTTGCAGACAGAGACAGCGGTGTTTGCAGGGCGTCTAATGCGGAAAAAAACGGCTGCGATTTTTAAACGCAAATTTGGCGAACAAATTATAGTGATTGCTTTCTGTAAGTTGAGGACATGTGTGGGCTTACTTTTTTAGGCGTGGCGGTTGTTGTAACTAAATTAGGCCTACGAACAAAAAGCGTGGTATTTTTGACAGCGGTGTCGGTATGCAGCATTCACTATCGTTAAGTGCGGGGTATACAGCTCTGAACCAATAGAGCCGTCCATACATGATCCGAGCCCTGGACGAGACGAGACGCACTCGAACGGACGGACGAAGGTGATGACGGAGCGACCTCTATCGAGTCATCTGGAACTGTTATTCGTCGCCATTGACCATCAGTCAGTCAGGGAGGCAGCTATCAAGCCACGAAGGCGCCCCTGCCTCTGCCATTCAACATGGCCGGGAACGCTCGTCTAGCGCTGTCTAGCGGCGGACTTTCGCGTCGTCGCGTCGCGTAAACTCAGCGTTCAACTAAACTGAAGTTCTTGGCGCCTTCGTGCATCGACGTCAGTGAATGCGCTCCGCGTTCTATAGGACGCACTGGTGTCCACAGCCCGCAGATGAAAGAGACGACATGGCATCATTTTTTCTACTCGTTTTGCCGGTTTATGAGAATCCCTTCATAAACCGAAAATTCATTCTGGTTACGTGCGCCTGCCGGCAGCTTCTGTTTTAGGTCCTTGTCCTCCTTGAGCTGACGACGACGCTTAGCGTTATTTTGTACAGACGCTTTGTTTCTGTTGCGGCTTTGCTCCATATTTTTTCCTCGAATTCAAGGAGGAGGAAAAAGAACTTTATGGCGCGTCCGTTAAAAGGTAAAAAAAAGTTACAGCCCGGTACTTGCTATAACGCTTCTTACATGAGACGGACTCAAAACCAGAAGCGCTTTCACAATATCGGAAGTGGCAGCTGATTGGCATGAGCTAATGATATCGCAGTGCACTGTGCGGCCATTCATTACTCGCGTCAGCAAACAACTGGACGCGGTTTGAAGCAAGCAGTCGTAGCATATCGTCTCAAACAACCACACTAAGCCTTCACCACGTAGCCCGTAAGCTACTACTCATTTTTTATCCCACGGCGGGTAGGAGGCTGAGTTGACCTGAGCAACACTGCTTGTGGCACTGTTGGTACACGGTGCTTATCATAATGTTACTCCAATGCACTGGCTGCAATTTGCACTGCCTTTTTTGGCTCTGGGAGTACCAAGTCGTGCCAAGTAAGAGCGGAACGACAGTACCCATACCGATGCCTCGTAACATTTCCATCGGTTCCTTCGCGGAATCGTCCTTCCGTCTCTCGGAGCACTTGCGTGCTGTGAGAAATCTGGACGTAGTTTGGCGCGAACGTCGACTCAGCCAAGAAACTCGCTTGATGGCGGTGGTCTGCTCCGGGCACAGAACAGATCACCGTGATGTCGACTGGTGATAAGTTATGATAACGTTGACAGACTTTCAAAACTTTCTCGTTGGCGTTCGTTCTTCGATCCATCGAAAATCTGAAAGCAGTCGCGCCGTGGCAGGGGTATGCCTCTGAATTTTGAAGTGTCGGAAAATGTTCATCACTTTTGTACTAAAAAATGCAAAATTTTGTGCTGAAAAACCTCCATTTGGGGGAATTTGGGGGAAAAGTTGAAATTTTGAGCACACGTTATAATCTTCTCTGTCGTAACAGACACTCGACTGTAAGACGTCCATATTTCTACATGGCATGATGGCCTCACGGACGCTGCAATGCAATAAAGTTGTGAGGCCGTCAGCTAACGCATGGACAAAGTTTATGACCTCGTCACTTGGCCTCGCATAGTCAGTTTTGTTCGCACCTTTTCTGCTAACAAATATCACAGTCACGCCACCATTTTGATGAATTATTGTTTGGCTTTGGTGCTAGATATAAGCCCACCTCCTGGAACAAGACCAGTTTCTCCGGGCATAATTTTCCCGGAAAAAACCTCCTATCCCTGCATGCAAACTCCAGTTTGGAAAAATAACAAAAACCACGAACAGGTAGGCTATACCTTTTTGTCCACCAGGAATTAAGCAATAGTGATTTTTACATGTACGCACAAGTAAACTGTTGCAATGTTTTAATATTATAATATCTTCATTAAGTGGATTTCTGTTGGAATGGGACTCATATCAATGGGCCTATGTCCGTTGCCGGTACGACGTACTATACGGCGTAGTTGGTCGTGGTAGAGGGGAAAGCCGCGGCGTCCGCCAGAGGTTATACGTCTGTGTATACGGAAGTTGCGTGTGTTTTGACTTGGGAGGCATGCCACGGACTGTGAAGTCTTGTGTGAGCACGGACGGCGGCTTGGAAAGACAGAGAGTAATCGCTCAGAGCGCCTGAAGAACTGCTGCTCTACATACTTGTGTCCATCAAGTTATTTCCACTCGTTTGCAGGTCATACTTTTGCGCTCTTTTGTAAGGTTGCACCACACACGGTTCATTGGAAAATTAGGAGAGTGTGAGGAGCTAGAACATTGAATTCGCGTGCGATTCTGATTGCTTTTGTTTTCGTTTTATGGCTGACGCAGGCGCTGGTTCAGTGGCGTAACTACTGACCCCTCGGACCCCGCAATGCGGGGAGCGGATCTGTGGGGCTCAAAATTATGATGTTCATTTTTTTCGGAGAGCAAAAAAAACACAAAATTTGATGTTACCAGATGAGGTTTCTGGGGGCGTCAAATGCTGTAAAATACGTTTTCCGGGGCTCCCGGACTGCGCTGGGGGGAGCTCACGGCGCTCCTCCATAACTTCTGACTGCATTGAGGGGCCTATTCATACTTGTAAGAAAAAAATGCGGAGGGAAAAGAAAGGGCAGAAGAGAAAGGAAGGGACAGAATTACGGGCAGAACGGGAGAAGAGGGAGTGTAAAGGGAGGGGAGAAGGAAGGAAAGGGGGCTAAATGATTTTCTGGCAGGGAGGAGGCGAAATTTGAAGTTACGCCACTGCGCTGGTTAAAGCACTTTGTGATCAGAAGTGCTAAAAAATCTCGGACCTGCATGGCAGATTTTCCTCGTTTGTAGCTTATAAGGTACAGTACTTAGGCCCTATACTTATTGCTAGTCCCGCTGAGGGCAGGAAAGAGTTGACGCAGGCAGTATTTGAGCAACTTGCAACTGCACTGAACCTAAGTATACGAATAAAATACTCTACTATTACTGATGACAATGTTTTTGTTGACACTTTTTGTTTAACTGCACCGGGTATAAGTACATTAAATTATTTACATATTTGCTTACTTTTTAGCGCAGGTGCACGTAAGAAGTGTGGTTCATCTGGAAAATCGATCTCACATTAAGCCACAGTAGAGTAGAGCAGTGTAGTTTTTTTAGCCTATAGTTAAACGTTTCGTCCTCGGCTGTGATGGGCGGATTTCATCTTTTTTTCGTAGCTTACACAGTCGACTCATTCACTCATTCGGCTGTGGCCTGCAGACTGCAGTACCTGTCCCCAGACCAGTGACGTAGCCAGGGGGCGGAGGGGCCCAGGCCCCCGACCCCCAGATAAGACGGCCTAATCACACGTTCAAACTGCACTAAATATGCCAATTTGGTCACTTGATTCACAGGAAAATAATTAAAATTGTTGCCACTAGATCTCATATTTCAATGCTAATGCGTCAAATTCGATGTCGGCGGCTGGGGCTGCGTCCCGGACCCCGCTGTGGGAGCATACAGCGCTCCCCCAGATCCAATGCTGGATTATAGGAGTCCCACTTTTAAGGCAGGGGAGGAAATGCGGAAAGCAGCAAGGGGTAAAGGAGGGAAGGGCAAGAGAGGGAGGAAAAGGGAAGGAAAGGGAAGGGAGGTGACAGTAAGAGGAACGGAGGGGAGGCTTCCAATTCACATTTCTGGCTATACTTCACTATCTCCAATATTGCATTCAGACGGACGGCACTGAGCAACTGTCACGGTCGCCGCTTTGTTAATTGCGTGACACCAAGACCCTGGCGTCTAGAGATAAAGTTCTGGGTACTTTTACCATATAATGGATAATTAATAAAAGTATATACCCAGAGGCAATGTTCATCATGTTTGGCAGGGGTCAGAGAATGTCGGACAGCAGCGCAGCATTTTCTGGCATCTGAGGACTCTTTCTGGCGTTTTGTGACATTTAGAAGTCACGATGCAGACAGACGACAGACGACGCTACGGTGAAATGTCGCAATAGGCGGAATCGCTTCCCCGCAAGAGCGATGCCGTCTGATACTGCAGAGGCACGGCACCCACGTTGTCCGGGCCTCTGCATGCAGCATGTGTAACATCCGTTTTGAGCAACCGAGTACCAAGTTGACCCCACCCAAGGAAGGCAAAGATCAAAGATCCAGCAGCATAAGCACGATGTCGGGCCTGTCGGCCGCACACGATGCTACATTCCATTGTCTTGCAGGGATAACTGCACTATTAATCGTTAGGCGTCGCCTCTTCCGTCAATGTCCGAGTTTCCCGGGCGTTCGAACAAACAATATGTGAACAGCCATTTGTCATATTTTTGACAGGGTTCGTTTCGAATGTCAGCTAGTCAGTAACGGCTTGAACAATGCCGGTTGCTGTTCCACTGTACAGTCGGCTTGTGGGGCTTTGCGAGCGCGCATAGAAACGTCGTTCCATTTGCTTGGCATTTGCTGCGGCGCTGACCGGAGGGGTTAACTGGCGTGTATGGATTCGTCATTTTGTACTGTATTTGGCGTTAAACCACAGTGTCCTGTCTCATTAGTATAATACCCGATAGCGGTCATTTTACCAGAACGTCAAAGTGAAAAACGAGATCAAGAAGAGAAACTGCAGACCGGATTTTAACATAGACCATCCACGCTGCGGACGGCATGCTGCAGTGCAGTCAGTTCGCAGAAGTCGTGACATTTTCACTGGTCGTCACTTCAGCTTGCAACCACTCGACATTTGACCCTCCGCCGTCTTCTCGCTGCCAAGAGGTCATGACCTAACCAGGTCACAAGCTGGCGGGTCAACTCTGCACCACTGTAATGCCGTTCACCCGTGTATCAGGCCACTGCGTATATGAGTTTAGTGAGCGATGGCATTGAAAAGAAGCCTGCTGTAAACTTGCCGTAAATTCACGTGAATTTATGAGAATTGCCCGAACTGTTGACTTTATAGTAGGACAGCACAAAACATCTTGTGGCATAATGACATTTATTTCCGTCGAATAAACTGCCGTCGCTCTCGTCTTGGCCCACAGACAGTAAATCGCAGTAAATCAACTTCCACGCACCTGCAGAACTGTGTACAGGCCGGACCGCCATGCAGATTATGGTCCCTCCAAGCCCTGAGGCTTGAAAGCGACTGCGGGGCCTTTTGTAAAAGTTTTTGTTCAGAAAACCACAAATTTTCTCTCTGGAAATTTTTGGACCCGCGGTCCGGGTCCGGCCCTGAGGCTTCAGCCTAACCAGCCTTATGGATGATCCGATCCTGCGCCTAATACCCCGTTTACACGATCCAGCAAACGTCGAGCAATGAGCACGTGTATTTTGAATACGTTTGCTGGACGTTTGCTGGATCGTGTAAACGGGGTATAATTCAAGTGAAATAAAACGCTGCAGCTGCACAAATTGTCGTTTCTACAGCTTTAGCATTTTGCGGCATGTCGTAATAAGGTGTGATGCTATTTCAGCCAACGGTGTCTGACTGTCTATATCAGTCCGTGTGTGATGTGTGCATTACAGTGATGCGCGATGAGTTCCGTGAGGAGCCTGCGGACGTGGAACTGGCGACCGGTCACGCCGCCGTGCTTCGATGTCGACCGCCGCGCGCCGAGCCCGAGCCCCGAGTCACGTGGCAGAAGGACGGCGGTTCGACCGTACCGGCTGACGGTGAGCGTGTGTACGTGGACCGGTCTACCGGCAGTCTACACGTGCTGGACGCGCGGCCCGATGACTCCGGACTATACTCGTGTCTCGCCGAGAACGTCGCCGGTCAGCGTCGCAGCGCACCCGCCCGAATCACCGTCAGAGGTCAGCACGTCTGATTTTAGTCATAGATGTAAAAAACGTGCCAGAAAAATTTAAAACAAAAACGTTTAAAAACGTTGAATAAAAACGTTGGCCCTAATTTGTCCAATCTCTTGCCTAACGCCCAATGCTGCATGTGCAGTATAGCTGAGACTAAAAAGAGAGAGAAGTTTATTTAATTTTAATTCGACCATATATCACCAACTAAGTTAACTATACCAGCACTATGACTCACTAATTTTTTCTGATGTGGTTTTAAAAGTGCTTCTCGAAGTTCTTGATGGATTTTCGATGAACTTTTTTAAAATAAAAAACGTTAAGAAAATAAAAAGAACGTTGAAAACGTAAAACGTGGCAAAAATAAAAAAAGACGTAAAGAAAACGTTTATTACATTTATGATTTTACCAATATCTGGACTTTCTTATGAGTTTTTCTCGTTTCAACTTTTTCTCAGTTTCATCTAGTTATCGTTATTTCTCTCTTTTTCTTGTACCAGTTTTAGATGGAGCTCTCCCGAAACCGTCTGTTGGTGTTTTTAATGTTTTATTTATTTTCTTTGCTTTCGTTTGCATTTAAAACATTCAGGTTAGTTTTAGTTTAAGTGCTAAATTAAAACTGGCACCTTGATGGTCAAGTTTTAGGGCAAAAATTTTCCGGCAGGCCAAAATTTAAGAGGGACAATCGTCGATTGTTCTTCTTTGCCTCCCTCCATCAGCTAAGAATGATGTTGTGCTTATAATTTTTCCACAACATGCAGTCCACGTGGTGTGCTGTTTTTACGCTGCAGAGAAGCCGCGAATTGTCGAGAGTCCCAAAGACGTCGTTGCCAAGGAGACGCAGAACGTGATATTTCACTGTCGAGCCACCGGCGATCCGACGCCTACAGTCATCTGGAAGAAATTAGACGGAAAGATTGCCGCCGACAGGTAAACGCCGGGATAAGCCTGTACTATGTTTGAGCAGACAGAATACGACGGCTAATCGTTCGTCAGATGACAAGATGCGTAGAAATATTTTAATTTTGCACGTTCAGAACCGACAAAAATGAGCCCTATCTGGCTTAGTCTTTTGCAGCAACGATGCTGATGTTAAACTGCGTGCAAAACGACATTGCATGGGATTATAGTTCAGTTGCGTTGCACGGATAGTTAACATGGTTAAATGCTATAGTTCTTCATAGGAAACCCATCTCAGATCTACGGAGCGTCACCTGCCGTATGGGATCACATATGGGATCCGACTGTAGGCATACAAGGCGATCGTACTGGCAGTTCACTTCACTTTAATTCAGTTTGTTTCGTTAGCCCTGTACGCGCCTCAACATTAAAAGTAAGATAAGTAATGAATGAGTGACAGCGGACAGCCCAAGGACGCGATGGGTGGCGCATATCGTTTTTCATTATCAACAGTTCCGATCTACTCGGAATTTCGAGGAGGAGCTGCAGTAGGTTTAGCTTATATCGGATCTGTCGGCAGTCGGTCACTGCATGCTCGGCGGGCGGGCGTGTGGAGCTGGATTATCGTGGTCGTTATAACGTCGAAGCATTGCCTCCTTCTCTTGCTGCTGCTGCTGCGGCTGCTGCTGATGATGATGATGATCAGGAGCGTCATTTGAGGGGGAGAACAGGGGCGTACATGGATCTTCTAAGGAAAAATTCTTGAAAGATCCATGTACGCCCTTGCTCTCCCCCTCCTTCCCTCCCTCCCTCGTGAGTTCTACGTAAACAACTGACGACAGAATTTTGGTCCCCGATTGACCTTTATTCACTGCAGTGTAAACTAATAAGTTGATTGTCAGAAAAATCAAACATTGCTGCCATCGGATGTTACAATTTTTGACTGAAATGCACCAAGTTTGATTTCGGCTGCGACTCTGCCTCAGACCCCGCTGAGGGAGCTTACAGCGCTCACCCGGACCACCTAGCTGGATTCAAGGGGTCCTACTTTTAAGGAAAGGGAAGGGGGAAAGGAGGGGAAGAGGGTAAGGGATTGGGGAGCTACAGGAAAACGGAGGGGAGTGGGAACAAAGTCGAAGCGACTGCGACCTCCGCCAATGATTTACTGAAATGACGCCACTGTTGTTGATGATGATAATGATGGGATGTGTGTTTGCGCGGCAGATCGTACATAATGGCTGACCGGACGCTTCAGATCGAGCGCGTACGGATCTCAGACGAAGGCGTCTACGTCTGCCGAGTCGAAAACAGCGTCGGCTGGCGCGAAGCTGAAGCTCGACTTGTCGTTCATTGTACGATGCGTTCATTCCTTGCTTTCATCTCTTTATACACCACACACACCACACTCTTAGACTATCCATGTATAGAACGCAAAGGCTCCGTGTGCAGCGCAGGAAAAAGTTCTTCAGCGTAACCGGCTTGGATCAGGGTTCCATATGGAACCTTACGCCAAACGCAGCCTCTCGATAAACTGCTAAAATAGTATTTTAATCTTGTACGCTTATTAGGTATGAAACGAGGTCGAGGCTAAAAGTCACTAAAAGGTGCAGTCTTTCTCTACAACGTCATATATGCTCAGATTGATGTTTTTCTTTGACAAAATTGCATAGTTGTATTCAGATATTTGAGTGAGTTTTTTGTGGCGGACAGAGGCATCCAGTTCAACTGTTTGGTGTCGAAGTAACTAAAGGACTCTGTAGTTACTGAGTAAGGCGGCTTTCGTGTACTCTGCGTGTAGGTGATGATTTTTTGTGTTTTACACTGGCAAAAGTTAAGTTAGTTTTCGTACGAGTTATCAGAGAACTTCGATTACCCGGTCGGGTGCAGTCCATCAGAGTTCGTATAAGTGTAGTCGTGCGTGGAACTATGCGCCCTACAGCGGTCATTTCTCGTACTATACACTCACCAATCGTGTACTACAAATTTCATGCACTCTGTGAGACGATTGCTTGGAGGAAATAATTCAATTTGTGAAATGCTGAGTTGAGAATCTGTTAGCGCTTCTGTTACAAAATGCGTGGGTGAAAAAAGTGCCGTAAAACATTCGCATTTCTCATAGGTTTTGGTCAGTAAGTAAGTAAATAAGTAAGTAAAACGTATTTTGTATTGCGCATTCCGTTAAAAGGAACATGTAGTTCGCTGAAAAATAGTTGCGGGTATAAACATTTCTCATCCTTTTCCTTCCCCTTATCTTTTCCCGACCTTTTTCCGTCGGCTGTGGGACTAGAGACTAGACCGCCAGTTAGAACATATGCCGTAGGGTGCTGGCATACGTGTAACAAAGTGCGATAAAATAAAACAAAACAGGCCAAAACAAGTGCAAAACAACCGATTTTGTTTTATTACAGCGCCGCCGTCCTTCGTGGTGACGCCACGTGACAAGCAGGTCGGCGTCAATCGCCAGGTGGCGTTTCGATGTCAAGTTACCGGAAACCCGCCGCCAGCCGTCTTCTGGCACCGACAGTCGTCTGAGGTAAACGGTATCTTTCTATAAGTAGAGCTGCTGCTACGTTTACGTCTTCATTGGTTGTTTTTTAGCCGACCGTACTTAAGTTACCGTCGAGCTATTTACATGGTTGTCGTCGTCTGTCCATCTCTCCGTCCGTCCGTCGTCTGTCACAGATGTATTGTGGCTAAACGGTAAGTCGTAATGGTTTATGGCAACTTTCTGTAGGCTGTTAATAGTAACCATGTCTCCATCTGCAGCGGTTTGGCCGCAATTTTCGGTTGAAAGTTTAAAGCTATAAATGGCCGTATCTCGGAAACGGTGAGAGATAGGGCCAAGATTACTATTAATCACTAATAGGAAGTCGCGTACGCTTTTTAAATGAGATGGAAATCATTGACATGGATGACCTTGAAGGTCACGGACAACCCGTACGGTCCTTCCTGTACGACTGTACCAGTACGATCTTAGCGACAGCTGAGTTTCTTGTTTTATGTAGGAAAACGTTAACGTTTTGATCAGATGTCAGGAGTGTCTGACCTTGCCGAGAAATCGCTTTGCTGCTAGTCCTACTTTCTGTTATTTTTTGTGGCATGCTGTTTCTGTCACCCAACCAACAGTGTGTAAGCACTTGAGCAAGTCGCACTCGCTACTTAGTCGCTGATAAATTTATTACCCGGTATTATTATTATCGTCATTGTCATCGTATCAGCATGATCAGCAGCAGCAGCATGCCAAGAAACCTCGCCTTTCCGCGGCGCTACAAATTCTACGAAGAGGTTTCAACTACGACACCAACCACTGGGCAGTTCAGCATGTCTACCGAAGTTCGTTGTTGGCAAGTTTGTAGCCATGCAGTGTGCGGAAATGAAAACCGTGGCGGCAAACTGATCGACGAACAACGACGAACTTCGGGTTAGAAATGCTGAATCGGCCGACTGATCTAGTGGATCGTGGCAGGTGGGTGTCTTAGTTGAAACAACAGCGACTTCTAAAATGTTTTACCTACAACCGTTTCCACAATTCCACCTTGGCTTCTCAAACGCCCTAACCGTGACTTCAGCTTATGCTGTTATGATAAAACAACTACTAACCCTGAAGTGTTCAAACGCAAATTCTTTGAGCTTCGCTCAGAGTTTTCACACCATGTAGGGA
>Ga0209454_1002446_pt1 | contig 12609 bp, 7 predicted proteins | sample WorMetHERISLAND1_2_FD_187400 | JGI IMG/M metagenome (GOLD analysis project Ga0209454, IMG submission 187400) | Marine gutless worms symbiont microbial communities from Max Planck institute for Marine Microbiology, Germany - Olavius geniculatus... | ecosystem: Host-associated > Annelida >...
CCAATAAAAGTATGATAATGTCCGGAAAGCGAAAGCGAAAGCGAAAGTTTATGCAGTAAATTCCACGCCACAATGTTTATGACGCTCTGCGGGTCGGCTAGCTCATTGCGGGCTCTCTTAGTCCGAAAGCCTGGTATCTACTATAGGGCCTAGCCTAGGCCATTTAGAAGATGTAGGCGCGCGAAGAGTGATAATGCAAACTACGCAGGCCTGTGCGCCGTTGTGAACCGACAAAGACAGTTCCTCGATGATGATGATGATGATGAAGGACGAATAAACTTTAGCGTGGCGTTAAGTCCTAAGACTACAAGGACACGTATAAATAAGCTTAAACAGTGAAGTCACGTATTAGTAGTCAGTGCAATGACACGTTCTTAGTCCTGTCTGTAAGACCGGGCAAAAAGTTCGGTTTTCAGTCTGCTGCGGAAAATTTGCAACGACGGCGATGACCGGACTGACTCCGGCAAACTGTTCCAGACCGATGCAGCAGTCGCTGGAAAGGTGCGGTCGCCAATGGTAGAACGCACAGTGCATGGAGCGACCAGCGCTGATGTAGTCGAAGAGCGCAGTCGTCGACGTTCGTTGAGGTGTGACACGCGCTGAAGATCTGAAGCCAGGTAGCCAGGTGCAGAGCCGTGGAGGCAGCGATACACTAACACTGCCAGCCGGAACGAAACGCCTTCCGGCATCCGAAGCCAGTGTAATCTGCGCAGTAACGGCTGAATGTGGTCCTGACGACAAGCTTTGAAGATCAGCCGTGCAGCGGCGTTCTGCACAGACTGAAGCCTGTTCGTGAGTTGCTTCGGAAGGCCGGCAAGAGTTGCGAAGCCGTAGTCCATCCTGGAAAGCACCAGCGCCACGATGAGCGACTGCATCACGTCGTTTGACACAGATCGTCGTATATGCTTCGTAGTTGTCGAAGGGCAGCAAAACACTTCGAACATATCTGACTGACTTGGGTACGCATCGTCAGCGTCAATGAAAATACCGAGATCGCGCACGATCGAGGACTGTCCCCAAAGTCTAGGACAACACGGGAACAAAGTTTGGTGGCATTCGCCTTTCCTTTGGATAAGCTTGCCGTAAACTTAGCCTTGGACTCGCACAGCATTGGCCGTTGAAATACAGCGCGTGCGCCTGCCGCTTCTGGAGAAAATCCGTTCGGTCAGAGCAAACATCTTGCATCCGAAATCGGTCTTGTTAATCGGCTTGGCAAAAAAACTGCGGTGCGAAGTAGTTTTCACAGATTTCTTGTTGCCGCGGTGGCGAGTGTTGATTTGTACTGTCTATTCAATCCTTCGATCAGGTTTTGAAGATGTTGACCTCCAACACATTCTTGCCGCGCGACCGATGTTGGCACAATGTTTGCGCCGATCGATCGGTTGCGCGGACGATCGCCACGCGTGTGCATACATTACAATAACGATAGTGATAATTATCAAAGTGTTCAGAATAGGCCTACCTTATCGTTTACTTTGGTGGTTTGTTATTTGTTATATATTACCGTATTGGTTTACCTCTCCGCGGACCGTCACCCATCCAGGGAGTAACCACTTGATAGCGAGCAAACCAAGAGTCGAACTCACTATCTATCGATCGTCAGATTAACGTCCTTACCGTTACGCCACCAAGCCAGCCACCACTTTCGAGCCTAACTATACCACATCTGAATGATCTGATAGGCCTGGGCAAAGTCAGCGCTGTATTAGCGTTGCAAAACTTTGCAGTGGTGTTCAGGCTTTCACTTTGCCTTTCTTCTTTTTTCTCCTCTACACTTTTTGCCGGTTTCCGGTCTTTTTGTTTCTTTTCTTTTTTTTCGTCTGCTGTCTCTTCCCTTTAATCCAGCTATAGAAGGTCTGACAAAGCTCTGGAATACCGCAGCTGTGGTTTTTAATGCTCTCCAGGCGGCCGGTTTTTGCGAAAGCTGGCCGCTACACGCATTTTGGTATATCATAAAGTTAAACAGTCATATTAAAAAACCAAAACACGAAGTATCTGCTGAAACATTGGACAATACTTTTATTCTTTCAAACGCGAAATGTATAGCTATGCACAAAATTATAATGGTTGAGGTCAAATTGGGCCTTTAGCTAAGGTATAGGCCTAGTCTAGGACGAAACACGTAGTACATGTTGTACCGGTAGGCTTCGCTAAGCTTGTTTCTTCTATCAAAACGTCATCCAGAAATTTGTAGCTAGTCCATTGAATCCAAAACTTATTGCACTGACTAATAATACCGAATAAAGAAGTTTTATACGGTGTGTTCCATAAAAACATCCACTCACGTTATGTTTTAGGCCCCTATATCTCCGTGGAAAATGTTCCGATTTCCACCAAATTTTCAGAGAATGTTTAGGAGGAAACAAGTATTCCACCGGTAAAAAGTTAGGTATTCTTCGCTACCGGTCGCTGTCCGTGCATCGTGTAAGCTGTACTCAGAACGCAGACTGCATTGCACGCCTCTGAGGACACGTGGGCGATTGGGATGCTGAATGCAGTTGCAGTGTCGCCCGACTAACCCACGTTTCCCTAGTTAGAGAGCCGCGAGCAGCAAGGGTCGCTGAGCCTAGTGAGTCACAATCACTTTGCGCCAGTCATAAGCTTATGTTTGATTACCCAGGCCTAGGGCCTACTTAATGACTCTCAAAGCAACACCCGTAGGCCTAGAAGCAGAAAGAGCATTCGCAGCTGAAGGATTTTATGCTCTAAACTACGCTCTACGCTGGGAGACTACACTCTTAATACACTAAGTATTTTTAGATCAGACAGTCACTAACTTTTTTCTATAACGCTCAACGTCAGGTAATTCATGAATCACTACATTAAGGAGGCTATAGGCAAGTATTCGTATAATAAAAGATGCACTACAGAGTTATTGTTTACAACTACTTATTGCCTGTCGACCTCTGCCAGTCAGATTAAGATTTTCTCATTAACAGAGTCATTGAACAAAATACCGGTATCGATACCGGTATACCGGTATTGCCTTTCTTGAATACCGAAATACCGGTATTGCCAAACATCGTCGGTATTGGAGGCGCTAGCTACGACACACATTTTAAGAGTGAACTGCGCTGCAATGGCTAGAGATAAACCTGGACAACCTGCGTATGACATTTTTAGCATAGAACGTACATTTTTAAGAATCTAAGTTTCGATCTTTTAAATTTAAGGAGTCTTCCATCATGAGGCCTCAAATTTAAGTACTCTTTCAAAATGCATTAATATCTTATTGCTGTAGGCCTACACTGATTGCCAAAGTGGCAGGACCGCTGCTATCGCGCGTCACGTGAGCTTTGCTCAAATAACTTGTTCTAACAGACATAAAAGATTGTTGGTGCTCAGAATTTCTATGTTATTTTTCTATTCTCCACGGTCGTGATTTTTGCTCCAAATTTTGTATTTTGGAACAAATTTGCCAGCAGGCTAAAATTCAGTCTCAAAACGTGGTAACGAAATTTGGGACAAAATCGACTAGAACTCAGCCCCCGTGCGAATGCACAGAAGTGGACGCACTGGTAGCTCAGTTCATATTTCATTCACTGTGCATCATCTTGCATGTGCCTTAAGATGCCACAGCTATGGACTTTCAAGTGTTTTCCGGTTACATGCAAATATTCAATTAGTGCAACAACAAAGCGGTAAATAATTAAGTGTGAGCGATTGACGAAAAATGTCACAAAAGCAGCTCTGCGCAAGCGATGACAATAACTAATTAAGACAGTCGTTCGTAGAAGAGCAAGTAAGCTTTTTTCTCGAAAACATCCTTGTGTCCGATCTCATGTACAGATGTATCGCTGATGTCGAACCAGCGACCAGAGCGACCTTCATCGTCCGTAGGCCTGTTGACTGTAGGCTGACTGAGATCTACACGCGGTAGGTCGTCGCTGGAGACGAGTTTGATGAGTTGTTCTTTGTCCATCATCAGCTGACGATCGAGAAACTTCTTTTGTAGAAACGTTCTTGCTCTGCTGACGTCGACAGATCTCATTCTGACACAAGCCGTGTAGTGGCCGCCTTCCAATGATCTGCCGCTGTGAACGACCACGCCGTACAAACGGTAGAAGAAGCTGCCCTTGCCATCTTGCTGCTGACGCTAAAAAAGCGACAAAAGAGCAGAAATACCGTCACTATAGAGCAGTGATATAGTCATCCAATCCAAAGTCTTCGTCTCATGGCGCCTCGAAGACAAAAAAAATTAAGCCGTTCTTGGTCTTGAGAACAAATTTGGTTTTCTTTGCCTTGAAAAAAAGCCTGGTTTACATCACTGATATACATAGTGGTTGTAACTTAATCAAGTATCGTCGACTAATCCTCAAAATTATTTTACTGTCATTAAAGACCCCGACGTATCTCAAGTTCGGAATCTTTAATTATGAAAAAATGTCTGTTGTGCTAAATGCACTTAGTCTTAAAACATTTGGCTTATATGAAACCTTTTTCGAAAATTGTTTAGTCTATACTCGCATAAGAGCAAAATGTAACAGGCATAAAATGTAAATTAAGTACCTAATCATAACAGGCTACTGCTAAAACAGCATGTTTGCCTGTACAAAGCAAGAGCAGTTGCAGTAGTAGTACCAAATACACTGACCCACGCAAAGCGGGTGCTGTATGGAGATAGATCGAAATATTCGTCAAACTTCACATGTTTCGAGACTTTGACGTATTTGCCTTCGCTCTAAAGGTACCAGCAGATGTACACATCGACATAATTCCAATAGCGTGGCCATCGTACATTAACATGAAAATTGACACACGTGATATAGTTAGTACGTTAATACGCAAAATGCGTTGGAAAATGACATAAGTCACACTATAGAAAACAAAGTTCAATATTATCAAAATTAACAGTATGCAGTGATATTTCTCAAAATTATCTTCTAGTCGATTAAAGGAAAATGACGACAACGTTTATAATGCAGCAATACATGCATCGCTACAATAGGAAGAACACCTGTTCAAATCTCTTGAGGTGAATGATGAGAATTGCAGGAGGATTGAATATCAGCGTCTGTTTCGTTGCTTTTTGCAGCGTAACTTCTGCCTCGCCTGCTGTAACTAAATATACACAAACGGTGTAAATACGATACGGTTGTATCGTTAATTCGTTTTGTTCAAGAGCATACGTTGTGCTAGCAGTAAGTGGCCAATAACAGAAAGTTAATAACAAAGTTCTATGGACAGTTCAATAATATAATGTCTGTGCTTGGTGAAGGGTTTAACAAAATGATCGTTGTTCACTTAGTTAAAACGTATTGTTTGCCCACATTAACGTTATGGTTGTGAGAATGCTGTCTTTTGTGATAACACACAAAGAAAAATAAATGTGGCATAGAATTATTGTTTCAGACATAATCGTTGATTGCTGCTGGCGTGAGAGCGTTAAACCGTTACAGTATTTTTGCTCCAACATGCCAATGATGTGTCAGATAGACCAGACTAAACTGTTTTTCTATCCGAAGATGTACAATAGTGATAATTTCATACTGTATACGTTGTTACGTTTGGTATTTGGACGCTTTGCTGCTGTTGCACGTAAATATAGAATAAAGTCTATCGGTGGGTCCGTTAGAGATATAACAATAAACATCTATAATTCATTCGTTGCTGTGATCGAGTTTTAGTTCTTGTGTTGCATTTTTATGATTCTACGATTTTTATGTGCATTTTTATTTATATGCATATGCTGTGCTGCCTTTAGCTTAATAACCAATTGATTGATTGATTAATCGATAACAGAATGTGTACTTGCTATAAGAATATAGATAGATTCAGTATTTATTAATATGAATAAAAATGTACGGTTACCATTCAAATTTTGCAAAATAGTGTGGCAGCTAATTCCATGCAACGTTAACTTATAGGGCATAATCAAGTCTCTTTTCTAGTTTATTTGCAAGTGCAAATATCATTCGAATTGGTTAACGTTTGCCAAAGTCACCCTAGAAACAAAGACGGGACTACTGTGTATTAAAATAATGCTACCAGTAGCCCTTACGATGTTACCCCCACAAAAAACATGCAGATTAATATTATTATTTTAGTGAACACAGTTAATTGAAACAAGAATTATCAATGATACAAATCCGTTTAAATTGTTATGCCGAAAATACGATTTAACAATATTCAGACCAATATTACCGCATTTTGAAGCACTAACCTATACAACAGTTGGGACAGATGTATTCGCACTCTTTTTCCCTTGAGAAAAAACGAAAAGAATTCAATATGGAATCTTTTTCATCGTCGTCTAGTTTGTCCGGAACTTGATTCAAGCGAGCTTTGACTTTACTGGCAGCTTCTTTATACAACAAATCAGCCGATGATGACGTGTCATTAACTGCGTGATTTGCTGAAAGTTTATTCTGAGCGTCACCAAAGCTTTCTTGTTCTGTGCCATCATCAATAACACACCAATCATCTGGTACCACTGACGGGGTGTCTGCATTAACTTCGTCGCTACAAAACCCACATTCGTTCTCCGGTACTTGCTGCTTTTGATTTTCACCATTGTGTGCATCATTATTTTCTGTAATCTCGCCAGTGAGTTTAGCCACATTGGAACGATTTGTGTCATCTCCATTCTCTTCTTCGTCTCTTGATTCTTTTAAAACTAACAAAGTAAGATCACTAGACCCATCATCCTCTGAAAGACCCTGCTCCTGCTTCTTAGCGATGTCGCCATGCCCTTCATTCGACTGATTTTTCCCTCTCGTATCGTCATCGCTATCGACATTTATTAGTCGACTCCCATCAGTGCAATTCTGACTGTCACGTGCGTCGTCCGCTTGTTCTTCTGACAAGTTCTTCTGAGCCTGTGACGTGCGATTACTTGTATCGTCCTTTGAAACTAAAAGGTCTTGCTTTGTCTTGTCTTCTGTCTCTGTCTCTGCTGTCTCACGCCGCTCATTCGTTTGATCACTGTTCTTATTACCATTGTTCGTACCACATGCAACGTTGCCATCCATCTTCTTGTCAAAGTTGCCAAGTTTTGAACGATTCCGTCGCGTTTTGGTTTGTCCTGTACAGTCGTACACGTCACAACTGTACACAGTTATAATATCAGTAATAATTATAGTTTTAAAAATCACAAAAACATGACGACATAATAGCGTGCACTAAAAAGCAAATCTCGTTGTCAGATAAACACCAACAACAAATAATAGCAAGACAATACGACAATAAATCAGAAAAAAAACATGCATCATATCTGTGTTTCCGCCACAAATGCTACCTGCGGTCTTAGCAGATTTCTTAGCAACTGATTCGGCTGTTTTTTCTTCCTGCATGAAGGTGATCGGCAGCGACACGTCTAAGAAAGGCTCGAATAGATGATACGGCTAAAAATTAAAAAAACACATTTAAGAAAAATATGTTATTATTGTTATATTAACCAAACGGCATGGGCAAAATTCTGGGTCGGCCTCGGTGTCGGCCGCAAAAACATGACTATCCAGTTGGCCCTGGCCTTGCACATTTGGCCTGCTTTGAGCCATTTTTTAAATTCTTTATAATTCGTTCCAAAAATTTTTAATGGCCATTACATTTAAATTCCCTGATTCTACAACGCAATTCGCTAGAACCTTATGCAAGTTACATACGGTAATCTCTTATTTATGCTTAAACGCCACAGTTTATCTTAACCACGAGAAATTTATCTAAACAATGCAGTTACCAGCGGCACGTTGTGGGTTAAAAATAGTAAACGGGGCAAGAAATTACAATCTCCCGACAGACAGTTGCAAATTTCACACATAAAAGATTACGGGTGCTCAAGATTTCAATTTTGCTTCAAAATTTTCTTAAAAAATGTTTTTTTCATTCAAAACAAAAGTTTTTTCCGACAACAAAAAAATTATCCGGCAGCTCAGAATTAAGAAGGATGGTCTCCCCTTTCCCCTGCCACAACGCGACAGGTTGTTGCGTATGCGTCTAACCGTGTCACAGTTCTTGCAGAGGAACACAGACAAGAAGTGACCGCCGAACACGCGATCGACAACCGTCAGCGCTTCTAACACAACACATTTCAACATTGCATTCACTGGCAATTGCGCCGTGATAAGAACTTCGAAGAAATACGATTCCAAGATTTTGTGTTATACAGTAAGATAAAAAGTCAATATGAATGCAGTTTCATTTTATGCATAACAGGTTTGGAAGGTCTGGTGTGGCAGAAAGATGGTGACAGCAGCTGGCTGCACCGCGAATCCAACTGTTCGCTGGCGCGGGCAATGGATGACCGCATAGTGCGCTGCGGCATATTATTAGTTTACGTCAATCAGGTGCCACTTTCGAGACTGTGAAGCGCTACTGGTTACAAGTCTGACTCCTGTAAGAAACTCGTATCGGATCTTTAACACTAATGCAACCAAACAAGTAAGCTTGCGCGGCGGTAAGAAAAGCAAATAGCCAAACTGCGCCGCAGTCAAAATCATTGCTATTTTCTAATCTTAAAATATTTTCCTTTGCTAACTATGCAAATTAGTGTTCATCTGTTCTTACCCGCTGCCTGATTTTTTAGTGTCTTGTCATCATTTTCTCGTCCACACTTTTTCTGCAAATACAACTATGTTTACTCATGAGAAAATGAAAGTGTGCTATAGTACCGGTACAAATGTTTTGTTTGCTATTTTATGTGTTCGGTATTATCCTAGCAAGTACGTGTCGCACAAAAACAATTTAAAACGCCGCTTTAATTTAACAAAATTTGCAGAGTTTTAAATTACCTACATAGGACTATATATTACCCGGCAGTAGAAAGCAAAAATTCGTGACATGACTTACAGAAGCAAACACAAACTTGTTTTCCTTTCACGCCCGAAACCAATATCGGAAAACACTTTCGTGTTAAAGTGGTTGCTTAAGTAATCATGACAAGTCAAGCAAAAGTTTATAAATTTTTATAAATTTGATCGAAAGTAGTGACAAATAATTTAAAGAATACTTTCATAACACGAGAACAGCATTAATTCTCCCACCTACATACATTTCTGAATGCGATGACAAAAGTTTTAAATTAGTAAAATTATTATGTAAATGTACGAAAAACAATATGTGAATCACACAAGGTATTAAAAGAAGTAGCAATCATAAAAATAAATTGTACAAAAAGTGGCTGTGTAGTCATGACCTTGATGATGAATTAAAATATAAGAATTATCTCAGAGTCTTTAAACGAGTAGTGCGAGCTGCTCAAAGTGTATAAAATACAATAAAACACTTATGGACCAATTTAAATCAAATAAGTTCCCTATGTAAAACCAGGACTAGTACAAGTATAAATAAACTTACATATAAAAATATTGATCTGACTGAAACTTCTGATATTTATAATGCTTTAAATAGTTACTTTTGTTCTGTTGGTCCATTTTTGATTCAGTCACTTAAATTAGTTGGGCAACTTGACTTCAAAAAATATTGTCCAAATCTTGTAAAATAGCATGTTTTGTTGTCCTTTTACTTCTGATAAAATCGTCCGAATAATTCATAAATTTCCTAATAATAAAGCACCGAAAAATAATAACATTAATTCTAAAAAACTTAAGAAGTCTTTGATATTATTGTCGGCCCATTGACATTTATATTTAATCTTTCCTTCACAACTGGACAAGTTCCTAACTTACTTTAAATAGCTAAGGTTGTTCCAATTTATAAAAAAAAATTATTAAGCAATTACCGACCAATATCATTAATAAGTATTTTTAATAAAATATTAAAAATTAATGTATAAAAGCTTATAGGATTTTCTTGAGAGAAACAAATTCTTTCACAAGTATCAGTTTGGATTTATAAAAATCATTCTACATCACAACCAGGCTAACAATATATACTTGATTGCACATGCACTTTGTCTGTTTTGTTATGCATGTATCTTGTTTGTGTTTCTTCTTTTTGCTTTTTGATATTTTGAGTTTTTATGTTGCTATATGGGCGGTCAGCTTAATAGGCGTATTCTGCTTCTCTGGCAGCCTGCCACTGTGGTTTTGTTATTGTGTTATGCTATGTTATGTTTGTTTGGCAAATAAAATTCTCTCTCTCTCCCTTTTTCTTCTGAGAAATCAGTGGACAACGTGCAACATGTACGTTTTGAAAGAATACCTAAACTTAAGATCTTTGCATGAAAGCCTTTTTGGATCGAGTAGGTCGAAAGTCAGGCGGTTAAAATTTACGTTGGTCCTTATCTGCTACCGTTTCTATGCTACACGAATAGATGACAGAAAAATAACGACTTTATGGGAAGTTTCCTTCTTTGACGCCTTCGTTCGAGGGAAATCTCCTCACCGAGCGCCATGAATTTTTTTTCGCAAAACACTAGTCTTTGAAGCAGCCCACGGTAAAAATTTCGTTATCCTAGCTTGCACCATTTTTATAGAGCAGCAGGGTGTAACAAACACAAAACAAACAAATGGACGGACGCCTGTCCTATAGCTGAGACGAGCTATTTTAGCAGTACGTGCTCTCGCGCGTAGACACGGATGGTGTAAAAGGCCTTGTCAATACCGTTAAATATTAATTTAACTCAGTCACTTATTACAATTTTTTGCCGTGGTTACAGTGAGAATAAGAAAAAAGTTGTAGAAATTATTTTAGCTGCAAGCAATCAACAGTAGGCTAATTAAAACAATCGTGAACATTTTTAGTTTTAGCGTTAACTACATTTTCCGTTACAGTACATGTTGTGTAATGGTAAACCTGCGGTTCTAGAGATGTTTTATTTACCTGTTGTTCTTTTAACGCGTTATGTTCGTCTTTAACTTCTTTCAGCAAGTGACGCAACATCTCGTGACTGTCCTGTTGTCCTTTGCCGAACTGTGGTGACCTTCATAATAATTACGGTATATAAAAGTTGTGACATGTTGAGACAAAACACAATAATTCGTTTGGCAAAATACACAGCCTCAGGACTCGGTCACGTACCCTCAGCCTCAGCATAGTTTCATCTGCGTAACAGTACTTTTTACTACCGGTATGCTAAATTTCGTGCAATTATGTGCAACAGTAAACGAGTTATAAGCGATAGATGAAATTCAAAATGGCGGCCGCCGCCATCTTAAATTTATTATTTTTGTCCATTTTGGTCAAATGGTCTATTTTCGGTGACAGCCGTCTACATTTCTGTAAAATTTCATTCATCTACATCAATCGGCGGCCGAGTTATTGCTGTTTGTGCAAAAATTCAAGATGGCGGCCGCCGCCATCTTGGATTTTATTTTTGTTTAATATTTTGGCATGCATGTATGCAGGACCTCAAACGTAATATACTTGCCACATTTTGTGCAAATACGTGCAATAATAAACAAGTTATGAGCGATAAATTAAATTTAAAATAGCGGCCGCCGCCATCTTGAATTTATTATTTTTGTTTATTTTGGTCAAACATCCCATTTCCGGTAACACCCTCTACACGGCTGCAAAATTTCATTCATCTACGTCAATCGGCGGCCGAGATATTGCTGTTTGTGCAAAAATTTAAGATGGCGGCCACCGCCATCTTGAATTTAATTTTTGTTTAATATTTTGGCATACCTGCATGTAGAATTTCCAGGGTAATACACACGCCAAATTTCGTGCAAATATGTGCAACAGTGAACGAGTTATGAGCGATAGATAAAATTCAAAGCCACCGCCATCTTGAATTTCTTATTTTTGTCCATTTTGGTCAAATGATCTATTTTCGGTGGCAGCCGTCTACATCACTGCAAAATTTCGTTCATCTACCTCAATCGACGGCTGAGTTATTGCTGTTTGTGCAAAAATCCAAGATGGCGGCTGCCGCCATCTTGGATTTAATTTTTGTTTAATATTTTGGCATACCTGCATGTAGGACCTCCAGGGTAATACAGATGCCAAATTTCGTGCAAATATGTGCAACAGTAAACGAGTTATGAGCGATAGATGAAATTCAAAAAGTATCGGAAAATGCCCTCCCTACGCAGACCCGCTTTCCGTCGTCCCACATCAATCAAATTTTGCCTGTGTTGTCGTATCCCGGATGTCTTTCTTGGTTTCAAGTTTCATTAAAATCGGTTGAAAAATGTGTGAGCTGTGGGGGTCGAAATTTCGGCCTTCCCATTGACTTGGCACATCGCTTATACAACAGCTTGTTGCTACCGCACAAGCCGTGGTGGCTCAATACAAAGTACTCTCAAGTTTTTGTCATAATGGCATCAAAAATACCTACTTATAAAATTCTCTTTTTTTGATATGTGCTCTGCAGTGTATTTTCAATTAAGAAATCATTAAAAATGCCATGGCAAACCAAATATCTATGTCGTCACACGACCTTGTGAAATTAAGTCAGCTTTAAAATAACTGAGTTCAAACGTAACTTTCCGTATAATCTGTAAAAAAATTTGCAGGCATCGTGGTATAAACTAAGCTCTACCGGAGCAGCTATCATATTTTGTATCGCGAAATACGTGTAATCTAATAGAAACTACACAATGTCGTGTAAAACACTAAGGGCGCGTTGCACCAACGTCGTTCAACTTTGAACCCGGGTCAAATCTGAATTTGAACCTAGTTCAGCCGTAAATTGCGTTGCACCAAAGCGGTTCAAGCGTTGATCTCCGTTCAATTCTGAACTGCCATCTGACCACCGATCAA
>Ga0209454_1002448_pt1 | contig 12607 bp, 4 predicted proteins | sample WorMetHERISLAND1_2_FD_187400 | JGI IMG/M metagenome (GOLD analysis project Ga0209454, IMG submission 187400) | Marine gutless worms symbiont microbial communities from Max Planck institute for Marine Microbiology, Germany - Olavius geniculatus... | ecosystem: Host-associated > Annelida >...
CTGTTTAATCGTTAGAATAAATTGCTACAGATGTGTTAAAACTGTTAACGTGACTAGTATACTTGGTATTTGTTCTGACATTTGATTGTTTAGTTCATAATTGAGTATGTGCCATAATCACGGTTACATAAAATAAAAAAATACCTAAAGTAAAAAGTAGCGATTGGAAACATTTGCAGTTTAATGTTTTTAATAATGTTTTATAAAAGTGTAAAAAAATCATGTTTTTATGTTTTTTTTATTTGCAAATGAATGTTTTTAACATCTATGCTGTAGACCGTGTTGAAAGCTATACACATAGCCCATTCTCACGACAACCTCTAATTCGCTGAACACACTAGTATCGCTGCTGCTACGAAAACGAAAATGTCGTCAGCGAGTGTTCACGGTGTTTCGCTGGTGACAGGTACATGCTACGGACGGTGACGCCGGCGACAACGCTCGACTGGTCTACGCGCTACAGGACAACCCGGCCAACCAATCGTCCCAGTACGACTCCAGTCCCTTCGCCATCGACCCAGCCAGCGGCGTCATACGAGCCACGTCGTCGGTTGATCGAGAACTCAAGCCGGTCTATCGGTTCCACGTCACGGCCGCTGACTGTGGCTCACCCACAGCATTCACTGCCACTGCCCTTGTCACCGTTAATGTACTGGACGTCAACGACGAACTACCGCAGTTCAAAGTACTACTTACTTATTTGCTTACTTTCTCCATTACTCACTCACCTTACTTATTTACTTATTTATTTAACTCGTTTTAAAGAGCCTCAGCTTGGCCTGGTCTTATGGTTGCCCTATTTTGGCATCGGTTATTGCCTGCAAACAGATAAACCGTATTGGTGTTGTTGTATAACCAGTCGTCCAGGTCAACAGCCTTCCCATCCGTCCGTGGGAAGGCGCAATAAGTACCAGCAAAAGCTAGGATGTAAACAGGCACATCACGCGATCCATGGTCTGACAGTGTAAACTGGTGCAATGGAAACGGGGATCAGCGTCGCCTGTGGCCTGTGGGTCTTGCGATGTACGTAGTGTTAAAAATGCATGCTGTATATACTTTTTGCAATCGCCACCTGCCTACTAACTGCTGCTAATACAGTCATTAGTTACTTATTTCAGTTTTCACGTCGCTGTCGGTGGTTAATTGCTTGCTGCCCTGTGTGATACAGAGGGCAGCTTACTCGTTGGGTCTGGATGAGAACTTGCCCGCGGGCACAGAGGTCGCCGTACTGGAAGCTTTCGACCGCGACTCTGCTCCGTTCAACACGTTCGTGTTTCAGTTCCGCTCAGACGGCGGACCTGGTATGGACGCGTTCAACATTGACAACGTGACCGGACGAGTGACCACGGCCAAAGTTCTCGACAGAGAAGAACACGACGTGAGTGACAGATTTAATGCTGCAAAGTAATGTACTGACAGTTAATGCTGATGCTGCTGCTGCTGCTATTTTTGTTTCCGCAGTGTGATTTTCGCACAATAAGCCACTGTTTATTTTCTAACACTTTGCGAAAGTTAACGCTGGTGACGTCACAGTGCTGTAATACAACTATGTCCGATCAACGTAGTTGCTCTAACGAGGGGCGGTCGTTACCGGTGAGTACGTCAATTGGCGACTGTTAGCAGCAAGTAAATTATTTCAGTAGCCTAAGTAGCCTATGACCAACAACCGTGGTAAACCCGGGCCGGCTCAACTCCGTCATTCGTCCCTTCAAGGTAGATAACTCATCGACTGGCTGGAATTAGAGCGGGGCTCGTTCACCTGTGTCGGGTGTCAGGAAACGCTGTGCGATCCCATATGGCAGGTAACGCTCCGTAGTATCGAGATGGGTGTTTTATTAGGAGCTATAGGCTATGCACTTTTTTCGCCGTTCTCTGTTGTCGTCCAGTACCATCTCGTCTTCCTGTTTTTTTTCCAAATACCGGCTTTTCTAAGACATTTTTCAAATACGATCCTTCCGTCTCGCGGTCTCAAGACTATACTTGTGGTAGCATATCGTGTGCTGTGCACGTAGGTGTACAAACTGGTGGCTGTAGTACGCGACGTTCACCATCCGACAAAGAGTTCGACAGCGAGCGTCACCATCTACATCATGGATGCCAACGACCATAACCCCGTCTGGGTCGTTCCTTCTCAACACAACACCACAACCGTCGTCCGTTTGTCCAGCTACACGGCCGTCGGCACCCCCGTGGCCAGGGTGAGGGCTGTTGATGCCGACGATGACGAGAACGCCAGAGTCACCTATTCCACCACATCAGCGGCAGGAGGACATCACCTTAATGTTCTGGAGAACGCCAGCGCATCGACAGCGGGACTTTACCTGGACGCCAGAAAGAACGCAAGGGTCAGCTACTCCACCACGGCGGCTGGAGGACATCACCTCGACGCTCTGCCATTCGACGTCGATCCACACACTGGCATTATACGCCTGAGCGCAGACCTCTCCAACGTGGTTAGAGTGTAGTTTTAATTACCTTAAGGCTTAACAGATGCAGTATTCTAATAAATATCAGTGATGTGATCGATTCGACTTAATCCGAGTTAGAGTTCTAGTCTGAGTTTTGAAAAATTAGGATTTTTGTCGACTCTGGCCAACAGTCGGTTGTGTGTCATACACTGTCGTTTGTTGGTCTCACATGACTGCACCGGTGAGCTACCTACACGTAGTATGGTAGTCATAGTCAGTACGAATGCAGCCGTGTAATAAGGCAAGTTATTTCACGTTCAGTTCGCAGTCGTACTGCGTTCATGTCTTAGCGGATACAGTCATGCGTGATCAAACAAACGACAGTGTATACTACTCAAGACTCTGGTTTAACCCAGGGTTTTCAATAGCGGACGTTTGGGCGTAAATACGCCCAAAAATTTCAGCCTGTACGCCCAAATTTTAAGACGTGGACGTCACGACGTCCAAATAAATTTGCTTCAATTACGTTAATTTGTCTATAACAAGCTGGAAATTGACGTCAGAATCTGTTTTCCAATGTTTTGTTGGTTCAATAATTTTCGCTGACTGTCGTGTTTCTGAATACTTCATTTCATGAAGACGTGGCACGGCAACCATATTAATTTATTCTGTGAACAGTTCTGATCCAAAAACTGCAACTTTCGTTTTGCATAAAGCTACTAAAATTAAATGTTGCTTGTTTTTTACAAGAAAGCCCAGCTGTCGCTAGGGAAGATGCGCTACAGCCTATATAGTTTCTGTTGCACTACTGACCTTTAAGGTCATCCAAAGTCAATAATTTTCATGTCATTTGAAAGCCAATATGTGTGACTTTCTATTAGTGATTAATAGGTAACTTGGCCCTATCTTTCACCGTTTCTGAGATACGGCTACTTTACTTGAAACTTTCCATAAGAAACTGTGGCGAAACCGCTGCAGATGGAGACATGGTTACTATTAACAGCCTTTAGGAAGTCGCCAGCGCCATATCCGATAGTACCATCGCCGACCCTCTACGACTAACCGTTTAGTCACAATACCGCACGATTGTCATACCATAGTGCGTTATGACCAAAGACGTTATCTAACGTCATTGGTCATGACCTTCCAAGGTCATCCAAGGCCAATGATTTTCATGTCATTTGAAAGCCAATATGCGACTTCCTATAAGTAATCGATAGCAATCTAGGCCCTATCTCTCACTGATTAATCACAATTATACATCCGTGACAGACAGATTGACAGACAGACGACAATCGTGCTACAGACGCGCTATTCATATTCATTATTATTCAGCATGGCTGTAGCGCGTAAAAACCACGACCTATGTTGGTGGTACGTTAGTGACGCATATGTAGTAAGTCTTGTTTTGCATTAAGTTTTTGCTTGATTTTTCTTGTAGGCCTACTGCACGACTTCCAGATTTTGTACACTGACGTCCAAATTTTTTAGCTTGGAAGTCATGGCGTCCTGAAAATTCAGGTCTATCGAAAACCCTGGTTTAACCTATATTAAATTTCTCTATCTTTTTTGGTCCTAATTAGTTTTCGTAGTTTCCCAGTTACGTTTTTAACTTCTTGTGGTGTAATCTTTTATTTGGGTCATCCGTTAGCGAAGGCTTGGCCTTCTGCATGAATGTCCTGTCAACAGTGTATGTGTTGTATCCTGCTAGTTGGTTGTTGTTGGCAAATTCATTCACTCATTCTTCTTGTTAGGTGGTAGATGAAAATAACGTGACGTACGAGCTGGAGCTGACGGCGACAGATCACGGTCAACCTGCGCGCTCCACGTCGATCCCCGTCAGACTGATGTTCGTCGTCAGTCGACTGATTCCGCCTCCATCAGAGGGCATGGAGGCCGGTCGACGTCGAGGCGGCGCCAGGGGTGGTACGGCACTGGTAGAGGGCTGGGTGCCGCTAGCCGTGGCGGCGGCGTGTGGGGTCGGTCTGGTGCTCCTGTGTACCGTGCTCGCAGTGCTGGCCTGCGTCACTCGACGTCGTCGTCGTCGTGGTCGTCGTTACTGTTCCAAACGTCATCAGAACGTCGACGCCGCAGCCGCTCTGCCACTCACCGGCGGCAAATACAACTGCCGCGTTGAGTCGTTAAAAGCCGTCAGCGTCTGCAGCGATAACAGCAACGGGTAATTGTTTCTGGCTATTTATATCTCTAATATTTACACCGCACGTGTCATTTCATTTGCCAACAAAACACGGAGCACCACAGACAGAGATAACCAGATAAAAGACGGAAGTACACTCAAGACCAAGGTCTGTGGTTGTAGGATGTGTGAGTGTTGAACGAACTTAAACACTTCTGAGAGTGGTTTAACTGACACTTGTTTTACGCTGGCCGACAGTCGGTCGTGTAGTCTGCACTGTCATTCCAGCGTGCAGTAAAGCTGATTACATATAAGTCTAGACGGGCGGCCGCACATTTTGTCAGTATTGTGCAATCCGACATATTTTTCAGTTTTTATTAGTCAGCAATTTTGAGAAAAGATACACGCAAACAGAGAACTTTCTTAGCAAATCAGTGATCAAAGCTGTGCACGGCTACCGTGTTATTGCGTTGGTTCGTGTAATTATCAATTGCCTAATTAGTTACGTTTAGTTAAATTCAGGTTTTTGTACGTATTATTTCTATTATTTGTTGCGTTTATGGTGAAAAAAAGATTGCGAATGATTTTGTTTGCTAGCGACCAGTGGAAGCATAATTCGTCTCATCTACAGCAGCAGCAGCAGACTGGAAATGGCAATCAGACAAAGTCTTCTAGAGATGTCAGCAGCAGCAATCATGTTAAAGCCGCTGATACGCTCAGCCAGCTACGAGGACAATTACCTGCCAATCACCTGTCCAATCACATGTCCACCTGGTCACCGGCTCATCATGACAATCAGCTGCTACCTGCGCCCTACAATAGCCACTGCCAGGTAACAGCGCCAACCCGACACTTGTGAAATTCTCTTTTTACCGAAAATGGTAGAAAGCAACAAAAAAGAAGAAAAAATAAATAACGTACCGGTAAATGTGAGAACCGGTGTACATGCAGGTTTACAAAGAACATAAACTGATTTTAACAAAAAACAAAATAATTTGATAAAACGCAGAATTGCCCTGTTTGTTTGTATTTGCCAGGTGGCCGCATAAAACAGACGGTATGGCTGCAGTTTGCAATTGCGTGTTTTCGCTGGGAATTTGACCCAAATCTTTTTTTATTCTTGGCATCTAAATCTGTCAAGCGACCTAAGCAGGTAGCACAAATGGGACAAATGACAGTCAGACGACGGCAGGCAGACCGCGTTCCGGAGAAATGTGTCGCAATAGGCGGAGTTGCTTGCGCTGCATTACGTACGTGTAATTTTGCCTAATAATTTGTCTTACCTTACTGTACAATCACAATGACTTACGTCGCAATATTAATATACAAGCTATTATAAAACTTATTATCATTAGCTTATTATTATTGCTCAAAAAATAACACGGGACAATCATCTACAGAAGTGTGTGCGCTGTTGAATGCTCTTTGTATTTTAAATCTGTGATTGACAAGCGGCGGTTGACGAAAACTATAGCGTTATATAAGTTATTGCATGCAGTGTCAGCTGACGCTTGGCGTCTGTCTGCAATTCTGTAGAGCGGTCAACGAGAACGGATTGATTTGATCCCAATCTTAATGATCACGTCCTCCCCGGTCTCCATGTCCCGCCCTCCTCCAAATCAGCCATGAGTCATCTATTGCTAAGGACGCCGGGAATAAAGTCATGAAAAAACTGGGGGCGCCTGGAAATCAGTGTTTGCGCTTTGTTTTGAAACTGTTCGATAAGGTAATTGCAACGTACTGCATGTTATTAACATTTTCAATTTGTAATTTTTTGTCATCTTCAATAACTGTCGTAAAATCAAACTACAAATAATTATTGTAGACAGTGAGACAAAGAACGAATTTGTGATTATTGTTGTTTGCAAAAAAATTGTCCATCTTTTGATACCGTAGGAATTCTAGTTACAGAATTGGGACGCTTTGCCTTCCTAGAAGACAGTGGGGATTTCGATCCCTGCGTTTCAGCGACATTACACCGCTGTCTATTGCACAGAGAGAGAGAGAGAGAGAGAGAGAGAGAGACAGGGACAGACAGACAGACAAGCGGGCGGACAATAGGAAAGGTCGATCGTATTCGCCGCAATCGTTCAATCAATCGACTCCGCGAATCACCTTCGTGTGACTTCGTAGTTCGTACTTCTTAGCAGCGATGATGTCAAAGAACTCGGAGTTCTATGAAACGTAAATCAGTTGGAGTTGCCGATAACGAACTTCCGTAAAAAGGGAGAAAACCATGTTGTCCCACAAGTGGGTCATTTTGTACGAGGAATTTTCATTATTTCTCAAATCAGTGGGTCGGGGGCTGTGCTCTTTTCGCACTTTTGGCTTGGCTTCTTATTTGGTGTGTTGTAAGTTTATTCAGGCAATAGGAAAACTCATTTTTCCCGAAGAGTAACTTGTTTTAAATTTTTTTATTTTCTTGTTGACAAAATTAGTTCTGCCACTGCTTTCTACGGTGTACGGTGTCATTTCTATGTTGAGTCGATGCAGCATATTCTAATTGTCAAAATATCCGTTTGGTATTTTTACGTAATTTTGAACCGCTACATAATACTTTTTCAATTTTAGGGCCTTTGGGCTATCTTAAATGGCAGTCATAGAATGAACAAAACTCTAGTTAAAATCATTTAGCACCGAAATACAATTTCATAATAACGATACAAAATAATATTCGTTTTCCACGTTTGATTGTGCGATAAACAATACCGGACGACTTCAATAGCATGAAGCCGTAAGCATAGAGGTACTAAGTATTCATTTATATAAACGTATAATTAAGCCCTTCACTATCCGATCGTGAGTTCTAACTTCTAAGACATATGATAAGCTGGACAAAAATATTGGCTATAAACAGCGCCGTCATATTGAGAGAAAGGTCAACACGAATCACTGTCATAAGTCAGAGCTCAAAGGCCAAAGCTGTCATTGACAATACAATATGACGTCAGCGTCGTGACATACAGAAAATGTCACGTACTAATTCCGATGGTGTGCTGCAGTGTATTCAATTCGCAGAAAAAGAATACTGCACTGGTTGGTTAGTAAGCAAGCAAACACATGCTTCTGTAAGAGCATATTAATAATTATATCTTTGCTGATCTGCCGACTAAGTAAACGTGTAATTATCGCCATTCGTCAGTATACTTTGAATACTCGCTTAACATGTGATTATCATTTAATTACTTTTAGTGCGCTGCCCGTTCTGTTTACGTCAAACTCACATGTGCGAAAATAGAGTTAATTACAATATTTATTGTCAATTCGGCATGACCACATTTCATAATGCATCGGGTAAACTCTTATGACCCACGGCGATGTGAAATTGTGTTGTGTATGTTAATGCATTTTGTACCTTATGCAACGCTACCGTAATTCAGCATAATCTGCTGTGTAAGAGCCGACAGTGTCAGGTCATCATATCGCTGTATAATGTTGTTTTCTGCTGCCGGCATTTGTCTGTCCATCACAATAGCACCACGCACGGCTGATCGACAGTTCTTAGTCAAAGCGGAAACGGAAATGGAATGGACGGCTATTGTCCAGTAATCGTGCCTGCGGCGTCGCTGAATCGATCGGTCGCTTGCGGTGCGTTGGTCGGCTGGAGGCAATTACGTGTCTAGTGAGGCGTGAAGCGTGAAAATCTGCGACGTCACGCACAAGAAACCCTGCGACGGCACGACATCGCGTGCAGAATGTCGTCGCCGATCGATTATTGCAGATTATGGTGCGCTAGTTATGAAACGGATTCAGTGTAGTTGAAGTGGCAGACTAGCAATAGCAGAAATAGTGGCTTGACGTGGTGCCGCAAGCATAAAATAGAATGGCGAATAAGAATGATAGGTTATTTCCTCTCCATTAAATACATTACAGTAAATTCAAACCCCCTGAAGCCATACTGTGAACCATTCGGATGGTGTAAAATGACAAAAGTGTCTCTGCCAGCACGCTGTTGAACATTTTCCTCATTCTACCAAAATGGTTAGGCTTAAAACAGCGGTTTTAGAAATTTAAATTTACTTAGTTGAATAAAAACGCTATCTTTATTCAGCACTCCCTTTAACGCCTACCCTGTTATACTGGCAGAGGAGATCGTTCATAACTTTTTGTAGTGTTCGACTGAATGGGTGAAGTGTACAATGCAAGTATTTTGTCAAACGAACTGTCGTATTTTATAGCATATCACAGCTGAATACACGGTGTATATTGTTAGCATTTCTTGTTGGTTCAAGTTTAAATTCCATTATCTAGATATGTTTTAAAGTGGCTGGACCACGTCGTACAACAGCTATAGGCCTACAACATCTTGACATGTCATGGCCATTTTGTAGTGAATTTATCATTTATATACAGCTCGTTGTACGACAGATCACAACAAAATAATCTTAGCAGGTAGACTTTGTCTTTAACCTGTGAGAGTATACGGCCTGAGGCGTAACGGTTAAACTCCCACGATCTCACGTTTTGTTTAGGCTATATTACACTGCACTGGCATTAGCGGTCAGTTGCGTACTTTACATCGTTTTACACGTCCGACGTGTCGTTCCCGTCCGTCGCTGAAATCTCCGCTCGTTTCTTTCTCTCTCGTGTTACAGCATTGTGTCGGCGGCTACCCGGACATTTACTCCTCAGAGGACATCACCCCCGAGCTGACATACAGACAACCGGTGTCATCTCACATCACTGATGATTGATTACCTTGCAAACAGCGGTGTTGTCTGTATGCCTATAACTGTGCGTGTATTCCATTTAATACCCCCAGGCAATGCGATACAGTTTCTTTCCCGAGACATTAATGTGTATTACAAAACGTACGGCAGCGTGCGCAGCAGGAAAGATTACACGCTCAATCAATCAATCAATGGATCAATTTTTTTCTAAATATGGCAGCACTAGTTTTGGATTTAAGTTTGTTAGAACAGTTTGTTTTTACAATTAAACTAGAGACTGCACATAGCAAAATGCATAATAAATAACAGCCAATTAAAAGCAAAATCACAATTTTAGTTATTGTGCTATATACGTAAGATTATTTAATTCATCTAAACTTAATATACGATAAATCACTTTATTACAAGTTGGAATTTTGACCAATTGAGCAGCTTGTGTTACCTCCCAGTTTGTATGCTTGGGAAGTTACAGGATGATTTTTTCGAGCGGTCGGACATGGCCAAGAAGAAAGTGACTAGATTGTGGCGGAAACCCGGATGATTTCGTGGTAGATTCTGGATTATCCAGGATTTTTTTTGCTAAGGCACAAACTGACACCTTGTTGTGTTCGTCAGGTGGCAGCACCATTTTCGGCGGAGGTTTGAGATCTCTGATCGCTTCTAGCTTCATATTTGTCTCGCATGGCATCATGTCTCGTGGGACTGACTGACTGTCTGGGGAAATGTACTCCAATTCAAGCGCCGTCGCTGGCCGTGAAGCCTGTACTCCACTGCTTTGTTGCAGGCCTTCGGTTTTCGTGAATTTGTTGCGCCTCTTGTTGTACAGCATGTTGTACAATAAATCTACAGCAGATTGAAGCAAGTGGAGCTTAGGCCCTAAGGCTGGGGGGTTGGTAATTGACTTCCGGTGACGTCACGTGACATGGTGGCAGTGACGTAAGCGGATTGTGCGTTGGTGGCGTCACGCTGCGGCGGTATCCTGCAAACACTATCAGCGACCGACTGCCGCCGCAGATAGGCCTACAGTGACGTCACTGGTCCATGTGTGTCCACGTAGACCAATGACGTTACTGGTCTCTGTGTGTTCCGTGTTCGCATGCGCTTTGCATCATTGCTGTGTGGCAGCCGGTCACCGGTCATAAATGTCAGCAGACTTCACTTTTCCTTCGATCTATACGAATACGTTAACGCATAACATGCGTTTAAAACTATACGCGTAGTCAATAATTAAATGCCGCCCGTATAGGTTTAATAAAAAAAAATAGAAAAAAGTTCTTAAAACATAAACCGATTAGCACAAGGAAACTTGGGAAAGTTTATCGGCAGAAATCAAGCAGAAATGTGCATAACACTGCAGAACGTTTTTTGTGTTTGCGAATAGGCGGCGCCCCCAAATCCTAACTTTGGTCGAAAAGGAAGTGCACTTGCTAAAAATGCAAGTTTTTACAGTTATCAAAATAGCGACATGTTAGAGAAATTTCACTAAACCTTTATTTTATCGCGGTGACAAGGTCTGCAGCCAGGTCACACTGCGAATCACGGTAAATTCGACATATGTTGTGTACACAGAACCCAGCATATAGCAGCGCCACGTATAAAACACCCACATGACCTATGTAAGGCCTATGTAATTTTGGTCTCTCCGATGACAGTCTATTTTGTCATCCACCCCGCCCTGTCATTTACATAGTTGGATGAAACGACCGCATAACCCCGAGACACTCGGGTCGGGGGTCAGATTGTGGCCCTTGTAATTAACAGCTGCGACGCAAGCCCGCGTGTTATTATGTTTGTTTACTTTGCACGATGCCGGTCGGTGACACTGTGTGTAAGCATTTTGTGGACTGGACACGGTCAATAGACTGTAACTGTGAGTCTGTGGCCATGTCATTACCCCTGCCGTCGTGTAATTCACTCTTGATTGATTTGTATTCGCGTTCGTCGGCTCAGGCTGTATCGTGTAATTCAGTTGTAAATGTGCAATTGTTTAGTCGATTGGGCGTCGGGGGACATTTCTTCGTACGCATATACATTTCCCTGCTTTAAGTCCAAATTTTCTTGCCGATGGGTAGGACATTACCCGCCTATTGTCAAACTACCACGTTGAACATTGCGTTTGTGCATTTTACACTGTTTACATTTTACGTTATCTGTACATTGTGGCAGCAAACTGTTTCGCACAGCATAACGGAAATGTCCGGAATATGTTCCGGTAGTCTAAATGTCCACTTCGCCCTGGAAAGAAAACGATTTCCCGTAGTGACTGCAGTCTCATACACACTATGGTGACGCTGACATATCGAGCGCTAGAATTATCACTAGGATATGACACAGCAATTTGGAGCACATTGTTGACCGCTACAGGCATCAACATTGCGTTCAAAATTGCGGCCAAATCTCTGCAGGTAAAGACATGGTTACTTTGAAAAGCCTATATCCAACGATACTATCGCCAACCTCTACCATGTACCGTTTAGCCACAATACATGGGTTACAAACCAACGGACGACATATTGTACCCAAGGCTCGACCTAACGCTTGACGAAAAAGAGAAACAGTAAAATTATATAGATCTACACGACAGTCGGGAAATACTTAACTAAGCACTGCTCTATTTTGTGAAAATTTGGGATCTACAAGTACGCAGGATAGGCGTCATGTGGATATGAATATGGATATGGATGAGAAATTTCATATCCACGGCAAGCCTGGCCTGACTATATGCGCTATGTACGCTAGTATGGCTACCATACACAATAAACCATATTATTAGAATCGTCTTTAGGAAATGTCCTGCTAAATGTATGCTTTTATGGCGTCATTAACATTAATGGAAACATTAATAGAGGAAAAAAGTATAAAACATACGACAACCGAGGTTAGTCACTTAAATTAGAATTGATCGCGATTGTATAATCTGATGCCAGCCGCCAACCAATTGTAGACTGTCTTTATCAGTCTGCGACTCGACAGCATGGCGAGGACTGGAGTAGGTCGGATCGATGGAAGAGCTGGTCGGATAGTCATCGATGAGTTCAATTAGTCGATAAATCATCGAACAGTCAATCCACTCCATGGGCGACGATCACCGGAACCGTCGGTTTCAACACAAGATGGCGGCGGAAACGGACATCACGCATGCGCGAGTAGTCGCATCGCACCTGCCGGTGTAAAGCTGGTACTCGTATTCGTTAATCATCGCAACGCTGGAAATCGTAAAAATTTCGATCCGCCACTAATCCGCAGTGCCGGTAATCACGCCGTTCTCGGCGTCAGTTCGCGGATGTGATTTCGCGAGCGGATTCACGCACCTCTCGGCGCCATGCGACCGCTTCCGCCAAATAACTAGTCGCGCGTCGCGTGAGTCACGTGATCCATAGACCACGTGACTC
>Ga0209454_1002449_pt1 | contig 12605 bp, 9 predicted proteins | sample WorMetHERISLAND1_2_FD_187400 | JGI IMG/M metagenome (GOLD analysis project Ga0209454, IMG submission 187400) | Marine gutless worms symbiont microbial communities from Max Planck institute for Marine Microbiology, Germany - Olavius geniculatus... | ecosystem: Host-associated > Annelida >...
TTGGTACAAGCAGTCTACACGTACGACTAAAGTTATAGTAAATGTTCAAAATGTTGTCCTTTGGCCTTGACGCAGGCTTTGAGTCGTTTCCTCCACTGGTCAATGGCCTCGTCCACAATCATCTGTTCCAAGTCAGCCCAGACCTTAACAAGTTGCTCTTGTTGCCATGGAAACCGTGCAGCTGGTACTCGGCCCATACCAAGCTTTTCAAGCACATTGAATCCGCAACTGAATAGCAGTGCACTGTGTGAAAAATCATTTTAGGCGAACTTACACTCACATGTCATACTGCAGCTGTTACAGCAGCAACTAGAATTCGTTAAGTGATAAATCCCGAAATTGCAGGGGCTATCTCGCCTGTTTTTAATTAATGTGAAGCAACAATTGTCGACCATAGCATAAACAGTATACCAATTAAGCTTTGCCTGCCATAAGAGAAAAGTCGGGGAATTTCATTTAGTCTGGAAAGCAGTCACACCATAGAAAGTCTTTTTAAGATGAGATTTTTCCAAACTGTGGTCATGTAAGATTTCTTGACATCATTTACCGTCCAGTTCCCGATGTTTGTCTTTTGAGTTCACTCTACCAATCAGCTGCACTTATAGAGGTCAGATGCAATAGAAACAGTGTTTTCAAAATACAGCATCATCCTAAGATTTTTCCTAAAATGGTGGTTCATTGTTTGGTTGGTTAGTTCCTTTGTTCACTGTTACTTCAGTTGATCATATGTCAATGTGTTGTAGCTATAAACCCGGCTACTGGTCAGGCAGACTACAGCGCGGCGTGGGCCGAGTACTACAGACAGCAGGGAATGCACCAGCATGCACAGGCGATCCTACAGGCAGCCGGACATATCCAGCCACCTCAGTGACAGACCAAGTGCCTAGATCTCAGCTGTATTCGCTCTAATCATGAGGTCTGTCCAGCCGTCAGTGGTGTAGTCAAGGGGGAATGCAGGGGAATATTGTTACCCCAAACATTTTTGGCAGGTAGTGTATTTTGCGCAAGGAATGTCATTCCCTCTGATTATATCACTAGATGCAGTTCCCGGGATGCAAAAATGCTTCAAAATACATTTGCGGCTTGAGCTATGCCACAGACTCCACTGCGGGAGCTTACTGTGCTTCCTCAGAGACCCTAGCTGCATTAAAATTGACCTAGTTCCAAGGGGAGGAAGGGGAAAAGAGGATGCATTGCCCCAAACTTTGTTTCTACACTGCTGCTGGTCATCTGTATGCTCACTTTTTTCACCAGTGAATTGCATGGATGCATCAGAAGGACTGCAGCTGGCATTTTAAGTGCTAAATAAGCCAGATTTGTTTTTAAAGGCACTTGGCTATAGAACTTTTGGCTTGGTATATCAACACTTTTTTCACATTATGCTTTGATCAGTCATTAAAGATTAGCATCTAAGCTAAATATCAACAATGGGTATGTAAAAAAACTTAATTATTTTTATGCTGCAGTGGGGCATTCTTTTGTGAGACACGGTTACTGTTTTCCTACATCTTCAGGTCTTCCTAATGTTTTTCGGAACAAGTTTTGAGAGTGTGTGTTCCATCCTAATATTTAATTTCAACATTTTCTAAAGGTAGTTTCATACGTTGTTTGGCAATTTGCATCCTTTCCTAGTGCAAGAAATCTTCCACAGACTAAGAAGTCTCAAGAATGTGGCCCCATTATTTTAAACTTCTTGATCGTTAGACTAGTGTGCTGCATTGTCAAGCCACCTTGCCAGCTGCTCGTAAATTATAACCACGAGTGTAACGAGCTGCTGTGTGTTGGTTCATGGCAGGAAATTGTGCATGAAAGATTGCCGGAAAGCTGACAACGATGGTGTGAGAGAAGTGAAGTGAAAGAACATTTTAATGAATGAGTGAGGATATTGAAGTCTAGTGCACTGGTGTTCTCCTGTGTCAGAGACTACCCTGAGTGTGACATACAAATAGACATTGGCACACAGACATCTATACATACCGGGCACGAACTTATAACATACGTACATGCATACGCATACTCGTCTGTGTATATATATATACGTATGAATATATATAATAGATATGTTATCGGATCGATTGAGAAACACTTGTACTGATTTCTAATAATAACTGTTGTATCGCTGAACACTAGTGAATGATAAGCGATTGAACTACTGTATAAGTGACGCAGCACACACACGCGCGGTCGGTCGATTGTTGAGTCAAGTTTTAGTTTACGTCGTGACCCTTGTAAAATGTGGTTCGTACGTTCGTGTTGTAAGTTTTATATAAATGCTGCCGCGACTGTTTTGCGGCTAGCTACCTGATTATGTTAGTTTTATTTGTCTCGTCTTCCGGTCACATTGTCATGTCACTGTTTGCTCGAGATAGTACTGATGATACGTCGTCGTCGATTGATACATTATTATTGTAAAAACACCGAGTGATATCATTGCGAAATGTTTCGGAAATGTTTCTTTGCTGCGTATATTGTGTGTGCGAGTCGTGATGAAATGTCTAGCATGGTATTTAGTTTTGTGTCGAGCGACTGGTAGGTTAATAAATCGATGCCACGTTTGTGACCTGTGACTACAAGCATCTATTCAATTAACTGTCTGTTCTTTTTATTATGTAAACAGTATGTCGTGACCGCAACCAAATATCATTTGGTTATTTGATGTTCACATGGTATGTGGCAAATTTGTCACGTTGCTGCCATACATAGCGCTTTTATTTTATTTCTGCCCCGGCGCAGCATTGTGCGCTGGTTAACAGGCGGACGTTGTCGTTAACGCTCAACAAAGAATGTTTAACGATTGTTTGCCATAGAGACGTGCATGTGTGTGTGTGTTTAAGTGCGCAACTGAATTAAAACGGTTGATGGTGGTTGTCGAAATTAATATCCTAGCACTTATGGACAGATATGGTTGCCGTTTTGACAAGCTAAAATTCAAGGGATTCCAACACCCTATTCCGTCATATTCCAAAACTGTCTAAACTATTTGTGATGGCCAGGGAGCATTTTTGCACGCAAGAGCTAACATAGCCAATTGCTGTAGCACGTATTAGCTACGGTAATTCTGTCCTGGTGTCACGTCCCGGTACCATTTCAAGACCAGGTGCGATAGAGACTGGGTTTTAACCATATGATAGCTTGCAGTCTCTAGTTTATCGTGACAACATTTTATGCTGCTAGATGAGGGGGGTCCCCTCGAACGAGAGGGAAAAAGTGGGGCACCGCTTAAGAATAGTTATTTCGCCGCTATTAGTTTGTCTTGCATGAAAATGGTTGCAAATAGGCACAGAAATGCTGCTTATCATAACAGTCACTGGTGACTAGCTTCATAGAGGTGTCAACATTGATGACCTTGAACCCGCAAAACTGGTTTTTAGTGAATTTTTCCAAATTTTTGGCTGTGGCACACATTTCAAGAGTGAATTGCGCTGAAGTGGCTGGATACGAACCATAGCAACTTGTACATGAAATTTTCAACATTGAATGTAGATTTTAGCAACTCACTACACTTAACAAGGCTTGCACACTCTAATAAAAAGTAGTTATTTTTTCATTATTGGCCTGTGTCATGAAAATGCTTGCGGATAAGCACAGACTTATTGGCTCATCATAACAAGCACTGGTGACGTGCTATTTAGTGGTATCAACATTGATAACCTTGAACCCAGAAGTAGTCGCTTCTAGTGATTTTTTGCAATTTTTGGCTGCAGAGTAGTGAATTGCAACAATAACAAGACAACCTGCGAACAGGAACTGCTGCTGGGTTTCGCACGTTTCATGAGCATTAGCTCAGCCTTCTTGTTTGGTTCCTTGGGGAAATATTTGTTGGACAAATGTTACATCGCAGCTTTTGGTTGCAATCTGGCGAAACAGTAGGGATGGGAGAAAAATTTTTTTATTTCCTGACATTCTGTATCAGACGATGCACTGATATACTGGATCATGCCCAAGAGAACTGGGGCCCAATTTACAAAACATCGTAAGACAAATATACGACATGCGGAAAGTTTACAACAAATGTACGATAAAACGCGATTTACAAAAAGTCGTACGACAAAAGTTACTACAAAACGTACGACACCTCATTAGCTGTCGTACGACAGCATTAAGCATGCATGCAGTAATTATTTAGATTTTTCATTAGTATATAATTCTCACATAGTGCCGTAATACGTATAAATTTCGTTTGCGGTAACTTCAGGCAGCGAAATCGCCCCGAAATCAGTTCACTTGTTATTGTTTACATTGGTAACCTTTCACAACGGCGGAAGCAGACGATTGGCGTGCAGCGCCGTGCGCCGCCAGCTCAGTGACACTGCGTCGCGATTGGTTGAAATCGTGGTTGAGGTCAATGTAACGGCGGTTGATTGGCTGGCTAATTTTAGCGACTATGGAGTTATGACAAAATTGCGAGAGAGTTACGATGTCGTAAAATCAGCTTCCAAAATTCGGATACAACATTTTTACGACAATCTTACGACATCGTAACTCGATTTACGACAAAGATGCGATGATTTTACGACAATTTTAGGATTGTCTTACGATATTTTGTAAATTAGGCCCCTGAAGTATAAATACGACATATTGGTTGAAAAAAGTAGGTGGCCAGAGGGTTGGAATTTTGTTGGAATTTTGCAGTTTCTGTCGAAAAAATTGCGACAGTTGTAAATGTCTGTGCAAATGCCCCTAAATTTGGCCAAAATAGGGGTGTTAACCAAAGGTTTTGCATTTTGGGGATGATGGTTTTTGCACAAAAACATTTTCCAACAGCCAGAAATTTATGGGGAGACCCTATAACGTCTGTTTGTACAGGGGAACTGTGGCATGAAACTGGTTGGCCTTGAGATGTGGAACAGAATGGGCGATGAATTGAGAAGTGGATTGAATGGGTGATTAAGGCATGGAACAAGCTGTGTCATAAATTCATTAATATGATGCAAGTTTCAATGTCCTTGTGTCAAAATCATGAACATGTTTGGTCGTAAAAATTTTTTAGCGTTTACTGCGTCTTGTCATCACTGGAAAGTGAATGACTCCTATAGTTGAATAGTACCTAGATGACAGCAATAAGCAATAACTAGTCTTGTACAATTACTTATTTTTACAATTACGCATGCTTTGTTGCTCCACAAAATAAAGGAGAAATAGCACATTACATTATAGCCAGCTGTAACACATCAGCATCTTTGGTTAAAAAGGTGTGGGAAATTTGGCCATAAATTTGCATAAAATGAGGCATTTCCAGCCCCAAAATGTGTTGAAGCAAATTTTGGGGGAAAACTATTTTTGTAGGGGGCAGCCACAACCAGATTTTTAACATTTTTAAATATGCATCCTCCCACATACTCGATCTGCAGAAACTCCAGCTGTAGTTCAGGTCCATGCACACATGACAAATTCACAGAACACTGAAGCTCAATGATGCATAAAATACACTGATATGTACACAGGTGGTCCATGAAAATCATTCACTAAACAAGTAAAAGGGGGGAGGGGTCATCAAGCCAATCCTGGCAAATAACTGTTATGTGACCAAACTTTGCTATGTGCCACAAACTAACAATTTTTTGGCATAACTGTAGTCAGGCTGCATTTTGGACAAATGTGACTTCGAAATTTACTGACATGCACAAGTTGCTTTTGCTATGCAAATTACAGCAAAGTCACATTAACGTCCAGCAGCATTCTTAAACTAGACGTTTTGGCACAATTTGAGTATAATGTATTCAAAAATCCTCGAGCCATATTTCAAGTTTTTGACTGGTAAAAAACAAATTGGCTGAAATGCAAATGTTAATTGTGGAGCACCCTGTGACATACAAAGTAAAAACAATTCTATTGATTTCATGACCATCTAGTACAAATTCCACATGTCTGTGCATATTAGGCATCGAAAGAAAGTCATATTTCCACACAAATTCCTGCTGTCAGTGGCGTTAAAAACTGTCTTTAAAACCTAAACAAAGTGCATTTCATTGGGTTCTGTGAATTTGGAGTCAAACCAAATGTTTTTAAAAATGCCCAACTTTTGGGTCTTCATGGGTTTCAAGTTATCAGAATGAGTGCCGATAGATAAAGTCCACATCACACATTAATTGGATTTAGTTTCGGTAGGGAATTGTTGGGTTTTAGGTGGGTTTACCCAAGAAAACCCGCTGTGTTTTGGGGTTATATGCCCGGATGTCGGAATTCTGACTATAAGCAGGGTACGCAGCATTCCGCAGGTCATGCAATTTTCAGCTGACCTGTGGAATTTGCCCGTGCAAATGGAATCTAGCAATCTAGTTTGATTTTTTTAAATTTAATAATCCCGATATTCCTCAATTCACTTAATAATATGATGCTGCAGAACTGCAAATATTTGAAACGTGCTGAGCCATCAAATTTGGCAAACTGGCCCAGAGAAATTGGAAAAAATTGCCGCAGAAGATTCTATGCTCCTTGCCTATAAGCCAGTATCACTATGTAGCGTTGGTCTAGCATCAAGTGTGGTGTGAGTCAAATTGTTGGACCATCTGCTACATCTTAGTACAGTGAGTCTTTCGCTACCAGCTCGCCGATGAAGCACTGGCTCCATGCAGAGACTGACTTTCTCACAGAGTTGCCTCACTTCAGCTGCAACAAAGACACAAAATACATCTATTACTCCTACTACTATTACACTGTAGTACAAGCCAGTCTCCCCATAGCAGACATCATATACTGTGCGATGGTCTGATCTCATTTATATGTCTGGACCAGCCAGGGCTAGAAAATTGTTCCAAAAATACTAGATTTTTTTGGTTTTAAAAAACGTTTAAAAAACTCAGAAATGCAATTCTAGGTTTCTTAGGTTTTTTTGTTTGTTGTTAAATTTATTACACATCATATTTTCATATTTCAATCATGATTTTTGAGTTGTGAGTCCATGACATAATTACTTTATCTTGCTATGATTTATAGAAAACAACGCGATAATATCACAGACAGGGTGTATAAGACGTTTCTCCTGGGCTTGGGCTATAATTTTGTGTATGGTGTTCATAACACTTAACCAGAATATAAACCTACAAAAAAAATTCTGTTAAAACGTCAGTTTTTTCCACCCTCAGGCCCGGTACACTACAAGCACATGATGATGATAATGAAAATGAGTGAACAGATTTTAACATATCTGGCCTGCTGTCTTGAACAATGACACAAGGGAAGAGAGAACTGTACTACCACTACTGCTGCTGCTGCTGCTGCAACAACAACTACATGGTGACCAGTCGCCTGGAAAAAAAACTGAAAAGTTGGGGAATTCAAAAATGGTTAGGGAAAAGTTGGTGGAAAAAAAGTCAGTGGAAACTGCAAAAGAATTAATGAAACATTAGGCATATTTGCACTATACAGTCTTTATTTACATTTTCTTTCAAAAACGTCTTTGTGCGCCATGCTCACGTCATACTGCAGCTATTATTATGGCAACCACAATTCATTAAGTCATGAATCCTGAAAGCACAGTGGCTACCTGGCCCAGTTTTTAATTAACACAAAGCTGCTTTAAGCAATATAACGATGAATCTTTGCCTGCCCTAGTGGAAAAGTCGGGGAATTCCATTTGGTCTGGAAAGTGGTCAACTGGTCACACTGCAACTAAGACTTGAACATTTAGAGCAACCACTGAAATTCTCTCATTTAAGTTGAGACTGTGGCATGCTGTGACTTATTCGTTTAAATTGTGGCAGTTCTAAAGTACTCTTAACTACCTATCTACCTACCTACAATACTGCTACAGACCTGGGTCATTGTCCTGAATAATGACAATGTAGAAGAGACCTCTGTCAGACAAGAGATCGGCAACTTGAACTAACAACCGGTCGATAACCTGACGACCTTTCACACCACCGGCCCAACTAGCTGACAACGACTGACAGCCCACCTACAACAACAATAACAATGATACTACAACAACTGCTGCAACTACTACAACCAACAACTAGGGTACTACTACTACTACTGCTACTAATTACTTGCCAACCTTTCACATGATTGGCCAACTAGCAGGGAGTGACTTACAGCCCACCTACAACAACCACAGACACTACTACAAATACTACTACAGTTAGGCTACACTACTACTAATACAGTCAGTTACTTGATATATTTACAGAACTGGCCCAACTAGCAAAGAATGATTTACAGCAACCATAGACACTACTACAACTCCTGTAACAACTACAACTGGTGCTCTGCCTAATACAACTACTGGTACTACTACTACTACTACTACCACGGCTATCAAATGATCTATATCTTGATGGCACAAGTTGTTCTCAATGACCACAGCCAACCCAAAACAAATAGTAGGGTTATTACTACGAGGGTCATTCGATAAATAAGTTACAAACCAGCGTCATTTTGTCAGTTTCCCAAATTTAAAAAATCCGGAATATACGTTTTGTAGGAAATTTTATTCTGAACATGAGTAGAAATTTTTGTCATGATGACGTCATTATTGTGACATCTGCTGTTCACAGAACACAGTCTACACGTGTATTATATTCCCCGCCAGTAATCTATCATAACTCGCAACTGACAAACGGCATAGAACGTAAAAATGAATAAACTCAACAAGTTATGCCACATCTTTAAATGAATGTTAAAGCTAATGTTTCATTTTTAACATATTGTCCGACTTCGCTCAAATGTTTTACCTTAATGTGAGAAAACTTCTAAGGCGAAGAACGATGCTGGCTGCTGTCCATGCCACTGAAGAACGACTGATTGCACCAAATTGCACCTCGGTATATGATGAAAATTTCTGCCCACCTAACATTTTTTTTCTTGCACAAGAGTGACCTGTTCGCTTTGTAAAGCACTTGTCACCATATACTGGATGCATCTCAGAGTGAATCTGATTTGCATTAATTTTTTGGCCCACAAAAATACAATAACGGTACACTGTTCATTACGGGAAGATTACAATGGAAATGTCACCATATTTGATGCTTATAAATGACGTCACAGTGACGTCATTGTCATAAAACTCCCAGCTGCTACTCAGAATTAAATTCCCTACAAAACGCATATTTCGGACTTTTAATATTTGGAAAAATGACAGAACAACAATATTTTGTAACTTATTTATCAAACGACTCTCGTACTATTAGTACTGCAAAAACGACAAGTAATGCGGCTACTGCTGCCACTACTACTATTGATACTACCACTCACAGCTAATGTTAATACATGTATCAATAGAACAGAAAGTCAAGTGCAAACCTCTTCGGGTGGTGTAACTACATAGGGTGGGTTAAATATCAAAAGATCAACACAGCCATGCAGACGGTGCTTTAGTGGCTCAGCCTAACAAACAAACCACAATGTATCTTCATACTACGACTACAAACCATACGAATACTACACGTACTGCTACATGGAGTGGGTTAAATATTAAGAGATCGACATAGCAAGACAAGAGGGTGCAAGTCAAGGCTATAAAGCAAAGCTCGATTCTGCATGACAGTTGTGAGAGACAGACTTGCTAAACATTACAAATACTACAACCAGAACATCAACTACTGCAGCTGCTACTACAACTATTAGTATTATGACTACAACTATGACTACGACCATTACTACTACTACTACTACTACTACTACAACCATTACTACTACAATCACAACTAATACCACTATTACTACATACCAGATCACAAATGACAGGACTGAGCAATGATTGATTGCATATTCCAGTTCGCAGACTCAGACCAGCAGCTGCAGCATTAATGTCTGTGCATCTAAACATCGATTTTATAACGTTATAATATGCTTGCTATTACAACAACAAAACATCGGCAAATAGAAATACACACAAACAAACAATAACCATAGTCCTTCAAATGGCACTCCAGGATTTTATTCTATGCACAAATTTCTTGGTGAAAATTTTCCGTGTTTGCATGAGGAAAATGTGTTTCAGATTTACAGTAACTGAGGTTTCAATAACTAGGTATCAGTCAGGTACTTTTATATACCTTCCCTTCAATTTCCTAACTTTTGCTGTCTTGTCCGTTACACCAAACCCTGATACTAACTGTATGGATAACAGTCAGCAGACAGTTTTACCAGCTCAGTATATAACAATAAACATTTAACCAAGCAACTCAATATTCTACCACTCCTGTCTAGCGGAATATGCATAATAAGAACTGGTGAACACAAAACTGTAGCTCCCCGTTTAGGTGAATCTGTGGCTCAAGCTGATCAGCTCGGTGCAGAAGTTGGTATCCAAACCAGCAATGCTAGTTTCCCTCTGCTAATGTGCTATTCGACACTACCATTACTGTTATCATTACTATTACTAACATCATTACTATTACTAACACTACTATGATAAATGCACACTTACAGATAGAGAGTGGATGGACCCAACATGCTGGCAACAAAAGCAGACACAGCCCCAGACCCAGAACCAATTTCCAGACATATCAATGGCCTACAATATACACACAACTACTACAAATGCCACTACTAGAACAACAACTTCTACTACTACTACAAATACAGCAGCTACTGCAATGACTATAACAAATGTAGACACTGCCGCAGACTCAAAACCAACATCCAGACAATTATCAATGGCCTACAAAACCACATACAACTACTACAATTATAACTAATACTGGTACTACTTCAACTACAACAGCTAGTTCTACAAATTCAAACACAACCACAAAACCAACTTCCAACATATCAGTGACCTAACAACAATGACATAGGCCATAGAATATAATATAATAAGCCAAATGATCAAGCAGTAAAACCAGACATGTTAATCATCTTCATACTACATTGTTGCTGTCCGAACGCAACTCTCCTATCACTGTCGGATCCGCTATAGGCCTATTAAGTGCACAGATTCTCCATAAGAAAAATGATCTTAGACAATTCCAGGCAGTTGCGCTTTTTCGTTATAATGTCACCGGCTTTCGAGAAAAGTCACTCGCTGGCCACCAAGGTAGTGGGCACGCCCAGCAGCTGACACACAATGACGGCGTTGCACTGATGTTCGGGTGCAACGCACTGGATGTGCGGTTGGCACGTCTCTGGCTTTAGGTAGTCACTGGTAGTGGTAAGCCTACACTGTGCTGTTGTAAACTGAAGTCCTGTCTACTGGCCTGCAGCACTATTGCATGAACAGAGTTAATTACTAACAGATGTGAGTAAACGCTACTTGTTTTTATGCCTAATCGATGAACGGAGGTCAGTCACTGCACGCTTAGCTCACTTGTTCTGAGGAATAGGCCTAATAATGCAAGTTTGCCTCATGCCACGCTGTCCGCTGTCCGCCTGCCCCGTCACATCAGTCAAATCGACCGACCATGACAAACTGGCAAGCGTGAAACCGTAACAGTGTATCTGCAGCAGTGCCTCCACTCCCGTGAACTAATCACTAGCGAGCACCGGGCACCGTGGGTCTGTCTTGTCTGTTCTCTCTCCCTCCCCATCTCCTCCTCATCAGCAATGTGCCGTCACTCGACCACCTATGTAGTTTGCGTTTAGCTGTGGGCGTGTGCGTTATCACTAGCCGTCAGCAGCTGGTTTTGGTGGTGACCAAAAAACCGAAACCGACCGAAACCATGGTTTTTTCCCCAAAACCCAACCGAAACCGACCGATCTCGGCCAGTGTGAAACTGTAACAACACTAACCTTTGACCATCACCGCTCGCACTTCTGATGGTATGTGACACAGAATAACTATTGCTGGTAACGATTAAAATTTGTAATAGCTAACTCTACAAAAATTAAACTATTAATGAATCGTTAATTTTGACTAACAGCTAACAGTGCCGACTGCTAAAAATACATGTTCTGTTTAGCAAACATTTCAGTTATTGAGCTATAAGCTCTCACAAATGCACTGATGCACAACTATTCAATGTTGTTTAACTCAGACTTGTAGAGAGATTAAAATGTTTACCTTTTCTGGAAGAACAGATTGCATGATTGACAGAATTTCAGATGCTAGTCATGATGTCACTGTATCTACTGTATCTACTTTGCAATGTTTTTATTGGTGCATGACTAATTGCTAATATCTGCATTGTGCACAGCTGAAAATATCACTTACTGGGTTGTCGTAATGAGTTTGTAATCTTTCTCCAATGCATCCATTAATAGAAATGTGTCTTCAGCTGGCTCATAAACCTCATCGTAGTCTTTCTGCCTCATGTGAGACAAGTCTGGTGTCGCAAACATCAGCATTTCTACCTGTAAACACACAAAATTTCATTAACTGTAGAAATCAGGGTAAAGATTTTAAATCAAATGAAATATGATTTACATTTTACCCAAACATGTGTTAAAAGTAAGCACTGTCAGCTTATGAAACTCCTTGCCTGCTTATTTAGTTCGAAATTCGTCCAATGACAATTGTGGGACAAATTTAAATAGGCCTATGTTTTGGTGTAATCAAAACGTTTATAACTACCTTCAACCATTGCTGAAAATGGAAACAGAAGTGCCATAATGTAATGCAGATGCTGATGTCCACATTCTTGATACGATACAATACAAAAACCAGAAAAGTAAGAAACAAAAAAAAATATTTTTAAAATTTGATTTTTTAAAATGTAAAAATACGT
>Ga0209454_1002450_pt1 | contig 12603 bp, 11 predicted proteins | sample WorMetHERISLAND1_2_FD_187400 | JGI IMG/M metagenome (GOLD analysis project Ga0209454, IMG submission 187400) | Marine gutless worms symbiont microbial communities from Max Planck institute for Marine Microbiology, Germany - Olavius geniculatus... | ecosystem: Host-associated > Annelida >...
GTATACGCGCCCTCATAGTTAACGCATTTCGGGACGTTTTTTAGCGTCACCCGGGTATACGTGCAAATGCGTTACTGAATTCTGTCCGATTTCAGCGACGAAGTGACGCTTTTGTCAGCATCTCAGAATGCCTGGAGCCCTCGAATGTGTTTGGGGAGTTAGGCCTACTTCACGTTAGGTTGCAGTCCTCAAATTAAAGTCAACTTAAATTGTTTCAGTATCGCTGCGGTGCTGAATGCTGCCAAGTAGCGCAGACACGCTCTGGTTTGTGTGCACACACCAGCCTAGGCCGCATTACGGGTTACGTCCGTCTGTCTGCTTGACCGTCTGTCTGTCAGTTTGTCTCGTACGGGTCCCTGCCTTGTAAACAACAAAAAAAATTGAGCTAATGCTCATGAGACGCGCGAGAGCCCATAGCAGTTTCTGCTCGCATAGTCTTGGTCTATATCTATCCATTTCGTCGCAATTCACTCTTCTGCTGCCGAAGATCGCAAAAAATCACTAAAATCCACTATTTCGTGGGTTCAGGCCTCAAGGTCATTTAAGGTCATTGATATTAACATTTCTAACAAACTTGTCGCCAGTGCTTGTTAAGGTAAGCAGCATGTCTGTGACTGTATGCAACCATTTTCACGCTGGACGAGCCAATAGCGGTAAAATAACGTCTTTTTAAGGGGTGTCCCTCTTTCGCTTTCTCGTTTGTAGGGACCTCTTTCACCCAGCGGTATAAATTTTTGTCACGAAATACTAGAGTCTCTAGGCTATTATATCGTGAAAACCCGAAGTCTTTATCTCATCTGGCCTTGAATCGGCCCAGAGTCGTGATACTAGGACGACAGACGGACAGAATTACCGTAGCTAATGCGCTCTATAGCTAATGCTAGCTTTCGCGGGTAAAAAAATATAAAAACTCAAAATTGGCGTGAACGTTTTACACAGCCAGAGAAGTTGGAATGTCAGTTTACGTTTTAAAAGATCAAGGTCACGTAGGTCGAAAATCTTAAGTTATGACGGGTAATTTATGGTCGCGAACCTTCATGACACTAGATAATGTAAAATTAAACTTACACTTGGAATTCAAAAGAAGTAAGTGCTGCGTGAGCACGTAAAGCTATGCGGACGGCCGCGTGTCATGTCGACACTGTGTTGGCGTGGCTTGTTGCAGTCGTTACGGTACGAAGTGTGCGGGCTGCGAGCAAGGCATTCCGCCGACACAGATCGTGCGTCGAGCGCAGGACAACGTCTACCACCTCGAATGCTTCGCCTGCTCGATGTGCAGTCGTCAGCTCAACACGGGCGACGAGTTCTATTTGATGGACGACAAGAAGCTCGTCTGCAAGGCCGACTACGAAACCGTCAAAACGAGAGGTGCGTACGGTACTAGAGCATTGCGGATAGGTGTTTTCTTACCCGACCCGACTCGTGACGAAAACTAGGCTTGTCGAGAGAGTGGGGTAGGGGTAAGCTACCCCGGGCCCCGCGACGTTTGGGGGCCCCGCCATCGCTCAGAAATATAAAGTACGCCAAAATGCACCATTTTAAAAAAAAATTCAAAAATTGTGTCCCCAGTGGGGCCCCGCAAAAAAAGTTTCGGGGGCCCCGCGAGAATGTTTCCCAGGGCCCGCTGTGGCTCTCGACGGGCCTGACGAAAACGACCCGACCGACCCGACCAGCTAATAACCGCATTTAATTTACCACTTAGTACAGATATGAACCCGCAAGGCCCTATTACACGCTTCAGGCCCCTAGTTTTTTTTAAAAGGGTAACCTATTTTGACTCTACCCCAAACCGCGAATTTAGAGGATGCAGAAAACCCTGTAAGCCTCCCGGTGGGGTCCGCGGGCAAAGCCTCGACAATAACCCATTTATAAACATAGTGAGCTTGAAAATTGCATTTGCTCGACGAGTGCTCGTCACGTTTTGAGGGTATATTTATGCAGCGTTTTCCGGCTTCGATCGAAGCCGCCACCATCAGTCGCAAACGGAAAATCTACCCGAGTCAAAAACACGACACTAAACTCATGTTCATAATCATATCTGAGCCCGATTGGTCAATTTTGTAATTATTTCATTTTCGGCGGACAATTTGCAACAAAAAATTATTAGAGTTTTTTGACTCAATGTGTAGCATTGAATATCGTCTTGACTATCGTCGAGAGGCTGATGATGTACGTGTGTCTGTGTTTTATAGCAGAGTTCGACTTGGACAGTGCGAACAAGCGGCCTCGGACGACGATCACGGCGAAGCAGTTAGAAGCCTTGAAACGAGCCTACAACGAGAGTCCGAAGCCTGCGCGTCATGTGCGCGAACAACTTAGTGCTGAGACCGGGCTTGACATGCGCGTTGTACAGGTAAAGCCTAAAAATCTTGTCCTTTCGGTTTCCGTCCCTCCTAATAAATACCTGTATCCCTAAACATTTTTGTTGGACCTTTAAAAATATTAGTGCAGTTTTTAATTTGCTTTCAAAGTTTTACTGAAAAAATAGTGTTTGCAATTCAATCCATTACTGAATTGAATTGAATTACATTTCGTCTATATCACGAGATAAAAGTCGAACAACAATTTTTCGCCGCTTTCTGTCGTAAAAAAATTCCGTGCGTCTCGCTTCAGCCGGCAAAATGTATACACGTCCAGCTACTGTATAGTGCCTATACGCGTGTGTACGCACAGGTCTGGTTCCAAAACAGACGGGCAAAGGAGAAGCGACTGAAGAAGGACGCCGGACGCCAGAGATGGAGTCCGTACTTTCGGCCTATGAGACCGGACCGCTCTCAGAACGACTCGGATGACAGGAACTCGCTAGACGATCAGACCAACGTCCAACTCGACCCATTCGCCAGTAAGTGCGTGCAAAGTCAAAGTAAAACTTGAATTTCTATAGCACATAAAGTAACAAAAAATTCACCTCTAACTAATCTCATATGCGCTTCATATTGCAGCTTTTGTGTTTTCCAACGATTAGGTCGTGGTAGGCTAACCATGGAGTGGGTAAGGGTTGCAGGGTGCTCTATCATACAAGATGAGTAGTTTTTTTCAGTGTATTTAAAAACTTTTTTGTGTCCTCGTAACGAGTCTGTATTCGTTTATAACGACCGAGGCTTGTACGCCTTTTTCACATTTACGACGCCAACTTGACTCGGATCGACAATTTGCGTCGTGTCGGCGTCGATCGAGTTGAGTGAGTCGCGTTGGCGGCGCAGGTGTGAATTGGGCATTGGGTCATTGTCTTCAGCAGTAGTAGTTTTTACGGCACCTAAGCGACTTTTGCAGCTACAGCTACTAGACACGACGCGTCTGTTAGCCGCAAAAATGTCGTCTAATAGCCTACTTTGGGCTCATAATGCGTTCAAAATGCATTTGCGGTCTAGAATCCGCTATACTTTTCTTCACTACCCGACCCCGCTGGGGAACTTACAGCGATCCCCCCAAACTCCCGGTGAGTCCTCTCTCTAAGACCACCTTTCGCTCTTGGCCTTCGGCATCGAATGTCGGCCCCTGGGAGCTCAGCAGTGCACCCGCAAGATAAATTCCTGGCTATCGATATATACGCCATTGCGTGATAATTACGTGCAAAAAACCAAAAAATCATACAAAATTTTTATCTAACGTTTCGCGCTTTATTTTACACGTAAGCACGCTACAGCATTTGCAAAACGTTTGAGCATAAGCATTTTGCAAAGTTTGCAAACGATGAAACGATTTTGACGCGGAAAATAACGTAAAAGCAGAGCATTTTTTGCAAACGTTTCGTGTTTTACATGTACATGAAGTGTAACGGTAACCACGGCCTTACTACTTACAGAAATTTTACTTCTGAGATCAATAATACGCATAGGTCTATCCAAACTTTGTTTTGTTCTACAAAATCAGCTGCGAGAAGCAGCTTCAGCGGCTGCATCTAGGCCTAAGTCAAGTTGGCTCGTGATTATTGATGGAATGTGAAGAACGACGACGCATCAGAGCGTGAAGACTTAAGACACTTGACTGCGCTTGTCCGTCGACGTCGCCTTAGCTTCACTCTTTCACTCACGCGCGTTTGCCTGTCCATTTGTCCCCCTTCGGTGACTTGAGTCATTGCGGGGACGGTGGCAAGGGGAGAAAGAAGTTCTGACCCCCGGCCGTCACTCTGAGGGCAGTGGAGAGGGGATTTGTCTTGGCCCCCACACCACGTCACCAACGCGACATATCAATCGCAGGAACCGAACGATGACGTCGCAGAGAAAACAATGCAATGCCACACTCTATATACGAGCGTATAGCGTAGAAAGATCACATCTTCATTATGTACACAGACCCGGGGGCGTTACTCTCGAAATTTGGATGGGTGGCAGGAACGTATCCCAGAAATTGGGGGTTGGGCTTTATATTATGGGACAAAGGTTGCTAATGAAGTCAAACATCTCAGAATTTGAAAAAAGTGGAGAACTTTCTTGTCGAATATCCACATAAGATTGTGGTCTTAGTCGCTGCCAATATGTTTAGCTACAATCTTTCAGCGTGGTGGGTTCAAAAGTAGGCGGAGCAAAAAAGTAATTGCAATTTTCTGACAGAGATTATGGGTGCTCAAAATTTCAATGTTGTGTCTGTTTTTACGAGATGGGGTTTTTAGCCCCAAGTTTTGCATTTTTGGACACATTATGAGCCCAGAATAGTAAACGACATTTGCAGCTACCAGAGACAAGGCCCAAATTTTCTGACAATGTTCCCGCAGCCTAACATTTGGAAGAGGAGGCATTGGGGCAGCCCCCCTGCCATTTTCCCCCAACTACAACGCCAATGTTTTTGACAGTCCATAAGCAGATCTAGGAGAAGTTGGGAGGGGGCAAGGTCGATCGCCAAAAACGCGAGCCGAGTCGAGGCGCTCAAGGCGCCGAGGGGGTAAAGCGTGAAAAGGGGGTGTCCTCCTTCCCACAGGAGAAGGGGTCTGGGGAGCAAGTACTGCCCCTTCCCCAGAAAATTTTTGATATTTTAGGGTTAAAATGACGTATTTTCGTAGACTTTTTGGTGCTAAATTCTGTTTTACTTTATGACCAAAATAGTTTAGAAATAGACCAGGAATGCAAGGACTGCCATGGAGATTAACTTGCATGCGATAAAGAGGGGTTTTATTGTATATATTTTTATTAACTTTTACATAGAAGTAGCCAGAAATTGAGGCCGAAAGCCGAAAGCAGAGGTGGACCTTTTGGGAAAGAGCCGGTCCCGACGGTCTGTCCACAGATCTGCTACAAGTTGTAGGAGGTTTGCGGACAGTTGTAGGCTACAACTGTCAGTCAGTGAGAAACATGTCGCTGCATTAGTGATGATTCGATATATGGAAAATATCAATATATCGTTTTCAGTATCGATATATCGTATCAATATCCTATCGAAATTGAAATCCTGATATCGAATCATCACTACATGGATGCTGGTGTGCATGTGTGCTGGAATGCGTGTTTCCTGACCAGTGTCTGCGTGTGTGTTTAGATGACTCGGACAGCTACGACATGGCGCCGGTCCAACGTGGTCTGTACCTGAGCGGTCAGCCGCTGGACCACGAGCCGTCACTAGGGCAGGTGCCCGTGGTCTCATTGGCTGCCGCCAGTCCACCCGGGCCGGGCTCAGACGTCACGGCCGCCTGGCTGCCGCCAACACATCAGTTCAGCGCCAACAGGCTGCGCTACGGCGCGCCGCCGATACCACCCCCGCCGCCCCCGCAGTCTCCCGTCACCGCCCTGGTCATGCAGGGTCTGCCCCCGCCACTAGCTCCCGCTGGTCCGGCGTCCGGACTGGGCGCTCCGCCGCCGCAGTACCCGACTGACATGAACTGTGACGCTCCGGGTGATGTGCTGCAGTACCAGCCTGCAGCAGGGTCGACGCAGAACGCGGGCGCCGGCGGTAGGGTTGAAGTCTTCTAGACTCACTGCAGTGCATGCCGCCGCGTTAAACGAATTCATGTCCTGCTTCCAGTTGCCGACAGCACGTTCCTCCGTCCTTGATATTTGTATTGCGCCCTTAGGAATATTGCGTGGTTTTTTTGCTTGCTTTCAAAGTTTTACTTAAACAAAACTGTTTGCATCTTTGAAGCTGTCGTGCTGCAATATTTTAGTCTAGTTCTCAGTGGATACTATTCAATATGTGTGTCACCTGTTTATGAGCTGTTCTGTAAATTATACGAAATGTCACAAAATAAAAATTAACATGTCATACTGAAAAAAATTATTCCCCGTCCCCATTTTTCGCCAAAATGTCTGCAATCGGAAGCAGGGGAATACAGGCCTCGTCGAATACTCTACAGGCCTACACGCGTGATATTACACGTGTCACTGTCAACAATTCGTCGATCCGACATCATTCTAGTCAGCTCGATCAGTGCACTTGCCGTCTAAAGCCTTGTTTCCATTAAACGCAACGCATGCAACGCAAGATTCTTGCAACTAGCGCAGGGTGCAGGCGAAAGCGAACTGACGTAGCCATATGGAGAAAGACAGTGGAGCATATTTTTCACACACAAAAAAATCAAATTTCTGGCGAGAGGGCAAAGCCCATTCTCCAGACCCCTTCCACAGTGGAGAGAGGACACCCCTCCGCACACCAAACCTCTAACTGTCCCCCTACATCTATAGGTTCTGGCTACGCTACTGCGCAGGCGACGCAAGACTGCAACTGCTATGTTACCTTGTCTAAATTACATTTCTCTTCTGTTTTGCTATTTTATTATGTGCGTTTGTCACATATTTTATTAAATACTGTGTTACTGTTAGTTACGCAACAGACGAAATGCACGCAAACGACGCAAAAGCCAAAAGGAAAAAGGGAAGCAGCATGTCTATACTGAAAAGATAGACCTAAGTTGCGTTTCTTTCCTTGCGTTGAATGGAAACTATAGGTTTAACTGCCGAATGCCCAACAACCTGCTATATACGCCAAAACGGTAGTGCATGAAATTTTTACTCCTTAAAATTCCACTCAATTTGACGCCTCGCGCAGCGCCGAGGGCTGGAAAATTGGTCAGAAAAAAAAATAAAAAGTCCATTATTAGGTTTTAAGGTTTTTTGTTTGTTGTATAATTTATTACGTAGGTCTATCGTATTTTGTTTCATCTATTATTTTAGTCGTGATTTTTGAGTTATGACGTCAATCACGTCATTATGTCGTTCACTCTAAAGATCGATGTGTATAAGATGTTTTCTTGGATCGTAAATTTTGTGTACGGTGTTCATCGGATACTAAACCAAGAAAGATTACAAACCGAAAACCTAAAAATTTTCGTCAATAACCTAGCTTTTCTCCAGCCCTGGCTGAGGCAAATTAAAGACCACTGAACATCACGCTTAAATTTTGGGTGATCGAAAAGATGAGCCCATATATAGCACGGTTTCCGTCCAATCAAATCCCAGTTGAAGTGCCGACTGACCATTAATTGACAAAAAATCGTAATTACATTGGATGCATATGTGCGAACTTCACCGCAGTCGTTGTTGTATTTTGTATTTAAATTCCGTAGAATGTTTGTGTGCGTTGAAAAGTGAACTGTATAGTAATAATAACTGTGTCGATTGTGACAATGGAGTTCAAAATTTTCTTACAATTAAAGTGGAAACCAATGACATTAGTTGTCGTTCTAACGGAAAAGTGATATAGCAACTTTAACCTTCTCTCACCGTTTCCGAGATATAGCCAGTTTTCAGTTGTAAAACACACATTTTCCCTATCTCCTCACAATTCAACCCCAAAGTTGAAATGTCCACCTTGCACTGCAACTTCCAAATTTGTACAACCACCGGTAGTTTTTTCAAGCCTACTACTTCCGAAGATAAGTAGTTACTTAACTTGACTATTAAAAGAGTGAAAAATCTAAATAAAACTCGTGAACTGGATAATATATAAAATCAGTTTGAAATACAGTTGCCAAGTAATAATAGTAACTATCGTTTACTCTACTTTTCTGCTCACAGTAATTATCATCACTTGCTAATACTTCAGAAGTCATGTAATGTGCATGTAATGTGTAATGTGTTACAGATCATGTAATGTGTGTCGAATTACAACATTTGTTTCGTAATTTGTTAAGTTTCAACAATTGCTACTGCCGTCCTCTCAATTTCTGTTCTTTAGTTAATGTGATGAATGATTAGCACTGAAAAACTGGCCACTTGAATCTATAAACTAAAAGCAACAAAAATATAGTTTTAAGCGGAACTGAAATCAGACGAACAAATCAGAAACAGAAGGAGACAAATAACGGAAAAGTAAAGGAAAGATGAAATCTACGGCTTTTAGAAGAGGAATGAAATCTTGAGATTCCAAATGTCCAGACATATGAAATCTCAAGACTTTTTATAAGTTTTTGTTCACGTGTCTGTCAACTCCATTAGAGTATAAACTATAGCGCATGCAGCGAAAAACAGCCCTACAGATCAGCACACAAGTTCAGGTTTTGTCGAGAAGTAGAATTAACACCACAGCCAACAATTTCTGTTAGAATTCCTCTTAGAATACATATCAAGATAATCACAAACAAGAACTGAAGTCTAACTTCCATGTCATCTTTTTTTCTGAAAACCAACATTTGAGATTATCTACCAGATTAGAAAAAAAATAATCAGAAATGTCAGATAACATCAAAGTTAACATTACTGATTGCAATTCAGATGAGTACGCATTTTTTCTTAATCCTTAGGAATTAGAAATTTTATGATCGGTTTTCAGTAGTTTTTTGGACAAAAAAGTTAATCCAACTGTGTTCTTAGCGAATGTCGGATTAAAAATGGATTACAATGAAGATAATCTTTCTTTTCGATGGAACGTGAACTCGCGTACTGCACGGCATGAAATGAATAACAGCAGATCAGTTAACAAATGCAAAGAACAATTTATTCAACACACTGCTGACGACAGAACAATATTACAGAAACCATCACACGTACCATGTACCTCTGGCAGAGAATATGAAGCAGAATATGTACGTATATCAAGTACAGACAGAAAACAGTCACTCAGCATGGAGGTCATGGCTGGCCATTGATGATTGGTAAAGCTCATGCACAACACACTGAAGCATTTGTCACAAATCACTTACGATGGCAATCAATTTAAAACAGATAACTCAAGAGTGACCAAACTGCTGAACAATTTTCAAAATTCATTCAGCAAGCACATTAGGCAATAGATTCACAACAAGATTTGACCACTAGATATCAAACCATACTTGACACAGGAGACTACATTTAAAGAATTTTTGCAAAATCGGCCAATATTCTATACAGCTGCAGAGACTATGCTTTGTTTAGAATCTTCACCATTCACCAATCACATGCGTGAAGTCATTTTGCGAAACCAAACTAGCAATAACAGAAAAAGACTTAAAGTTCAAGTCGCACAAAAAACAATATTGGCTAAATATGTGTAGAATATAATACTAATTAATAATATGCTGATCATTTGAAAAAAAATTGCTTTACATAAATTTCAATAAAAATAATGTGACGTCACGAACAACACTGTTTATAGCATGTATATCAGCGTATGAGGAAGTTTAAATGCCATGAGCTGGCCAAAGTGTCGATGCAGCGAGCGCTCAGAGAGGGGAACTCGCTTACATTCCGGAAGCGAAAGTCTAAATCAGTCGGCGATTAGTGCAACGGAAGGGCACACCGTCGGCTTACTTTCAATACGATAGCGACATCTCAAAATGCAAGCGAAGTCTTCTGCTCGGTACCGTGCTCGATTGATGCTGCTAGCGTTCAAATTCTGTCGAACGCTACATTGTCGCTAACAGTTGTTTGTGACGTCACAGTTTCGTCACATTTGTCCACTTTAAACTTTATTTTTGCAGTATAAAGATAATACTGGCAACAGGAAGATTAATAAATATTGACAAATTAACATCTGATTAAGCCAATTAGTGCTTTATAACAGTTACGTAAACTGATGCGACTTGGACTGTAAATACGATTCAAACCAAAACGAAAAAATTAACTAAATGAAACATGCATAACACCATAATCCGGCAACAGACACAAGCACAAATGCACAGGAAACTAAGTGAAAATGTTAGCTGGTTAACAGTTCAAATTATGCTCAATTTACAAACCAGAACACTTTATTGGCCATTCAAGATTAAACTTGGGTTAAGTTCGTCTGATAATTCTCATTCTCTACCGATGCCAGAAAACTTGTTATAGTCAGCAAGTCACATTCGAGCCATCTCCCAGACCTTTACCATTATAATCACATCAAATCAGAATCATGGCAAGAATCGCTCACAACGCGTGGAGAAAATACTGAAAAAAAACAATTTCAAACACACGCATTACAAACAGCGTTGTACAAAATGTATGAAAACACACAGATAATCAGTGGTACAGTGATTATCATCAGTATTAATGATAATAATAATACTTTAACAATGTACACAGCACTATTATTGTTAAGGACCACAATTTCATGAAACTTTTCTGCCATATTCTGTAGACCAATTTGCCAAACTCTACAACTTACCGTGACGGATTTGCCGAATTCCTACTGATTATGCAAAAAAAGTAGAAATTCCAGAAAACGGGCAAATTCCATGACTCAGCTAAAAATTTTGCAGTCAGTGGCAAACTGTGGTCCCTAGTCATCGCACAACCCAACCAGTGTAACCAAGCATAACGTAATACTTTACATTTGAAGAAGCTGAACATATCGTTGTCAAGAAGCTGAACATCCCAGCGACAAACAACAGCAATGTTTCTTAAACAGTCGTTGATAACTGCATGTTAATGTCCAAATTCCACACCTCTCTAAACATACTAAACTAGATGGTCGCTATGACTCCGTCAAATTATGCCTCTGCCAACATGTGACAAGAAGCTAACACTCGAAATATCATGCTAACAAGGCCAAAAAATGCATTTGGGAGTATATTTAACCCCATCGTGACCTTGACCCTTAAACTTTTGATCCCAAAATTTGATGCATTTATCCTTGCCCCAAAGTCCGTTAGTGGTGAAAGTTTGGTCAAATTCCCTCAACAAATAGCCAAGATATCTTGCTAACAATGTTTGGTCAAGACTTACACACGGATGCAGGAACACTCCGGAAACATAACGCCAACGACCAATACGTTGGCAGAGGTCTCAGATAAGCTGCTAACAGGCTCCCAAACAAGTAGAATAGGTTTCTGACAACTCACAATTTTTATGCTTCCATCTTGACGGAAACCTGGGCCATAATGGTATACGCTAATAACATCTTAACTTTACTTCCAATTTAAAATTAATTCACTTAAGTTGAGCACAGTGCTGAGTCAGCATGCACAACGATGTCTTGGCATTAAATTAAACTGAACCCTTACTTCCAAACTAAGTCTCGACATTGTTATGTAAATGCTCCAGATATCCGATCAAACAATTCTAATGGAATTTGGGCATAGTCAATGAAGCATAATGTAATATTTTCATGTGAAACATAGCAGCCAAATGCTAGCAACATTTTACACTAGCAAGAATACTGAGGAGACTTGTACGGTAGTTTTAGAAGCACAAACACCACACCATGACACAGTCAATACAATGAAGACCCACTGGTCTGATCACAGGTGCTATCGAGTGGACAAAGTGTCGTTGGTGCTAACATCTGCTGCTGGAATCAATCCAGTGTCCGACATGATCGCACGACGCGACTCCTCCTCAAAACGTTCTGGGTGCCTCACAACTGATGTTGATGACACAATGCCTCGCAGGCCACGCATCAGAGCTGAACCGAGCAAACCACACTACACTACTACTACACATACTACTACAACATGTACGGCTACTACATGCACAACCTAGTCTTTTATCTCTGTAGAATACATAATCAATCATGAGTTACTAACAGGTGCCTCATGACCGAGTCAACGACACTACACTCCACAGACTACACATCAGAGCTGTAACAGTGCAAAGCACACCATGACTACTACATGTCCTACTACTAAATGTATTACTACTACATCTACAACAACAACTACTAGTACTACTGCTACTAGTAGGTGCCTCACAACCGACGTTGATGACAATGCCCCGCAGGCTATGCATCAGAGCTGTACAGCGCAGACCACATCACACCTCTACTACATGTACTACTACTACCAGTACAATTACTGCTACAACATTATTACTACTACAATGTACTACTAAAGACACAATGTTTCGCTGACCACGCATAAGAGCTGTGCATCACATTATCCACTACCACGACCACAATTTCAAACACCATCAAGTATCAACAAACATACTTGGCAAATAGACCAATCGGTAATCTCGATCAATCATGAGTTACTTCAGGTCAGGCCAAGTGCCCACTTTAAGTGAAACGATTTTGCTTGTCGGACGCCATTTGTATGAAATCAAATGAAAAATAATGGTCAATGCATTAAAACTAGAGCTGTTACAGTTGACGCGTTAATTAACGCGTTAATAAATTAACGCAGGTTAAAAAAATTAACGCGCGTTAAAAAAATTGACGCACATGCGTAAATTTATTTCATTCAGTTACTAAATTCTGTGCAGCAAAAGTTCGGATATTCCATTAAACTGCGGTTATATGACAATCGAATGAAATCAAGTAACTAAACTAGTTTTCGTTTCA
>Ga0209454_1002451_pt1 | contig 12602 bp, 6 predicted proteins | sample WorMetHERISLAND1_2_FD_187400 | JGI IMG/M metagenome (GOLD analysis project Ga0209454, IMG submission 187400) | Marine gutless worms symbiont microbial communities from Max Planck institute for Marine Microbiology, Germany - Olavius geniculatus... | ecosystem: Host-associated > Annelida >...
TTATTGTATACAATGTAATTTGTATAAAGCTAGGCCTAAAATCAATCGGTGGCGGTCGTGCGTAATAAAGTGTTTACACGATCGAGCAAACGTCGGGCAAACGTCGAGCAAACATCGAGTAAACATCGAGCTGGCTCAAGCAGGCTTATTGGAAGCCCATCTCTAGCTCAAATGCAGGCCTAGGCTTAGGCTCTTAACCCACAGCTGATCACGTGTTATATAGGCCTTCCAATTACAACCCGTCCGCCCTCCTAATCAGCATGCTGATTACCATAGAACGTCGAGCTAGCTGCTCGATGTTTGCTCGATCGTGTAAACACCCTATAAATGCTTCAAAACATTTTGCAAATGTTTTATAAGTGGCTACATGTACAATAAAACACAAAATTTTTACAAATTGTTACATCCACCAAGGAAGTTATGTTTTTGCCTGAGTTTGTTTGTCGGTCTGTCTGTCTGTTAGCAAGATAACTCAACAAGTTATGGAAGGATCTTTCTGAAATTTTGAAAAATGTCGGGAATGGCCAAAACTACAAGTAATTCAATTTTGGGGGTGATCCGGAAATTTGAGTTAGTGCTCACGAGACGCGCGGTTAACATGCTTGTGTGTTAGCAGATAAGGGATCCCGCTGCCGATATGCCAGATATGGCATATGGCATTAGCCACACGGCGAACGACATGGCGTTGGCGGAGGTCTGCGGTCTCTGACTGCTTTTCTAATTTTTTAATGTTTTGTTTTACATGCAGATACTAGTATAGTCTTAACCACTATAACTACGATCAAGTCACGACCGTATTCAACTGGGCCGTAATTAAAAACTGCATTTTGATAGGCCGACTTCTCGATCTCGAGTGACAAACAGTCATAAAAAGCAACCTGAAAAGTCCAAAATAAACGTTTTTTGAAGTTTCGTGTGGATTGTTTCCAGATCCCTTTAAGCTATTGCAATGCTACTGGAAATCTAATTGGCCGCTCGTGAGTGCATATGAAATTTCGACGTAGACTTGTACCTACAGTGAGTACAGTCTGCCCCTTTGTCACTAATTAAATCCACGTATGGCGCCCGCACCTTTAATGGGCCCAAACTCTGTCGTGTCGATATGTTCGTTGTAAGCCTTCTGTTTTCTAAAGACATTATTGCTTGTTGCTGGTTGTGAGATGTCTGCAGACTTTCGACTTGTCGTACAGGTTGTTGTGCGGTACGCTGTACAACGAATCCGCAAAAAGTCGATGAAAGTGGAGTTTGTGCTCAGTCGGTTAACAATAATTATCGCCCTTTCATTTGCTGTAGATCCAAGCTATTCCGGCCTCTCTCTGAACTTCGTCTTCAGTGTCGTTGCGAGTCGGCGAACATAGGATATGGTCGAATGGCAGATCGCAGGCGGCGTCGATGACGGCAGATGTTTGGGACTGCACAGCAACAACAGCAGCAGTCAAGTGTCGGGCTATCACCGTCGAACGTTTCAGTTTTACGCTTATTCTAAGCGGCAATGCGACATCGGAAAGGGAAAAAGGCAGAAAAAAGAAACGGGAAAAGGCGAAAAAGAGGAAGAGGACAATATATTTTGCATTCAAGCAAAAAAACAAAGTGGGCGGCTACGCCTGTCACACTCGTGCTCCCTGCTAAGGCCGACAGAATAAAATGACATTGGCAAGGTGCGACACTCGTCTGATCCAAATTAGCCAGTCAGGGCTCCGCGTCGCGGAAAGGGAAAGCAGTTTTATGCAATTTCTGTAACAATTTGTATGGCAGTGGCATATTTTGGCTTCTTACTTTGCTATAAGAGGACCTATAAGTAAACTCATATGTTATCATACAACTTAGCGTTCAATTATTATCGCAGATATCGAATGCACTTAGTGTACTGCTTGTAACAGATTCTTTCTAGCTGTCGTTCGACGAATACCTCGATTAGTTTTACTTCAGTCTGGTAGATTTTTGTCCGGATCATCTTCATCAGTCGGCACTTATTGGTCACGCAGCACGTCACGACGTGGCAGGTAAGGCGTGTAAAAGGAGGCGGCTTCAAACGTCGATCAGTTGAAGCAGCACGCTCGTCACTCCGTGAGATCGTCGATCTCTGTAATTCTCGCCAACGAGCGCTGCACGCCTGCGTCCCTTCTGTCAGCCTTTCGTCTACCCAACCGTCCAACGTAACTAACCGCAATCGCAACTAACCGTGGCGTGTCAGAGACAAACAGGACCAGCAGAATTCCGACCTCGCAATAACTGAAGTCATCAGTAAAGTTCTGTTGCGTTTCAAATAGAAACTTAGTAGCTGAACAGAAATTACACCAGAATGTAATTAACAACCCAACGTCATTTATGATGAACAGTGACAACGACAGCTTACATATGACCTGATAGGCATTTTTGTAGCATAGCCTCCATTTACCATCCAACTCTTACTAGGCCTAATATGCGATTAAGATCGAATAACATGCATTAAACGGCTGAAACAATCTGCAGTAAATTACAATTAATGATCTTATTTATTTTTTGTCTGACTTAATATCTACATCTAAATTTTCAAGTTCTCAACGATGACTCCATTACGCCCGGTTTAAAATCATTGAAAGTTGGATATTGTTGTCACCAAAGACGTCGATCCTATTTTTTGAGATTGATTTTATATACAAATTTCTATGTGAACGACATTCTGCAAGAAGGACGCCGAATAATGAGAAACATCCTGGCCGGCGGTTTGGAAGATCAAACGCCGAGTTGCGTTAATTCGTCGGTGGCACTGGCGAGATGCGATACTAGGCCTATGTGATGACCTTGGACTAGCTCACGACGACTCGGGATTTCACGTTGTCGGTACGGTAGGTTGTGAGTTTATTGTTAGTTACAACACAGTTATGCACCGCAATTAATAACTGTATCAAACATTTACACCGTGTCCAGAAAAAAGTCTACACTTTTCCTGAATAACTTTAACAAATTAAAACATTTTTTTACAATTTTGGCACACATTATGTCAATGTTACGTTTTATTAAAAACATCTAAAACTAACCTTTAAAATTTATCACTAAGTATTGTGAATGTAATTATGACGTCATTGAAAATGCCGTTTTCGCGGAAGATGCCGACCAAATAACCATCAGAAGTACAAAAAACAAAACAATTGTCGAAAAAATGGAGTAAAAAATGCGATATATTGGAAACACAAAAACATTGCTTTTGCCAAACTTTTTTCAGCCTAGTTATGCTTTTCGCCATGGTAAACGTGGCTGTTGCGTGCACTACGGGAACGTCGTTGTGCAGCAGTCTTTGTCGGCGGCAGCGTTCTCTCTGCGGCATGCGTTAGCGTCGCGGTAGTGCGCATTTTAAATGAATTTGTTTACACCAAATTTGATTAATAGTGAGGTTTGTTACTGTTGTTGACTACTCAGGCAGCTACAAACTAAAAAACTATTTTCTGTATTTTTGTTTTAATTCTGCGTAAAGTTAAGTAAAAATACGATGATTGTTTTATTTTTCACGGTAAAGTGACGTGACTAATTAGGCGATGTAGATTATTGGTATATTGTCAGTTGCACGTTACTTATGTAATGTTACCTACCAAAAATTATAAGCGTGCGTTTGAATTTGTTGAAGTTATTATCCGGAACATTGTTATCTTTTTCCAATTAAAATACAGTAAAAACGGCATATTCGACGATGTCACAATTACGTCAGCACTACATAGTGATAGGCCTATTGCAATGTTATTAAAATTGATCTTTTCGACAACTTATCCAAAAATTATTTTTAAAAAATATGTTTAAGTTTGCCAAAAATATATCGAAAATATCGTAGACTTTTTTATCCAGACATGGTGTAGGCCTACATGTCAAAAAATCCAGTGAAATTGTTCAGCAGAAGATAAAAACGTATAAAAGTAAAGTCGACATAGGCCTAACTAAAAGTTAAAGTATTAACCGCAAACAACAGCTGCATGAGCATAAAAGTTACAGAAAAAAACTATGATCACCAAAATAAAATACTGAGTAAATACTGGGTTTATATTAAAAGTAAACGTCAACCTGCAGTGAACAAGCATTTTGCTGTTTGCTTGCTTACGTTCGTAACATTCTGGACATCGAACCTATTCCCTGGTTCGTCATTTTGCCGGCACGTGTACAAGTTCACACGAGTTGCCGCTATCCTGCTCGGCATCTCGCCTTGGCCAGCTGTTCGGTCGTGGAGGTCAAGATGTCAAGAGGTCAAGGCCGTGCTTACGTCACAGAAAACCGTGGTCGCCAAGAGCGTCTAATGACCTTGAGCCATTGAAGCAAGTTCCCCCGATGTTCCTCCCTATTTTGTCTTTTCCTCCTTTTACTTTTACCCATTTTTTCCTTTTTCGCTTTTTTTCCAAAAGCCTTCTCCTTAAATCTAGTTATGGGTCTTTGAGATGTCGTTGTTAACCCCTTCAATGAGGCCCGAAGCGAAGCTCTAGCAGCCTTCGATATTGATACATTCTGAGCGTAGAAAGTTCGAAAAAAAGTTGAATGTTTCCAAATTATACCAAATCTAAAAAAAACCTTGCCACTTACTCCTTGCAGTGCTTTTATGACGGAGTATTTGCTGCAAGGTTTATACGTTGTGGTCGGTATCGTTGCCATTGACAACCGCAGCAGCAGCAGCAGCAACTCATGGCGCGGAGTGATGATGTTACGTGCTCGTGATGACAGACGCTCTATAGCGGGCGGGCGCTCAGGTCAGCGCAGGCTCCAGGCTGTCAGCAGAGGCACCAATGACTAAAGACGATACAAATCACACGAACTCGTGCCCAGTAGAGAAGTTCGTCATCCGGCGGGATTATCGGAATAATTGCAAGCACCTGCATGCAACTGTAATGTTTAACACGCATCCATCTGCTACTACTTCATGAGAGTCTTCATCTACTTAACCCTCATCATCACATATTTTTTATTCATTTAACACACTTAGCCGGTGGTCCAATAAGTAAGCAACCAACTTTCGTCATGACTACAGCTATAATTATAATGTTGACTGACTTGAAAAAAGCATTCACTGTCATGTACCACATCACTTCAAACGTGTCTACTTTGTGAAATATTGCTGACTTGATTTGATAAATAATATGTAGAAGATACCGGTAATGTATCTGTGCTTTTGTATCTCTTGAGTGCGCCAGTAAAATAATTGTGATTAATAGCTCAATGATTATGAAGTTACAACACTTTATGATTTATCGGCACCTTTTAGGAACTACATAGACTTGGTATAATAGACGATATGCCGCTGCTGAAAAATGGTGAACATTTGCTGAAAATGTAAAACCCCGAAGCAGTATATTTTAGTACTCGACTCGGCAATTTGACGACCGACTACATCTGAGAGTACGTTAGAGGCAACTCCGAACACGTTTGCAGCTGGACTTTAGCGGCAGTTACAGACTTACAGTAGTAGTCATAGCGTAACGACTTTCATGTGTGACTGATAGTCTGCACCGCCCGCCATCACTCACACATGCCATCACGTCGTAGGCTAACTGTGGATGCGTGGTGTGAAACTCCGCCGCCACCCCGCATGCTCCTACAGTGTAGATCCTAACCAACGTCGATGACCGCAACCATACGGAAAACAGACAAAGATAAACTCAAAATGTTTATGACAAGACCCGTCGAGATGCGATTACCCCGCATTAGCTGATGCTTTGAAGCAGACGAACGGCAAGTTAACAGTCGCACAATAATTCAGAGCTTCTTTTTAGACTTCTTGTTCCGTGACACAATGTAAATTTTCCGTGGCAACCCCCGACAGAGGTGTCTTCGGTGTTTAGAAAAAAGGCTTTTTATTTTATGGCTTATATACAAAATTACGTGGCTTCGATCGAAAGTCCTCTAAAAGAAGTTCTTGAAAAGTCCCGCATTGTCGTAAGTCGTTCCTGCCGGAGGCATCTGCAGCCTGAGTCAAATTGACTGCTACTGAGTCGCAGATGCGTGTATTAGCGTTAACAAGTGGCAACCGCAGCATGACTGGATGTGATGTGATGGGATGGGATGGGATGGGAAAGGTGCGGTCGGCGGGTTATTACGGAAGATCGACGTCATAGTCACACCACGGCACCTGGCAGACTACGTACCTCGGCCCGTGAGCCAGCACCGGCTCAGTAGTTGCCAATTCAGTCGCCAGGAGCTGCTCGTTAGACTCTGCAACCGTTCCGCACTCCGCAGCTGGCCATTTCCTGTTCCAGAAGTTGTAGAGCTGTGCCGACGACAAAATCATTAACAACTAAGACAAGAAAAACAGCTATCGCTAGGACGGGTCGACCGTACTGGATACGTCCGAAGGCCAGCGTCCGACTTCCGGCCGCGGAAAGAAAGTGATGGTAACTGCCTACAGAAACTTGTCATCGCCCTATTTAATGGTGCTATCGCCGCCCCTTACGATGTATCGTTTAGCCACAACAGCGCGTACTGGCTATAAAGGTCATCTAAGGTCGATGATTTTCATCTTATTTGAATGGGGTTATGCGACTTCCTATTAGTCATCTGTAACGATATTTGCCCTATCTTTTACCGTTTTTGACAAACGGCCAGTTTTGGGTTGAAAACGCGCATTTTTCTATACTTTCTCCATCCAACTCTAAATTTCAAAATGTTCTCCTTGCAATGCCGAAATTTCGCATTCGAAGAACCTTGATGCAAGGCTAATTATGCGTGTAAAACGTTCTGCGGTAGGACCTACCGCTTAGCCACAGTACATCCGTCACAAACAGACGACAGACAGACAGACGACAACTCGTTTCAAAGTGCCAGACCTTCAAGTCAGGTTAACGGTCGGCCCAAGAATTAGCCGTATTAAGATGACTTCGTCGTATTTAAAAAATAAACAGTAACGAAGTCTTAAATAAGCGACAACAATTACGTCTGGAATAACTTCAAATGAATGAAGTACTAACTTATAGAGTATTTAGGTATGAAGCGTTGACGAGAAATGCCACAGTGATAGACCAACTGGCCGTGAAATTTGTATAACATCAAAGGATGATGGTCTCTAAAGATGATCGAAAGTTAAGATGCCGGTGTAAATACCGTCACCTTTTATACCGCGACACTTTTTAAACCTGTAAAGAACGCCTCACTTCGTACGGGAAACGGAATTATAGAGGCGATGCATGCACCGACGGGCTGACGGCGAGATACCGGCATGGTGAAGATGTTTCGCGTCATAAGCCGGAATGCGCAACAAGTTGGACGTCGCAGCAATTAAAGCCGTGGCTGCACGCATTGATTTCCTCGTCCGAGGTTCTGAAAGAATGAGCATGCACATTCCGTCTGACTTTCTCGGACGAGGTTTTTAAACTTCGGAATGCTTGGCGACGTCGGACAACACCTCGGACGAGGAAGTCGGTGCGTGTAACCATGGCATAACGCGATATCGACGGTCGGCGTTTCTAGTAGCTGTCGAACATATAGTCGTGCATTATTAAAGGTCCTAGAACTGCAGGTAAAAAGCAACGTGTCGCGGCGCCAAGTTAATAAAAAAAAAATCTGTAACTTTTTCTCTGCATCGGGCGGAGTTCTGTGGTTTGTCGGAGTCTGTGTGTAGCCACAAATCGGCAGACAAAAATGATTCGGCTGCAGCTACACACAGTCGGACATTTCATACGAACTGCAGGCGAAGTGGGACTGAAAATGCGGCTTGATGTTCTAGGGAGATTGCAGTTAAGTAATCGAAATAGCAGTTCATGACCGACGAACTGTTGTGAGCAAATTCTACTACCGTGGAATTCGGTCAGTGTGCGTCAGCGATCAACGGCAGGATAGGATCTCCATCGAAATCGTCAGACTGTATGCGAATGAACGTTCAGAGTTGACGGACGGCGAAAATGTCGTTTCAACAGCGAAGATCTGTGGCGGTGTAAACTGTGAACCACCGACAATCACTTCTGTAATCTCTGTTCTTCGGTCCGTGCGTCTAGACCCACACTCTGAAACCGAACCCAGATCTGCAGCTCAATATTGATCTCAGCCGATGCATACCTCGCTTATAGCTCGCAGTGCAGTCGCATAGGAAGTCTATATTTGTTTGAGGCTTGATCGCGCGCAATCTATATGAGAGTGGCCGAGAATCGAAAGCAGTCAAAGAAAAGTTATTATCGTCATTGTCACGTGGTCGTGGACTCGTGGTCAAACGCTGAAGCGTCGAGTGGCTGCAGAAGTCTTCCTGGCCAGAGAAGTGGAACTGCGGGCTCACACCTAGCAGCATTTGGCTGCTGGAGCTAAAAAAGAACGTATGAAATGATCGAAGGCTTGTTCTCAGCGGCAAAGCGCATTCTAAAGCTACACGCACGATATGACAACGACTTCGTGGACCGACTTCATCACCGATACACGGTCTCATTCCTCGTCCTCAGCGCCGTGCTTGTCACTACCACCCAGTACATTGGAACACCGATACACTGCTGGTGTCCAGCATACTTCACCAGTAACCACATACAGGTATAGACTTCAGTCTAACTCCAAAACACATTTATAGAGCGATTATACCAGGCTTAATCATGGTCAGTGACGTAGGCCTAAGCTTACAAAAAGACGGACCCGGCGCGTCACTACAATAACGAAATTTTCGGAAGTTTCTGATAATAACATTGCGAGTGGTGTAATAATTTATTTCATCACGCTGTAAAGGTTATATGCTGTCAATCAGTCATCCTCCATGTGTTTTACTTTTTTAAAATCTCTGTTTATGTATTTTTCGTTTCTTTTTGTCTCCCGTTTATCTCCACTTCATAGCTTTCAATAGCATCCGATGCATAGCTTTTTGCACACACTAACACATGCCCTTATAAGCGATAAGCCTTATAAGCCTAAGCGACTGCTCACGCTTAGTGCCACGAGGTGATTGTTGCAAGGTCAGAAGATCAAGCAGGCGGGAATAAGTTGGCAGAAGCGCTGTTTGAATGTCACGATGCTATATTTCACTGATTCACCTCGTAACTCAGTTTCTGCGGTCACAACGGGAGACTCAATAAAGAAATCAGTCTGTGTCACCTTGACCTAGACCTATCAGTTCTGCTGTCTGGCATTTTAAATTTTTTGAACTGTATCTACTGATTTATTACAGGAGACGCATTTTCCTAAGCCGATGCCGTCGGCAGATAATTTTTTAAAGAAAAAAATAACGTATAGTTCTTAGATGATAACGAAGTTTCACAGTTTAATGCTTGGCAGCTTGACCTGATACTCCGAGTCGCAGTTTTGGACGAAATAAATCATGTAATATAAAATAAACTGTGCAATTTTAACGTCAGCGGCAAAAGTAAAACGATGTCACTGCAAATAAACTGTTCACCTCTGTACTCTATATCGACTTGCTCGTAAATATTTTGATCAGTACGTCGGTTATAACAGTTCGTGGTGTTGAATACATACGATTGTAGCTTAGCGTCAGAGCGTGATTAATTCGCAGAAAAAATATCATCTTTACTTCAAAAACTAAGAGAATCGTTTGACCTTAAAAATCCGCAAGCCACTCGGCGTCTCTGCTTTCGCGAGCACCCATGCAGATTTTTGTTGGAGTTACTCGGTGGAAAGTTGAAAATCGCAGCAGCAGTTGGCCGATATTAAGCCTGCACATGGACTCTTACGACTAAGTTTATAATGAATCGATGGCGTGCGCAGCTTGCAATGGCTTTCGGCAGGTCGACGACTGCATGGAGTGATGAGTTGATCGACGATGTGCAGAGCAACTAGGGCTCTGTGTGCAGCTGCCAATTAGTCACAGTTGCATTGGTGGTCCATCCTGCTGCAGCAGCAACACTCAGCAAGTTGGGTGGCGCACGTCATCGTCGCCTATACGCCATACGCCGCTTGCCCTAGCAACGGACTCCATAATCCTTTATCAGTGCCTTAGCTCAATTCCTCAACAAAACTCTTATCGCCGATGGAGGCTCCGTATACCTTTCTTTCGCTCCGCGGCACTGTAGCGGTTTCGGGATATGTTCGATGCTCTGACTGTTAACAAACAAACGACGGCGACGACGTGCAATTGGTACTCTGATAACGACAGTAATGCCGCCACTCTACGCTTCTCAAAGAATCGCCTGAAATAAAAATCGTTCATAACTAGGTCTTTTTTTCGATTTTGTGCATCTGTAATAGTCTATAATATGTTACAACCATTAATACCACGCTTTAAAATTGATTTTCTTCGTTTGCTGTTATGTTATCAAGGGCGAAATAGGTATTACTGCTGTTTTGTATCTCTCGTGTATATTTGTGATGTTACTGCATTTTTCTGACGTGTGTCTGAGAAAAATAATTATTAGTATTAATGGCTAAAAGTTAAGCTAAAAACGCAAACGATGAAACATAAATCTAGGATAAATGCTACGCATATACATTAGGCCTAAAACAAAAAAAAATATGAAAACTAACAAACGTGGCAAAAAGAAAAATTTCCGTTGATTACATGCTATTCACCGCCATACAAACGCATTGGCTTTGTTAATTTTATGTATCCCGTTATACTATTCAATAATATTATAAAAGATTATGACAGCCTAGGGCCTTGCTACAAGGCATCGCGCAGTTTCATTGCAATAGCTGAGCTTATTTCTCTATTGCCAAAGGCCTCTTCATGTCTGTCCTCGTCCTTTCAACAGCATTGCGCCATATTGACTACCTTGATATTGCAATCAATCGCAAGAATGCACACTGTATATGCAGAATGTTTATAAGCCTGTGTTTATGGTGTGATATGTGCAGTATACTAACAAGATATGCTGGGTGTCATACACGTACTACCTGCCGGATAACACGATTGCCGGTCAGCCGGGTGCTATCAAGCAATATCTCAGCTACTACCAGTGGATTCCCGTGTTCCTGCTGGTCCAGGCGTTTCTCTTCTACCTGCCCAGTCTGTTCTGGCAAGTGTTCAGCGAACGGTCCGGCATCAATGTACACAACCTGGTCGAGGCGGCCGACACGATCCAGAACGCGTTGTACCCGGAGCGCCGTGATAAGACGATCAAGTACATGATCAGACACATGGACCATTACCTGCAGTATCAGCGTGACTACCGCGGAGGGTTTTGTGCGTGTGTCAAGATGTGCCTGGTCCGCCGCTCGTGCCTTGTCTGCGGCAATCGCTACGGCAACTATCTGCTACTGCTGTACATCGTCACCAAGCTGCTCTATTTTGCTAACGCCGTGACGCAGATCTTCCTGCTCGACGCGTTTCTGGCCACCGACTACCGCGCGTACGGCGTCGAGGTGCTGGTAGATCTGGCGACTGGAGGCCGTGTGTGGGGCGGTAGTCGGTCTGCAGCCAATGGCGACGTCCTCATCCGTCGGTTTCCACGCGTCACTCTGTGTGACTTCGGCATCCGACAGATGGGCACCGTGCACCGACACACGGTCCAGTGCGTCCTGCCGGTCAACCTCTTTAACGAGAAGATCTACGCGTTCCTTTGGTTTTGGCTGGTTGGCGTGGCCGCCGTGACGGTCGTCAGCGTCGCGCGCTGGCTGTGGACCATCAGCTTCCGCTACAGTCGACTGGTCTACGTGCGCCGGCATCTCAAGGTCTGTGACCGATACGATCGACTGAATGACCGCGACCGCAAGACGGCGACCGCCTTCACGGAGGCCTACCTGCGTCAGGACGGCATCTTCATCCTGAAGCTGGTCGCTAAGAACTCGACGGATCTCGTGGTTTCCGACATCATCGCCGCGCTGTGGGACCAGTACCGACAGCGGCCGCGAGGCAGCAGAGACCACGCCGTCTTCCTGGAACCAGACACCGTCGAGGAGACCGTCGACGTCGGCTTCCCGTGATAATATTATGAAAGACCAAAATCCACTTACTGAGATTCGTTGTGGACTTGCTGTAAAACAAATCCGCGATAAGTCGAAGTAATGGAGTTTGCACCTATTTGTAGGCGTCTTAATTTAAGTCTTGTTTCGATGTATGTGACACGGTCCTCATTTGGGAAATGCGCCCAGTCAGCAAGCCGCATTTTTTATGAAAGCGGTTGAATGACCTTGAAAGTCACTACTGCAACAGGAACTGTATTGACTGTAGCGCGTCTTTCCTAGCGACAGCTGGGCTTTCTTGTATTATAGGGTGTCAGCATAGCGCAGTGTTGTGTTATTTTGTAAATTTAGGCTATTTTTACCCTTATGTCTGACGTTCCATTTTTTCTGTACTCTTCTTCAATAGTTTTATTTTTTTCTTTATTGATGTAGGCTTCAGTTATATACCCTAAATTTGAAAATATTTCCCTGAAATTTTGCACACTCAAGTTTAAGACACATGGCTAATTACTCGTTAAAATTTTTCTTTAAGGCTTCAGACTTAGCCACAATACATCCGTTACAGACGACGGACGATGGACAAACGACAAACGTACCATAAGGTCGACTGTTACTTGAGTACGGTCGGCTAAAACGGCAATAAGCAAACTTGAACAGAGACGACACGCACTTTTGATTATTTTCAACCTCATTGTGTTAAATCAACATGGCCAAAACTTAAGGCACTTTTCGGCAAACGAAGAAAGGTTGGGCAACTTCGTTTTGCTCTGAGAAAATACCGTCGCAATGCAAGAAACGAAGCCATAGGGCCTATATAATATATAATA
>Ga0209454_1002452_pt1 | contig 12600 bp, 8 predicted proteins | sample WorMetHERISLAND1_2_FD_187400 | JGI IMG/M metagenome (GOLD analysis project Ga0209454, IMG submission 187400) | Marine gutless worms symbiont microbial communities from Max Planck institute for Marine Microbiology, Germany - Olavius geniculatus... | ecosystem: Host-associated > Annelida >...
GTGTGGGGAAGTTTCGGTAAAAGGTGGTGTAATGACAAAAATATCCAGGACTTTTCCATAACTTTCCAGGACCCCAGGACAAATTTTCCAAAACTTGTTCATAGCCCACGAATGTTTAAATATAACGAAAAAGTAAGCATTTAAGCAAATAAAACAAGCAGAAAAAAAATTTGAACTGTTGTACGCAGTATTTAAGTAAGGAACAGTCAACACAAATCTGGGCGATATACTACTGCTGCTTGTTTTCTTTTTGAGCCTATGAAAATGTGTGATTTTCAAGCATATTTTTCCAGGACATTCCAGGTCCTGGAATTTTCAAGCCAAAAAAAATACAGAAATTTCCAGAAGGTGTGGGAACCCTGACAAACACTTCCAGTAGATTATAGCACAGAATGCTGTGATGTTAGTTAAAAAGACACAAATCAGCCAGCAGAACTTACTCTGGCCGTGAAGCATTCTCGGCCTGACGTCGACTAAAGAAATCATCTCTGTGTTTTGACACCTCGTCCCTATGCCATAATCAACACACACATGCGTTACTAACTTCACTAGGTAGTGCAGCAAAAGACCTCAGTAGAACTTGGAAGCACTGCAGCTATCCCGCAGATCAATTTGAGCACTGCTGCTTCTAATTTCTGCTCCTACTAGAATGATACTGTGTCTCACAAAGAATTACTGAGATCATCACCAATTATAACTTGAACTTGAAGTCTTAAAGTTTTGGTACAAATGTTCCTGACATAACTGGTCAACAAACGACCACTCAAGTTCCCATCTCACCAAATGCCTGCTATTACTGAGCTACAACTACAACAACTACAACAATTACCAGCAACCACTACAACAGACTGCAGAACGCCTACAAAGTCTAAGTTGATGCTGGTGTTTGCTGCTGCTACTCCTATGACTACTACAACTACCACTACAACTACACTAATACTACCAAGTGCTACAACAGACCGTGAGAAGCCGAGGGACTCTTCAATGCTGCTGTTAGCTGCTGAAGTGAAGCTTCGAGTGGATGTCATCTTACCTCTGCCTCTGCTGTTTGTTGTAGCATTTGCACTAGTCTCCGAGTCAAGATGTGGTGAACTCGTAGAACCAGACAGTTTAAGTGTTGGTGCCATGTGCGGAACGTAGTTACGTGCCGGGGAAAGCTCAGCACACCATGACTTGCCCTGCGCCTCTGTCGATATCTGCACTCACAGGCACTGTTATTATTAGCAGGGCCCCCAGTGTTCCGCGGGCCGCGGAATTTCGAGCCGAGCCGCGGAATTTTCTCTCTGCCGCGGAATTTTGATATTTCTGCAGAATTTCGCGGAATTCTGCAGAAGTTGAAAATTCACTGGCAATTAGTACCATTTTTGACTTGATGGCGTATTTTTGTCACAAAAAAATCAAACTGAACTGCCAAAAAGCTGTGGGTCCTACTAATAGCTATCGCAATATGGCACAATCACAAATAAACTAAATAAATAAAATATACGCAGCGCAACTTGACAAACTGCACTTCTAAAACCAAAAATATAGGTGATTTTCTACGTACATTGTTACCATAATTCAGCACAATGTTACTATGCCAGCCGGCACTTCAGAAACAAAAGTTTCTGAACAGGATAAAGCTCAGTTTACTCAAAAATGGAAGGTGACGGTGAGCCGCAAAATTTGGATGATTTTGTCGTGGTAAGCTGCAGAATTTTGCAAACTGACCCGCAGAATTTTGCAAAATTTTCCACAGAACACTGCAGGCCCTAATTATTATTAGTAGTAGCAGTGGTATTAGATATAGCTGCGAAGTTCTAATACAAGTAACAGTGGTACAGCTGCTACTATACTGAGTCCGATGTCCGGTTTATATCTGCACTTACAACAGCAGTAGTACTTGGTAAACATTCATGCAAAATTCAATCCAAATTAGCTTAGCAAATTTTTCTCTTTTTTCCGACCAATCGACAAAGTTCCCAAACAGGAAGTGGAGATGTTCAAGACTGGAGATATTTCCGGCTCCAATATATATCAATATATATCAACAAACTGATCATAACTACATGGTACACCAAAAATGGTAAGCGAGACACTGATGAAAATAAATAGACACTTAGTGTCCCGTAGCGACTAAATTACAACTGAAAATCTTTGACAACAGCACTGCAAGACAAAAGTAAAAAAGTAAGTAAGTAAGTAAAACATGAATTTATATACAGTAGTGCATAGCATTACAAAACCTGTAATGGCACTAAACTCTTCTCAGTATTGTCCAGTTATCAAAAATCTTTTACATACTGACTCTACAGAAAATATGCAACAAAATGATCACAAAATTCCCAAGTATTTCAACAGAAGAATTTTAAAAATTGGCAAAGATATGACCTTGTCACGATAGAGAGCAGCTGCCTTGGTGTTATATTTCTCCAGCAGTGACATAGATTTCTGGTAGTCGGGTTGAGAGTTAAAGAACTCTCTTGCTTTCTGATTGCCTCCGACTTTCATCTTTTCCAGTTCCATGTCTTTCCATTTGTCCATCGAGACTGACCTCACGAAACTACAACACATCACCAGACAACAACTACAACTACTAATGCAACTAGTACCTGTTGACAGCATATTGCATTCATAAACTTCATCAAATCTCTCTGGTGTCCTTTACACTGCATTATCTCACAAGTCACAATCACCACTTGTCAGATTTGGACCAAAAGTCAGTGGGTGAGGTCAAGTATCGCTATTGATTTTGGTCTTGACTTTGGCCTTATCTACGAGCTAAGCTTGACTTTAGTCATGACTTTTGACTTGACTTTAGACTTGACTTTCATTTGCGGTCATCCATCTTTTTTACACAACCATCGAATAACTGCACAATAATATGATTGGTTGAATTAACATTACAGAAGTGTTTTCTGTACCTATATTAATCGGGTGATGTGTGCAATATTAGTTTGTTTGCCTATATGGACACTTTGTAGATATAAAAAGAATTATATGGAATATTGTCAGCAATGCAAGTCACCAATGACATCATGATACACACCTGTGTCATCAGCTCAGTTAACGCCACTAGATAGTAAGTAACAAAATGCCTATTAGTTACCAGACGCAGCATGTTATTTTACTGGACAAAAGTAAATATTATGCTCAAATAACAAACTAGTACGTCTGTTTGGTCAAGCTATACCCTAGTCGTATTGCTCTGACATTGAAAATTGCCAGCTGATATAAGCTTGACTTTCGTCTTGACTTTAGGCTTAGACCAAAATGTCTGGTCAAGTTCGGTCTTGACTTTGGTCTTAAACCAAAGTCAAGTCAAGACTTTAGTCTTAGACTAAAATCTTAGCAAAACTTGACCTCACCCAGAGGCTGTTGGCATTGTCCTATGTTCATTAAACAAACTGGGTGGAGTTGTGCAGTGGCAGTGTCATGATGACAGCACCATAAACATTACAAAAACAACTACTTACAACTTACTTACTTACTTACTTATCTATTTACTTGTTAATTGGTATTATTGCTGCGATTATTGCTGTCACATAACCAACAGTGTTATAGCCCAAAAATAATAGCTTCAAAAGTTTTAAAAAAATTATTGAAGAAAATGATAATGACCAAAACAATAAAATAACCAACCTCAAGTGTACACCAAAGCCGCGATGCTTGCCGGCACATTCTAGACAGATCCAGACTCCATAAGTGACGCTGACCCACTGAGGACTATGAGTGCCACAGTCAAAACAACTCTACCACAGCAAACATGTCGATCAATAAATCAGAATATTAATAAATGAATGAATCATTTCATCTATCAATCAAGCAAGCAAGCTATGAATGAATCAATTATACTATCAATCAATAAATTTTTAGACCGGTGCTATGATCACAAATTCGTGATCGCATCCGCCGATTGCCTATGATCACAACTGTCATAAGAGCCTGCATGGCATACTGCCTGCCGTAGGCAGCCTCTTACGGCAGCCGTGATCACGGCAGCTAGCAACTGATGAGATCAACCTTAGCTAGGTACAATGCCAAGGTATCACGCCTTCATACCAGTCGGCCAGTCAAGCCTGGCAGCACTAGGTTCGAATTCATAACCAATGTCGCAACCTTAATTTGGGTGTATATCTATGGCTACATAATTGTACGAAATATCCTTAAATTTGCACGCTAAAAATTTAATAGCTAACAAAACTGAATAAGCTGCAATAACTAACCACTAGCGCCACCTATCTAACGCCACCTGTCTAATCTATGCCCATGCCCAGCGATGTTCTAAAAATAGCTAACCACTGTATTGGCTCTTCCTATTGGCTGCCGTGATCATAGCCAATCGGCGGACTACAATCACGAATTCGTGATCATAGACACTTCCAAATCAGAATAGATAAACGAATAAATAAATGTGACAATGAGTGTTTTGCCACTATATCGGCACAACTACAAACAAAACTACATCTGTTTCAAAAGACACAATTTCAACTAACTGCATTAATATCGTTCATGCTAATGTGGAATATAAACCTACAATTACTTATTTATTGGCGTCTACAATAAGCGGACAGAAAGACAGACAGACTGACAGACGGAGGGAGGGACGGACAGACAGACACACTAACATTGTTGCCCTGTTCAGATCTCAAGTCCTTCAAAACTCGGCGTGTTCTGGGACTTGCCATTGCCACAATTCGTCCCTTGACACACACGTAAATGTAATGTAATACGGTTACACAATCACAGTTCGATTAATCACAATAATTTCTTCCAACATGTCATGTAAACAACACGCCTCTCCGTAGAATATTGAAGTTTACGTAGGTTTGTAGTGCTGCGCCATGTATCATAATTTTTTTTATTTCAAAGTTTTTGCAGCGCTGGAAAGCCTGGCATTTCTTTAGTTTTTGTTTATTTTGTTTATTTGCTGTAAACAAAAATAACATGTAATTTGACTTTAAAATATTTTACGGCATTGTGTTTTTATTTTTAACATTAAATATTACCTTAAGTGTTTAACAAATTAAACGTTTTGTGGTGCTCTATTTTTATTGTGGTATTGTTTCATTAGTTATTCTTTGTCAGATGTAAACATGGCTAAAATCATAAATAAAATTGAATTTTGGTTATTTTTGTTGCTGTCTTGTTAATTGTACTGGTTGAATCTGTAAAGGAGATTACCCACAGTTATTGAGTCGAATCTGCGCTGTTGTTACGCAATGTCACTTACGTTTGAAGAGGTTTTGTCTTTTCCACAAGAAGCAAGAGACTGTTTCGGTTCCCAGCCTGAAGTCTACCAGCAGTTTCTTGATGTTGTTTGCAAATACGCTGCAGAAGAGTACGGCTTATTTAATGTGCAGATATGTAGTAATCGAGGAGAGACTGTTTTGCACCACATGCCGCCAAATGAATGTTTAAACCAATGGACAATTTGGCGCAGTCGCATTTTCCCCGAAGAGCGTTTTTGCATACCTAGAATAACTGGCTGGGGTTAAGGCGACCTCTGTCAGGTGGCAGGTAACACTAGGTGATCCCATATGACAAGTGACGCTTCGTAGCTCTGTGAGGGGTTCGCTCCTTAAAAGCTATAAGCCCTACCTACACCTACACTTCCAAAACCTAACTCTGTGCCGGAGCCTTCAACATATTGAATTTGGCATGTATCCCGAAGAAGAAGACACTGACCCTATTACTAACTCTAACCCTAACTAACCCTAGGTATGCGAAAACGCTCTCCGGGGAAAAGTGCCATTGCGACAACAATTTTACACTTGCTAATGACATGAACTGTAATTTTTTTCTATTAATTTTACAGAAAATCCACTTTTTTGACCTACGTATGTGTGGGTGTTGCTGGTGCATAGTTATCTTTTATTTCAATCTTGTGATTTGTATGTGTGTTATTAATTTGCGTACTGTAATACTGTTTCTCTGTTTTTTTTCATACTGCTACTAGCCTATTACCTGTAATTGTCAGTTTTATTTTATTATGAGATGCTATTTTTACCAATGAGAGACAGAATCATGTAATTGGAAGCAGAGCTGTTAGCATTAGGGTTAGAGGCCTCTCGCAGTAGTATCCATTGAAATAGTGATCTAGAACCATTAAATTTGAAGAGGCGTTACATAAAAATGTTTTAGCTGCATTTTTTCACACATTCTGAGCTTTTTAATTCATAAATAATCTATTTACACATTCCTGCATTTTGTAAAGTTAATCGAATGTGATGATGTTATTATAGCATCATGACTTCAATTGAACTTTTTATTTTGTTTACTTTTTTAGAATCGACTTACATGAAATGCTTAGCAGAATGTCGAAACTACTGGATCAGCATCCAAAGTTGGTTAATAAATTTAATCAGCTTCTACCACCAGGCTTGCCTCTGAATCATTTTAAGCAGCCTTCCACCGAGGTAGTTGTTAATATTTATTGTTAAATACAGGGTGGGCCAAAAAAAACGGACCTGTTTGAGCATTGATAACTCAGCGATGGTTAGTGGTAGAAAGACGTGTAATACGTCAAAAGTTTTGGAATAATGCAAAGAATAAATGACAAATTTGCATAGTGAAGCATTTAAATATTCTTTGTCTAATTTGTATAAATATTCATCACCCTCGAAATTCTGCCAAATTTGACTGTAACACATGGGTTTAACATGGACATTTGAGCTTTTATAACTTAGCGATGTTTATTGATGGAAAGGCGTGTAATATGCCAAAAATTTCAAAATTGTGTACAGAAGAAGTGTACATCTTGTGTGTCTCAGCATTTAAACATTCCTTGCCTGATTTGCCCAAATCTGTCCCACCCCTAAAATCATGCTAAATTGGCAGTAACGCATGAATTTAAGTTGATTTTCATTAAGCATACAGTAAATTATCAGCAATCATTAACACACAAGTTGAGTTTAGATGGCATAGGCTGTTGCCCAGCTTTTATATTCATAACCGTCATCAGTCCTTTTAGGCAGCTGATCGATCGCTGGAGTCAATGTGTTCAGGATCAGCTGAGCCCAGCATTTGATTAGCACACGTTTTAGCTGGTCAGTTACTGAAATTGTGTGACCATGCTATCTGTTTCAATGCCTCCACACTAACTAATTCACAGAATTTAAATCTGAGAGACTTTTTGGCAGTGAGTTTTTGAGTTTAATGAACTTGGGTACATGGGAGTGCAGGCAAATGCCTAATTTCTGAGGGGTAATGAAGATTTAGGCAAATTAGGCAAAATTTTTTAAAATGATTTGCTATGCAAGTTCGTCCCTTTTTGTCTACAACATTCTAAAACTTTTGACATATCACATGCCTTTCTACGAGTAACCATCGCTACTTATCGACGCTCAAACAGGTCTGGTTTTTTTGGCCCAATCTGTATATTCAGGTACATTATACATATTTGTATGCACATTTGGTGATATATGCATGTGTTCTGTTCAATTCATTTATTTGCTTGATTGCACAAGTAAATAATACAGTGACTGGTATTTTAAGAAGTTCTCTTTTTGGAATTTGTTGCTTAATGGCTATGAAATATGCTTCTGTTATTTATAATATTACCATAATGTTATTGTTTGCTGACATGAATGTGTTTCTTGAGTAACTTGTTGTGGTTGTGTTATGGCGTCAATCAACTGCTTTTATTTCGGCCACAAAATTACTGTCACAACAATTTTCAATAATTTACTTTTCAGAAATGAGGCTTTAGCATAATCTGAACTAAGCGTAAAAATCTGGGTTGGTTAAGCCAGAGACTAGTAGAGAGTGTAATGGTGTATGCATGTAATCTGGTGTGTGGTGTTTATGTTTGTTGCTGACACCATGTTGTGTTAATTATCTGTCCCATTGCTATAGCGTAGCGTGGAACAGATTATAAAATCACTTGCATCATTCTGTCAGTCTGTCCGTAAACACTCCTACGGCGGCAATTTTGATTCAATTTTGATGAAATTTTGCACAGTGATTTGGGGCCCAAAAAGTAAGATTGAATTTGTTTGGGATAAAAATTTGATAACTCCTTCCCCTATTCTACCCCAATTTTTAACCCCCATAATGTATTTTCAATGGGAAGGTTCTTGTATCACAGTAGAAAATCCTGTGGGCTTATAGTGTAGTTTCATAGGGACAAAAAAAGAAAACCATTTAATCCCTCAATTTGAGCCCTCAGCCCCCAAAATTGTGATCACTGCATTTTCAATGGAAATAAGCTTGTCAGTTACACTGTGCCACAAACGATTAAGTTTTGCGACATAAAGTCACTTCTGTGCAGATTCTTGCAACAAAACGACTGAATTACTATTTGTTACAGTATTTAATTTATGCATGTGTATAACAAAGGTAACAAAATGCCAGAAATTTGAGAAACTAAACTATTTTAGACAGGACTTAATGCATCAATGTAAAAATATTATATTGTGTTTGCTAGTGTCGCTACCTGTGTAGTGTGTAATGTGTATGCATCATTACTATTAGGCCCCATATTAAATTTGTTAAGCTACTGCGAGTACTGTCATTTCACATTTGTATGCTTACATTTAAGTTGATAAAACAAATCCGATAACATTTCTTTGCGTTGTTAAACTTTTATGTAGTTAATTAACGCGTCTTTTCACTTGCAGTTCGCTGTCACCACAATTGTAAACATTTATGCTAAACTAGTTGTACGCTGGCCTTACGAGCTCCTGTGCACCATGGTAACTGTAGGCTCACAAGAGCGTCAAATACTATGTAGCGCTGCAGTGGGACAGATACCTCATTCTACAGAATGTATTTTTAGTTGTATATATTTTTGTAGACTATTTTTTCAAGTACAACTCGATCCCATGATCATGATATGAAGGAAAATGAACAAAAAGCATTATCTGTTTCAGAACCAATTGCTGTGAGTTTCTAGTGTAGTGTATCTTATCTTTAAATTGAACTTTTGAAAAATAATTTTTGCAGCTAGAAAATGTTTTTGTCAACTGATTTAGCCGTAGATGCTTTGAACTGCAGTTGTGCATTTTCAATTTAAAACGTGATTAGTAACTCATTAAAGCTAAAACTGATCTTGTTTGACTGTTAAGATATGTTTATTTGCCATGATTAATTGTAGCCTGCAGACTGCAAAAAATAAAGCCAAACTACTGAATATCAGCATTATAGACAGACAGCAAAATTAATTACATAAGAACAAGAACAGTTTTAGGTCTAGTTATTAATACAAACAAGTATTTTTCGAAATATTTTTTCACATTTATTTAACTTTATATGCTTAATTTGTATTTATTTGTTTCAGATGGATAAACCGAGGTCTGGTTTGCCTGATATTGCCAAATATGGCACCTACAAAGAATTTGCTTTCTTTGACAAAGTAAGTTCTTTTATGTTTATGTAAAAAAAAAGGTAAAGCGTGTCATGCCCTTTAGGGCTGTAGGCGAGATGCCTCGATTTTGTTGTCATTGTCAGCAGATGCATCTCAACCGTTTTGAATAAGAGTCACTGCTTTTCAGGGCGTAATGTGGCTACTACAATTGTTATTATGAAAACTGTTTATTTTGTTAGGTTCGTCACTTGCTGGGAAATGAAGAGACCTACTTGAACTTCTTGCGCTGTCTAACACTGTATACAACAGACCTGATATTGGGGTCTGAATTGGTTGAAATCGTACAGCTGTTCCTATTGTAAGTATATATGTTATCATGAATTACTTATTTGCCTGTGACTGAATTTACAATTATTGTCTGTCCAATGCAATGCATAGCTTTGCGTTCGTGCATGCATGCGTCCATGCGTGCATCCGTGCGTCCTACATTTCTTAAGCTATCTTCCTTCCACCTTCCCTTTCCCTTTTCCTTCCCTTTTACCCTTTTCCTTCCTTTTTTCCTTCCCCTTTTTTTGCACATGACGTCACATGACCCCAAAAGGTCAAACTCGTGACGCCATTATCTTTGAGGCGCCATATCTCCGTAACAGTGCCAAATGGACGCATGGTCACTATGGACCACGGACCATGGATAAGAAGTTGACCCCCGGGAGTCAAATGGTCATGTGACCGTTGACGTCACGTGACCCCAAAAGGTCAAAGTCGTGACCCCATTATCTTTGAAGTGCCATATCTTCGTAACGGTGCCAGATGGACGCATGGTCATCATAGACCACGGATAGGAAGTTGACCCTCAGGAGTCGAATGGTCACGTGATCGATGATGTCACGTGACCCCAAAAGGTCAAACTCGTGACCTCATTATCTTTGATGCACCATATCTCCATAAGGGTGCAAAATAAACGCATGGTGACGATGGACCATTTATAGTGAATCGAATTGTCTCGTGACTGACAATGTTTATTGTTTAGTTAAAATAATAGAGAAGGATGAAAGCATCTTTGCTGCTGTTCAATTTGAAATTAAATTGTTTGATTTATTTCTACCAGTTTAAACAGCTCACTGATTATATTTGTATGGACATACACTGTAAACTATCGAAATGCATTGGACAGACTCCTTGTTCGTATGAACGTTATCTTGTTATGAACTGTTTACTTTTATACTGTAATTTTGTTTAAATTTGCGTAATAATTTGTGGTTACTTTTAGCCTATTTTTGCACTTAATTATTATGTTTGTTGACATTGCAGCTTGATGTTGTATTAGGTGGCTTGAGTCGGTGTGCAGTTTTTCATTCCCTAAATTTTAGTTTGTTGGAAGGATTTCTTCAAAAATTACAAAACAATTTGAGGCTGGAAACCTCCATTTCCATTTTGGAGAATTTACGAACAAAATTTTGCGCTCTTGTGATTTCTTCTGTCTGAAATTTGTAGATTGGAAAATTGCAACTTTTTGCTTTTCCTTTAGTCTTTAATCCAAAACGCCGCTGATTAAGCTAACAAGAAATTTGAGGTAATGCTCACGGGACGCGCGAAAGCCTATAGCAGTTTCTGCCTGCAGGCAGTCACCCATTGCAATACTAACCGGGCCCGGCGTAGAGTAACTTCGTTGCAGCTGAAACGCGTTACCAACGACGCCACGCCACCAACGCCAGTTCGTGGCGCCGCCTTGTGAATGATTTTGTGTCGCAGCCCGAAATCACCTGAAAAATTTATTAAAAAATCCGTTTTGGCGTTCAAGGTCATCCAAGGTCATTGAATTTGGCGCCAATCGAAAGCCAGTATACGATTTCTTATTAGCGATTAATAGTAACCTAGGCCTTATCTCACACCGTTACTGAGATACAGCGAGTTATAGGCCGAAAATCACAAATTTTGACCACCCCCCTCTCATTTAGCGCCCTCGTTCGGGGTGACCCCTTCGAATTTATGGAAAAGCTTTACGGTTCCTCAAACTAGAGTCTTCCAGGCAGCCGATGGTGAGGATTTGGTGATCCTAGCTTGGACCATTTTTGCCTGATCCACCCGTGTGACGGACAGACAGACGGACAGACAGACAGAATTGCGATGGCTAAGACGCGCTGAAAGCAGTAGCTGCTTTCGCGCGTAATAAAATGATGATTATTTATTCATAAGTTCATAGTGATGAATTTGATATGATGACTGAGTGATTGAATGGTGTATCTTTCAGTAAGGAGCCATCTCTGAGTCGTGAGCTGGCGTCAATGTTGCATTGTAACACAAATAAACCGAAGACGGTGCCACTCAGCGCTCACCTTCGAAACAAGAAGCCTCGGGACTCGGACATGGAAATTGGTGAAAGATAACTTCACTTCTGAGTTGTTCTGCTCTGCTAATAGCATTTTGTTTGCAAAGGTGGTCTCTCCAAGTATCATACTGAATTATTTCATTCAGACATTTTTCGTATTAGAATGCGGCCTTATTCGTAACAAATATTTGTAAGGATTAGTATGAATTTTTTCCTAAATTGTAAGTAAGTATGTACAAAGTAAGCAAGTGAATTTTGTCATGCACACTGCACAATGTCAGTGGGAAATTGGCTAAATGGGAAACACAAAATAATATCTTCAGAAGTAATGAGCAGACGCCAGACAAGTAGGGTTGTATGTAGGGATTTTGGCCATGGCTTTAGCTGTTTTTTTTGTCCATCCATTTTTGGTTAATACACCTCTGGCAAAATCTGTTTGTTTATTTCTGATTTTATGTTGTTATAGGAAGCATGGTATTTATTAACTACAAAGCATTATCGATATCCTATGAACACTGAACAGCCAGTCTGGACTGGTGTTATATATTAATAGTAGTAGTAGTTGTTGTTGTAGTACTTAGTTGTAGTTGTTGTTGCATACAGACTATGCCTCGTGTAAGAAGCATGGCATTAGCTACAGAGCACTGTCAAGTTCCTATGAACAGCCTATTTGCTCTGGTCGTAATCTGCCTGGCAATGAAGTCTGCAATGAGGTAAAACCATAAAAGCCATCTGATATGTTGTCATTTTTAGTAAGTAAGTAAGTAAGTAAAGTGTAAATTTATATAGCGCATACTCAAAAAAAATCTCTAGTCCGTTGAATACATTTTGTCATCAATATTTCGTGAAAAAGTATGTCTTCAGCTGACGTTTGAAAGTATTGAGACTCAGTTCTGGGTCACGAAGACTGTCTGGCAGCGAATTCCAAGTCGACGGGCCTGCCACAGAAAAGCGCCGACGACCGAAACTGTTCAGTCGATAGTGC
>Ga0209454_1002455_pt1 | contig 12598 bp, 6 predicted proteins | sample WorMetHERISLAND1_2_FD_187400 | JGI IMG/M metagenome (GOLD analysis project Ga0209454, IMG submission 187400) | Marine gutless worms symbiont microbial communities from Max Planck institute for Marine Microbiology, Germany - Olavius geniculatus... | ecosystem: Host-associated > Annelida >...
CCAAAGAAGACAGCAGCGACGTCCGTGGGACAGTGACCAGCTACAACTAGGTTCACAAAGTCTGTCAGAGCGCTGAGAAACTCGGTACCTGCCTCTTGACACATCAGCATATCATGAATATGCTGAGGATGCAAGCCATCAGGTCCCCCAGCTGAGCCTGGCGGAAATGAAAGAACAGCTCGACGAACCTCGTCCTCATCTACTGACATACACTGTACAGACTGTGCTGACGGCAGGTTGGACAGACTGCTGGTCGCTGATGGGTGCTTCTGACGTAGCGCCTGCAGAGACTCAGCAGAGGGTACAGCCGGACTGTCTTCTGATTATTATTATTATTATTAACAAAATTATAAAACTCAGCCTTCCATCCATCCCAGGGAGATAAATAGAGTCTGTCTGCCTAACGTTAAAGCAGGGCATGTTCACCTGTGTTGGGTGGCAGGTAAGACTGTGTGATCTCATATGGCAGATGACGCTCCACAGGTCTGCAATGCGTTTTTCATAATGAGCTATACACAACCTTCAACCTTTTAATCTTTTAATTGTCAGAGAGGTCAAGTAACAACAATAAATCTATGTCTCACCAGTTTCCATCTGCCAGACGTAGACAGTGCCGTCAGTACATCCGATAACCACAAAATCATCATGAGGCCGCCACTTTATCACGTGAATAGGAAACAGTTGCCGAGATGCCAGCAGAATACACTTGTTGTCACGAAGAGACAACAAAGACAACGAGTGATCACTGGCTACTGCACAGATGCTCATCTGAACACGTGTCTACAACAACAACATCAAAACTGCTACTAGTACTTCACTGCAATAGTAGATCTAACTGGGTTCTGCACCTAGCTGACAACAATTGACGATAGCTTGGTGGTGTAATGGTAAGATGTCAAACTTATGATTGAGAGGTTGTGGGTTCAACTTCTGGTCGAGTTACTACTTGGATGGGTGACTGTCTGCAAACAGTTAAACCTAAACTAAACTAAATTAAAAATTGTAAAAACGATTGAAATGTATACAAAACCGATTAGTCATGATGAAAGACTATCAGTATGTTGTCTACTAGTCACTACATAATGAATGAGGTCAAGACTGACACTGCATGCTTCCGGAGGCACAGAGAGCTGTAGGATCTCTCCGCCGTGGACACAGAAATCATGGAGCCGAGTGCCCTTGTTGATGTCCCAGACACAAACCGAGAAGTCCACGGCCCCGGAGACCAGGTGCGTTGGATCATACCTCGGACTCTCATTGTGGGGATACAGAAGGCACGTTACACGCCCGGTGTGACCAGTCAGTACTTGGTACGGCAACATGTCAACTGCACGCATCACACATCACACGTAATGTTTAGTGCCGCAGAACGATTAATAACTGTAATTACAATCAACGGTCCGATCTCAACCTTGACGCTACACGATATCAGTGCTAATGCACTGTTTAATCTGTGGCTTTAATGCTGATTTCGGCTTCACAGCCATTTATCATTCGCTTCAATGTTAACATCAAACATCAACCTTGGTTAGTGCAACCACGAGTAATCAGCAATCACAATAGCAATTAAGAAAGAAGACAGCAACGTTTTTCACAAGATAAACAAGTTAATCTATAGTACCTAATATCCACACATGCACACTTGATTACACTTGTGTGCTTATCTGCTACTTACACATTCAGTCACGTTCATAAGCACAAAGTTAAAAAACTACACTCAAAATTTTCATTTTCTATATGTACTGAATTCAAGACTGCAAGCTTCAAGTATGCAAAAATGCATAATGGACTTGAATTTTTGATTGCGATCAATCAATTTAATTGTGACCAACATTTTAGCGAATCAATAAAAGTGCAATTAATCAACTAACAATGATTAGTTCTATTTCCAGTTGATAATAATTTATTCTGCAAGAGCCTGAGCATGGGCCACAGTTATTCAGTCAGGCAATGCAAAAATTTCTAGAAATTTTCAACGCATCGTGATTAAGGCTCAACCTTAGATGATATGTGTAATTGGTAAATCCAAAAAATCATGTGCAAACTTCAGATTTTTAAATTCTTTTCTGCATCTTAAGTCATTATCTCCATAATAAGTGTGGAGCTATTGGTTATGTATGCAAAACACTTGCATACTATCTTTAGACAATTGACTTTTTGCTCAGTTGGCTGAACCATTGCTAAATCTGCTTTGCAATGTGCATGTATCCTAACATTAACATTTCACTATAGATGTGTGTAGCAAGGAAAATTTCCACAATTTCATAGCATTTTAACGTATGTGATTTCCACCTAATTTGCTTTTTTTTCTCCATGAATTAGGCTGCACACTAATCATAATCGGAGACCGACCTAAGTCCTGTCCGCCATCAAGCAGATGCAGTACGATAGTTTCAACCGCTGGTACAAGAATGATACTTCCGTCGGTACGACCACACGCCAACTTGCCCTGTGATGGCATGAAGGTGCTGGCACTCACCTGCAGGTTCTTACCATTCATTGTGTTCTAAACCGCAGACAAAACACACCATCCAACACTATTATGTTACAGATGGAGTGGCCACAGTATTGGGACAACAAAATTCAACAACTTTTCAAGAATTTTACTATGTCGTGTGGCATCATATAAAAACAATTTTCACATCACTGCTAAGATGATTTCGAAAAACGGAAATTCTAAGACTTTTGAAAAACTATTCCATCGAAACCCAAAACTTTCAATGACCCGTTTGCTTTTCGAAAACTTTCCAGTCCCGGAAAAATCAAAAAAGACTTCAAGGACTTTCAATAACTTTAAAGCACTTGTTGGCCGCCATGTATAAAGACTTTGTTTACCAGCCTGCACATTATTCTAACACTGTACACCTATATCTTTTATGACTTTACATGAATGTCCATTATTATCAGCCATGCTTTGTCCATCTCCAATCTCCATGTAACACTAGTGCAACTAGAAGAAGACTTCACAGAGTCAGCTGGCTTCATTGCATCGAAGCTCATCTCATATTCCAAGGCTTTGAGCTGGCTAAAGGCAGATGCAATGAAACTGGCATGCAGCCAAGTCGACCGCATAGTTGAGAACCATTAACAGACAGTGCTTTTTAACTGACTGGCACGCAGCATGCAAGCAGTCCTGCTAACAGGACTTGCCGTTTTTCTCTAGTTCTGGCCGACACCACTGCTAGTATTCATATTACAGACGACTGCGAATGACTTTTTACATCCCCATTCCCTCCGAAATCACTGATTCCCATTCCCATGGGATTCCCACTGGGCTTTTCCCATTCCTTCCCATTCCCATTCTCAAACAATCGTTCAATCGTTGGGGCATAAACAATTCTTGGCCTATTGAAGACTCAAACATGTTTGACGTTGAATCCAAAAACTGATCACAACAGTCAGGATCTTGCTATGCACTACTGAACATCACAAAGTCACAAACTACAGAAAATGTGCTTAATGGTAGACCTACTCAAATCTACTCAAATCCGACTAGAAAACAAGAGGTTTTTTCTCAGCAGATTATAAGCCTAATACTGCATCAACCAATGGAAATTTATTCTGATGGGAATAAGGGCCATTCCCATTCCCATGCAGGTTGCTTCCTATTCCTTCCCATTCCCATTCCCAATTTTGTCATCAGTTACTATTCCCACAGGATTCCCATTCCAATTGGAAATTCCATTCCCATGGTCATCTCTAATTCATATAAACAGATGGCCAGCAGAAAGAGCCAGTGAAGCAATAACTAAAAGTAAAAGTAGTAGTAATTCTTATCATCGTAGTTGAGCAGTGAAGTAACATACGAGCTGATCGATGATTCCTTCCGGCGGTCGATCCAAACTGTTCCACTCATCTTGCAGCGACGTTACACACTTCGCTTGTGTCACTGTAAACAAACCAAACAGCAACATGCACAGAAACAGTGCTTACAATTCCACACTGCCCTTTGCATTAAATATTAGACATCTAAGCAGCATATAGGGCTAATCATGCACTATATTTTTGTAAGTAAGTAAGTACGTTAAGTAATCTATAGCTGCGTTTTGGATGGCATAACAACCATAAACAAGTTTAGTGTGCCACGAATAATTAGATACTCTATGCTGAAGAACGAAAAACAAAATTACTCGAATATTGCATCAATACAACAAAACAAAACTATTTCGAATTTTCCATCTGCCGTGCCATCAAACAGAAATTGAAAGTAGTAGCTAAAAATATTTAAACTATTAAAAGTATTATTATCATTAGCATATTTATAATATATTTATCCATGGCGCACTAAACTTGTTCGTGGTTGTTAGGCCATCCAAAACGCAGCTCAAATAGCATGTTAGCTGTAAGTAACCTCAAACATGCTTGGCGTGTTAGCAGAACAAAAGCAGAAGTGCTTCAGATCATTGCGTTTGAACGTAAACAGAAAGAACGATTTGAGAAACATTCCAAGTAGATGGAACGGCATGTCCAAAAGCACAACTTCCGTAAGTTGACATCCTAATTCACGGAACTTGCGGTTGAGTATGATTTGCAGATGTTCATGGCTGGTTAACAAATTGCCAGAGATTGGCCAAGTACAGGAACCATGCATGCATATTATGTAACTAGTTGCTTTATCGTCCTGAATTCATGTTTTGTAACGGCTTGATCTCTATGCATGGTTACCAAAATAACACTCAATCAACATCCACAACTCTCTCCTAGAAAATAAAATTTACTCACAATTTTTAAAATAATCTTCCTGACAAACACAAATACTATATACCAAAAAAATCATTATGCACAAAATTAGCAAAGGCTAAACTAACATTTAACAAGAAGCCCAGCTGTTGCTAAAAAAACCGATCGTACTGGTTGTCAGTGACCTTCAATGTCATCCAAGGTCGATGATTTTTATCTCAACTGAAAGCCAACATGCCACTTCCTATTAGTGATTAATAGTAACCTTGGCTGTATCTCTCACCGTTTCCGAGATATAGCTAGTTTTCCATTAAATTTCCTATCCCCCCTTCATTCATCCCCCAATTTGAAAATGTTTCTCTTGCACTAGATGGCTGAAATTTTGCACGCCTTAGTTCAAGGAAGATGGCTAATAATCTGCGCAAAAAACTTTCCCCTATGACCTTAAGCCTAGCCACAATACATTCGTTACAGACGGACAGACAGACGGGAAAACGGGCAGATAAACAACAACTCGTACCAATAGCTCGACTGTTACTTAAGTACGGATGACTAAAAAGTAATTTGCACCAAAGCACAATAATTAAACTGAGTATATATGATTGCCTTTACCGACAACAGACAAGTGTTGTGGGAATTACCGGGCAGATTGTCGAAGCTTTCCTGGCGCACGAGCTTCATTTTGTTTTCATTGATGCGTGGAATTTCCCAGATGGCAATTCGCCCGAAGCAATCCCCACGCATGAGAAGCTTTGTCTCTCGATCTCTTCGTCCTCGTGTATATGTGATGACTGGTGTACATTCCAGTGGCTGAAAAACCCACACAACACAATGGCTAGAGCAACGAAAACAAGAAACCCAGCTGTTGCTAGGGGTGTCCAACCATAATGCCTGCACCCGAAAGGCCTGCAAATTTAACATAACTTTTCTTTCACTTACATAACTTGTAAACATAAACATCTGGAAAGGCTCTTAAAATATTACAAGTCTATTTGTTGCGTGGCCAGTCTTTTTGTCACGTGAGTAGTCTTTTTTGACGTGTGATGAAACTTTTTTGTTAAACACCAAGTCATATCATCATGCAACAAGTATTTTTGTCGCATGACGAGTCTTTATTTCTTGCGCGACAAGTTTTATTGTCATGCAACGAGTCTATTTGTCATGCGACAAGTCTATTTCTCGCATGACAAATCTTTTTGTCACGCAACAAGTCTTTTTCTTGTGGGACCTGTCTTTTTTGTGAAGCAACGAGTGCTCTTTGTTGCGCAACAAATCTACTTGTCATGCGACGAGTCTTTATTGTCACGAGATGAGTTTCTTTTGTTGCACAACAAGTCTTTATGCCACACAACAAGTCTATTTGTTGCACGACCAGTTTTTTTGTGAAGCAACCAGTCTTTCAGTCAAGCAACGAATCTTCTAGTCATGTGACAAATGTTTTTGTCAACGACTTGTTGCGCAACAAAAAAAAACTCATTGTGCGACAAAAAAAGACTTGTCGCGTGACAAAAAGGCTCATTTAACAAAAACACAAGCATGTTTTACACGCGACACAAACACATTATTAAATGTGTTTGAGTCCATGCTGAACATTTCTGTCATAAGCTTATATAAATTTGCTCTTTTTTCTAAAGTTTCTGAAGATATGGCAACCAGAAACATTGCAAAATTGCCACCGTCGACCATCTCACTGTTGACTGTAGCCTCATGTTACAAGAACTTCAGCAAATGTCTGCATAATTCTTAGACCACCAAAAACTTGAGTCCCCAGCAAACACTTTTACTCCTCACATTGTGGGAGTATCTTCATTCATTTTTACGTAATTCTCTCCAAAATCAAATCCCCCAAAATTCCAGTCAAACTGATGCAATAAAGATTTCAACAGAAAATTGACGGTTGCATATTTGGAGTCACTGGCAGGCCTACACCATGATGCTGCACAATAATGCCGCATTTCCTGCATTTTTGTGAAAACTGCTGTAAGATAAAATTCAGTTTCTCTCAGTTAAACAAGAAGCCCAGCTGTCGCTAGGGTGGGCCAACAATACAGCCTATATCTGAAGGCCAGTGTATGACTTACAGTTGTGGAAAGAAAGTGATTTCCCAGAGAGACTACAGTCTACACGTTACGGTGACCCCCATATGACATACGCTTTAGCCACGATACATACATTACAGATGATGACGTCAGACACTGAGACAGACAGATAGACAAAACTCGACCTAACAGTTGGCCAAAACTTGTGCACAACTGCTACACTATGTCCAAAGCAAGAAAGCCACTTTTATTTTTTGAATAACTCCGTAAAAATAGCCAATTTTAGTAATTTTTGGAATAAAACATCCAAAAAACGTAACGAAAATGACCATAATTTTGCCCACTTCACCTTAATACTGTTGCTACACTACCTTGTGAAATGCAGATCTCATGGTTCGACCATTAACAACAATGAATTCATACTGGGTAGTGCACTGCACGTGTCTGAAGGTATTTAAAAAATAAAAGTGGCTTCATTTTTTGGGATACAGCGTATCAGTTATGTTCACTGTGCACGTTAAGCTACAGCTTCAATTAAGCAGTTTATCCGACAGATATACCTTTGGGCTGAAGACGTCCAGGACGAGGTAAGCTTGAGGACCAAGCTGGCTTGGAGAGCTAGGGTCAGCTGGGCGTCTGTACTGATCATTCTCCGGGTTAGCACTACAGACGACAACCACAACAACCACATCACTTCAGTGATGAAAATCAAGGCACCTACACAGCGACATAAAGGATGAAGGTGATGTTACAGCTCTATATAGCTATAACTCTGGCCGTGGATATTTTTGTGCCGAGAACTTGCACAACAGTTACTCATATCCTGGGGATTGTTCACACCAGTTTCGGCTTTTCCACGCCTTTTCATTAGAGCTGTCAAATTAACGCATTAATTAACACGTTGATGCATTAATAAATTAACATACATTAAAAAACTTAACACACATACGTAAATTTATGTTAATTGACTAAATTTTGTGAAGCAAAAGTTTCAATATTCTGTTAAACTGCGGTTATATGACAATAGAATGAATTCGAGTAACTAAACTGTAGTTGCCGTTCCATCACTACCATAAATAAATAATTATTCCAATGACAAACTAATAGATTTCTAAGCTAGCCATGACGTCAGTTATTGTTGATTATATGTTTAATAATGTGTTTCTAATTTTCTATATTCTACAGGAGCCCCCCCAAACATCACAAGGCCTGGGGTAACTTACCCCCTACTCTCCCTCTCGACAAGAATGGGTGTGTTGATAACCTGTTAATTAATGCGTTAAAAAATTAATGCAGTGCATTAATGCATTACAAAAATTAATGCTTTGACAGCTCTACTTTTCCTTTTTTAGTCAAGACCATGTATGAGACAAACGGGCAGACGGACGGGCAAGGCCTGTAATGTAACCTGTTGAGATGGCCAAAAAACAAAATGACAAGCAAGCAGGAAAATAGGTGGCACAGTGACTTGGCTTAATGTATTTCAATTGCTGCTACAGATACTGCCACTAATACTACTACTATTAAACTAGTTAGTCTAGCGCACTAGAGGCTAATTTAACGTTATGTGCTATATAAACATCACTTTTCCTTACTTAGTTATTTTTACTCTTGGTTTAAAAAATACTTAAAAGATAAAAGCTGTCTATAGCTTTTAATGGTAACCCATCTCCGAGCTACTTGATCAGTGTCTGAAGTGGCTAATTTCTCACGAGTAAAATAATGTGCGGAAAAACATCAATTAGTACAAACCAGTTACTTACTTGCAGCCACTTAGAACAAGCCATGCAACACACAAGCATGCCGCTTACTACGAGTGCAGTGAAAACAAAGAAAATAAATAATTATCGTAAGATCGGCAGCAGAAATCACACAACGTGCAATAACAAAATAAGACAACAAGAAATCAGTTGCAATGAGTTAAAAGACGTGAAAGTATAACAGCCATGCTTCTATGAACTCAGAAATATTATGTCTATGCAGAAAAAAAATGCACAAAATTCTTTGGCTTGCCATCAAATGAGTATCTGATGCATTCCCAATGCCATTCTATGATTACATCGAAAGTATTCATTTCGGATTTCCTGTTAGTATATGCACTAAAGTCACACATAAAGACATGTGACTCTAATGTGACGTAACTGCAGCCATTTCTTTTCAAATCCAAACCGGGCCTCAGCACTGAGATATATAAAGAATAGAGCTGTCAAAGTGTTAATTTTTTAAATGCGTTAACGCATTGCATTAACTTCTAATGCATAATTAACGTGTTGTTAATGCACCGAAACCCATCAAAAGGGAGAGTAGGGGATAAGTTACTCCAGGCCATGCAACCTCTGGGGGCCCCACCTGTAAAATATAGAAAGTTAGAAACACATTTTCAACAATAACTGACGTCATCGCTAGCTTAGAAATCTATTAGTCTGTCATCTAACTAATATTTATTTACAGTAGTGATGGAACGGCAACTACAGTTTAGTTGCTTGAATTCATTTGATTTTCAAATAACCGCAGTTTAACGGAATATTACAACTTCAGCTTCAGACTTCAGTAAATTTTAGTAAATTTATTTTTTTAATGTGCGTTAATTTTTTTAACGTGCATTAATTTATTAACACGTTAACACATAATTTATGTGTTAATTTGACAGCTCTAATAAAAATGTTAAAATCCAACAAAATCAGACTCCAAGCAAATTCTAATTAAAATCTGGAATGACCCGAGCTAAAAATGATGGTGCATTCATTAACACAGTTTTAAAGATCTGGAAAAAGTAATTTAAAGTTTCTGTTTGTTTCCCTTTTATGAAAGCAATAGAAACACAATTTTTAAAAAATAATAAAACTAGCACAGAGCTGTATGCTCAGTGAAAAGCAGGGCACATAATCTGGCAACAACACTAAAAACTGAGAAAAATGCTGAAATACAGAAATACCAACAATGAGCATCCAAATTTGGAAAGTGTGGAGAATGTTTGCCTAATGACAAAGATAAACTAATCACAACTTTCCACCAAGCACTGAATTTATTACTGATCATGCCACTGCCGTTAATCCTTAAGGCCAGTTCACACGAGCCGTGTGCATGGCCCGTGAAATGGTATATTTTTTCACCCATATTGATGTGCCGTGAACACGGGTCGCGTGAACAGTGAACAGCGCACATGTGTTCACGGCCCGTGTAAACGGTATATAAAAAATGAAAATATTTCTTTTATTTTTGTTAACATTGCGGATAATGTAAACACGACGTCATTATCAGTGTCCATTATTAAATTATATTTTCTTTGTGAATTCTGTATTATAGCACGTAGCTTTCGTTGTAAAACGTCGAATGACACGTCTGTTTCTGTAAAAAAAAAACTCGACTGCTTCAGACGTCTTTAATAGACAATCTTTGCATCAGTCTACTCCTCGTCTCAATAGCCAATGCCAGCGTTTTCTTTCATTTTATGCATAACATAATTAACAAGAAATTTGAGCTAATGCTCACGAGACGTGCGAAAGCCTACAGCAGTTCTGGTTCAGTAGTTTAGCTGAAAATTGGGGTGTTCACGCTAAGTTAATATACAATATGCGCCCTGATTCTTTCTGAAACTTTGGCGCTTTATAAATCATTTACTTACTTACTTACTTACTTACAAATACCAAATTCTCTATCTGGATCACATAGCGATAGTAGCATGGCGCCACCTTGTGAATAATATAGACTTGCGTCACAGCCCGAAATCGTCAAAAAATTCATAATACCCTCTATTTTGGCGTTCAAGGTCATTCAAGGTCATTGAATTTGGCGCCAATTGAAAGCCAGTGTACGACCTCCTATTAGTGATTAATAGTAACCTAGGCCCTATCTCGTTCTAACCGTGTGATGGACAGACGAACAGACAGACAGACGGACGAACAGAATTGCGATGGCTAAGATGCGCTGAAAGCAGTAGCTGCTTTCGTGCATAAAAATGTAACAAAAAACAATATTTGTATATTAAACTTGTTTACTTTGTTTGCAAAATTGCACTTGAAATACGATATTAAGGCACTGCTATGACAAGGCTCATGCACGCGGTCAATAGTCAAACCTCAGCTTTGGCACTGCCAACATAGAGCCCAGGCGTTACAGGTTTGGAAAAAAGTTTTAGCGTACTGGCCTGTAGTAAACATGTAGATACATGTAATAAGACCAGACTGAATCTGTTCAAGAAACATGGATGACCTTACCCAGGGAAGACCTTACGACATTTGTTCGAAAATTCACTAGCGACAACAGTTCAAAGAAAATCAATCAATGCATACAGGAAGCCAACAGAATGGTAGTTTTTAAGAAATATATGTACTTTGTATCCCTTTGTATCAATTCAGCTCTGCCCCATAATGCACCAGCGACAGAAAATTGTGAAAACCCAGCCGTCACCCACACACATAAACCAGTGTACCAAAAAAATACAGCAAGAGATCAATAAATTTAAGAGTGAAAAGCAGTCTGGCCAAATTCACATTAAACGAATACTGTATTGCACCGTAAGATGTACCACACACCAATCTAACGAACTAATTTCTACAGTTCTATGGCCATGAACAGCGTCACGGCTGAGAAAAAGTTGAGAGCAGAAAGTTGCAAATTCCCAACAGAAAACTGAAATTTCTGTCAGAGGAAATTACTGGTGCCCAAAATTTTATTTCCGCCCCTAAATTTTCTCAAAATGAAAGTTCAGCCTAAATTTTAATTTGTTTGGAAAAAACTGTCAGACAAGGAGGAAATTTTTCTGGTTGACTTAAGTTTGGCCCAGTTGCCCCTCTGCCAGAATGCTGCTGCAAAAGTTAGCCATCGATTCCACAGAAACTACGATCAACCAGAGATCACTAGACTAAAAGCCAAAGATCTCCGCAAGCCAAGCAAAAGCCAACCAGCAAATACGATCAAACTCAAACCTCCAAACGCTGCTGCAACCAGTCACGTGATTATATGAAACACAACATCGAAAACCATTCACAAAACGACATTCACACCAAAACAATATAACACAATAAAAAATATTCAATAACGTTCTCTGCAATATTCTACAGAATTTTGTAGAAACCACACTACTACTGCACTGGATAAATAATTGCTGAAATAATATAATTATAATGATAGCTAAGTCACCACATATTACATGACCAGAAAGTGTGATCAACTTCAGTTCAGTGACAGTGCAAAATTTACAATAACTAAATTATGATGTATTAACTTAGAACAAACTTTGACAGTAATAATGATCTTCAGTGCAGCAAGTGGCATCTATAAAATATTTGCATAGATATGTAGACGAGTAAAAAGCCGACAACACTGAACTAAGTGTCAGAGCACGTGGCATTAAGACCAGATCTCGATACCTCACAACGGCTTTGCCTCTCAACAGACTTCCATAGCAGCAGTAGCGAGTTCAAACACAAAAGTCCACAAACCCGTAACACTAACGACAGACAGCAAAGACTGCATTTTATAGGCAATGTGGTATGTCTGCTTCCTTTAGCGTGGGAGTCTGCTGTTACTGCAAGGTGAAACTAGAAAATATATCAAACCAGTGCCGATATATGAGGCCGGCCATCCACTTAAGATTACGATGGCATCATGCGTTAAAAACGGTAGAGGCGACACAAATTGCATTTTGCTGACAAAAAAAATACAAATTTCGGATAGAATTCTGCCAGACAAATTGCGAATTTCCAACAGAGATTACAGGTGGTCAAAATTTCGATTTTTGTCCCTATATTTCCCCAAAATGGGTATTTTAGGCGCAAATTATGCATTCTGGAACAACAATCTTCAGACAAGAAAAAATTTTTCAACAGCTAAAAATTCAAAGCCCCTCCTCAGTCCCCCGGCCATGATTATTATTA
>Ga0209454_1002458_pt1 | contig 12590 bp, 11 predicted proteins | sample WorMetHERISLAND1_2_FD_187400 | JGI IMG/M metagenome (GOLD analysis project Ga0209454, IMG submission 187400) | Marine gutless worms symbiont microbial communities from Max Planck institute for Marine Microbiology, Germany - Olavius geniculatus... | ecosystem: Host-associated > Annelida >...
GCTATACTCAGAGTCAAATATTAAAAAAGTTTGGCCAACGCGGTTCCGTTTGCTGATTGGCTGTCACGGTCACTTGGTAGGCCTACATAGGCGCCATTTGCATTCCAACTCGACTTAGCTGACTGGCCTGCGTACGTTGAGAACGTAAGCTAGTAGTTAGGGCCTACAACCATTAGTTGCAACAATTAGTTGCAGCCATTACCTGCAACTAATAATTTGCTGCAACTGTTAGCTGCAACTGATTGATAAAACTAATTGCTGCAGCTAGTGGTAAATGGAATGAAATGGGCGTCCATGAGCCACGTGCATTGGTCATCAAACTCTTTTAATATAATGGTTCTGAGTAGGCCTGTGTGACTTTATGTTTTACCAGAGAACAAGTATAGCAGAATGCAATTACACCCGAATACCATGGAAACGTACAGTTGGTCGGAAACATTTGCTTCTTCCCTATCAGTGAAATCAAACAATGACACCACAGCTCTCAATAACATTCGACTGACGGACCTCATGAAGATAAACATAATTATTGTATGTGATGTTTCTATGCAATGTGTAACTCGAATTGTGATGTATAACGTTAAAGCTTATATTTGTTTTGGGCTGCCATCCTGGATTATGAGTTGACAGTATGCACTTTCAATCAATGCAGCGTTTCGTAGCGGGACCATATTCAGGAAAAGTCATAAAAGCATATTGTCGTATCTGTTTCGGTTCTAAAGGTACGTGGATAAAAGCGACCTGGGAGTAATTTTACCCCCCTCTCCTTGGTCATCGGAGGGTAAAGCTGTATCGAGTGGCATAAGTAAAACGCATTAGGAACGATACGTTCGACGTCCCAGCTACCGGGTTAGAACGATGCCACGTTGTACTGTAGCTATATAAGGTATGTAAAAACCCAAAATCAGCTTTGGGGAAATAAAGGAAAAATAATATGCGAGATTTACATTAGTTTGGTCACAATTTGAATTATTTTTGTGATTTTTGACACAGATCTTTTAGCAAGCACGTTAATTTATTAAGTATAGACCCACATAAAAATTTATACTATTCATAAACCACTGCAGGGCACAATGGCAAAATTAATCCGTTAATTATTGGTAATAACCAAAACTACTACTGCTAATACTACTACTACTACTACTACAAAATGTCTAATTCTTGTTACCGCAAAAACGAGAATCGTCGCTGGTAACTATAAAACTTTTACGAGGTAGTGCAGCATATGGTGATATCTAGGATATCGTGCGATTTGTTTTGTTTTTGCATTTTGTCTAAAAAGGTTAAAATGAGCAAGTTATCAGAATCAAACACCGCCAAAGTTATTACCTTGGAAATCATAAATTGGCACAGATTTAGCCTAGGCCCTATCTCAGACTCACTTAGTGACGTAGCGTAGGTCTACGTGATGTACAGTGTACGTGTCACAGTCGGCTCTGGTAAACACAATGTGGAAATGTACGATTTTTTGTTGTGGTCGTTAATTCGTCTTATTATCGACTCGATAGGCTGCATGTTGGTTCAAATTCGCACAAGCCGACAGAAGTGAAGCACGTGCACTAGCAGTAACTAGCGGCAGCCGTGCACACCGCGCTGCCTCGTTCACTTAGATGCGATAGTACGAGAATGAGTCGTAAGCATCCGTGGGTTGGGCGAAAATAATGTCGCGGACAGAATGGGTCTGTTTTTCAAAAGCACCTCGGGAGAGCAATCCCCGTAATCGAGCCCTTTCGGCACAAACAAATAGGAAGCCAGTAGGCTGGTACCCGGTAATTATACTATAGTACAGTTTATGGCGCTAGCATAAGTATTGCATCTGAATCAATTCTGCTGGGATCCGCTGTGGTCGAATGGGCAGCGTCACGCATCCGATGCCCGAAAGATCTCTGGTTTGACTCCAACTTTTTGGAACTTTTTATTCGCTGTCGTAATTAATTTTTTTCGAGGTGATAATTGTCTGACTTGGGGTTAAATATTGTCAAAAATTTAAAGTTCGCTTATTAACCCTAAGTTAGACATTTATTACCTCGAAAAAATTAATTATGACTCTCGCATTTTTAGTGTCAGGGTCGGTTAGGGTTAGGGTTAAGGATAAGGTCAGTATTTAGGGTTTGTGGCAGTTTTCGCTAATTGATGTGTAAATTAAAGATGTACCGAAAGGGATCGATTTCCGGAGTGCTGTCCCGAGCGTCTTGTCTATTTTCGTCCAGTTTTTGCTGGCCATCTCGTCTATGTGCTATAGAATGCATTATGGCCATGAAGCTCATTCAATGGCAATGTCGTTGATTTCGGTAGCAATCGAAAGCGTGTACATTGTATGTGCAACTTTCTACTACAGAACGCTTATAGTTGATTGCTGCTGATACGCAGTGCTAAGTGCTGCGACGCTTATAAAACATTTTTATCCGGCATATCTCGGAAATAAGCCAAAAATTAATATTTTTTTATCCCTATTTGTAACAATATTTAACGAAACTAAGAGTAGCGATAAACTGATATGTTCATTGGTAACACCAACAAGCCTAAGACCTTACAGTTTTTTTTGTTTTTTTAACCATTGTGGTAAACAATTGGGAGTCAACGGTTTCTGCGTCGGACTGCAACAGTTCATGTTCACATTACACGGCTAGCATGCTGCTGCAGCGCCTTGTAAGCCTACGCTAGCCTATATACGATAGGCTATAATTGATCGTCTAAGTACCCAAAATGTTAAAATAATCGTTGCTTGTTAGTCGTTGCCCGTGGCATAGGCATATCAGTTTAGTTCATTTTAGATGTGTATTTTAGTCTCATCGATGCATTTTATTTAGTACCTTCGCTCGCTAGAACGACACACGCAGTTGCGAGTCTTCAAAACTGACCAGTAACCAGCGATTTGGTCCAAACATCCAGCGGCAAGAAATTTTAGACTGTTTTTCCAGCAACAAGAAACCTGCGAAGACCGTCGTTTTGTTGCAAAATGAGAGGAGAAGCTGAACATTACTGCAAACGGTAGAACATAGATGGCGTATCAGTTCGTATGTCGAATACGGAACTACCTTTACGAAGCTCACACCTTGTCGTGTGGACTAATTTTGTGCTATCAAAGACTTCTTCAACCGTACGGAAGAGATCGCGCATGTAAGCCTACGTGTGTCAAACACCTAAAATCAAACAAGAAGAAACATGTCTTTGGGCCACAGGGCTGGAACTACCGTTCAGCCTGTGATTAGTCAGCAGGAATTTTTATGGTCACGTGATTTCCGAGGAAAGCTTGAAGAGGATTTTGTTCGGCTTTTGATATGTTATAATACACGATGTCACTTAACTATTCTGAGAAAATCAGCTTTATAACATTCATTTTTCTTTTTACTAATGCTCCTGGACTATTTATGCTAGAACATATCGAATGTCATGGGAGCGTTTGCTGTTTGGTTTACGTACTCCTATTAGCGCTGACTGTAATGGGGTTGGCCCAAAACTGTATAACTGCTTGTAACTGTACAGTGATCGTTACAATGTCAGTGAAGTGGTACAGTGGCAGCTCCACGAGGTCATACTGCTTACCAATAACTGATACTAACTTATGCAGCTCCAGCTCTCAACATGACAATCTGATTTATGTCTAATGTGTGCAGAAATTCCGTTTTTCACAAAATTGTTAAACTTGTAGCACGTCACCGCTTCCATGCCAACAGTACCTTTGGAATTTGGATGACCTTGAGGTTCGACCTTGAAATTTGGTGGTCGGAGATATCTTCAGTATCGGTTGATCGGTCACGGGTCGAACTATCCGGACTAGCGGTTAAAGATAAAACGGTTATCTCAGTGGTTTGGGCGTGGTGTTCTATGCCAGTATAGCATAATGTCTTCCCAAAATGCTTCATGGTGCGGTAAATTGTCGGAAATATCGGTGACACGATTTCGGTGGTTTAGCCCTGGAACGGTTTCTACGGTTTGCGCATGTGTATTGTGTTTATTAAGACAGACTTGGGGCATGGTAGCCCGCGGGGAGGAATTTGTATTTTACGTCAGATGTCTTTTTTCTGTTTTTTCTTGTCTATTTCGCCGATTCTTAAAGCAAAATTTCCGAGCGCTGTCGTCCAGTTTACATGAAACTTTGCAAAAATGGTCGGAAGTGGAATGGCTGTAAAATGTATCTCCAAAAATTTGCAGTCTTCCAAATATCTCGGAAAAAGTTCAAGATGTTGAAAATCGGACGACAAAGCGATTACGTGCAATCTGTACACGTTTAACGAAAAAATTGGTTAACTTTGGCCATTAAGAAAAACGTAGGAAATTTTGACTGACTCTGACCCACACAAAACTAACTTTTTTGGAAGACCATATTTGGCCTTCAGCGTGTGCTGAGGCCTTAAGTTTTTACACGCGCTAAACAATGATCAAGGCTTGTTAATCAAGGCGCACATCCCACCTAAAATGCGGTTTCCTGACAATAAAAATTCGAAAATTGGCCCAAAATTTTGTGTGTGTTTTGGTTAATAACTTTGGGTTCTGTGCGATTAACTTAGCTAAACATTTCCACATGACTTGCCGCAAGGCAGCTATGAAAATTTGGGTAAGCTACACATTCTTTGGGGCGCGCATCCATAATATTTGGAAAGGGACAAACGACGTCCAAAATTCGGCGCGATTTTGGACAACTTTTGACTTTAGTAGCAAATATCACGACGTAGACAATCATAAAACGTTTGAATTTGTTAAAAGCAGAGTTTCAAACATTTAAATCGAAACGGTCTTCAGGCTCAAGCTTTGTTTATTATGTGCCTTGACTAAAACCTTCGATATAAACCGAGTTGTAAAATATTTTAGACAGTAAAACGCTTCAGTGTCAAAAAATGCAAAGCGCGCGCGAGGTTCGAAAACATACCTTGTCAGTGATCTTGATGAACAAGATGAAAACCATAAGAACAAACAAGTTGTCAACAACACCAACTATTCCGATGATGCTGTAAATAACTTTGAATACAAAACTCATCAAGTCGTCGGACATAGAGGGAGATGTGGTGACGTCATTGTTGACGTCACTCGACAACGACGAGTTTTCCATCACTGCTAAAAGTCGTCTCATTCATCTGCCTCAGCAGATTTCTATCGATTCATTTAATGGCAGTTGATGCACGCGGCATGCGTGCACGATGGGCTATGTGACATCTGCATGTCATGTCTACTGAACGTGCAAGACTTACGGAACTTTACAACATTTTCAGTACTTTTGATCGCCTTATTTTTGAAAATTTTAAAGTTAAAACAATACTTTTAAGCCTACGCGGCGTCATGAAGTGCTTTGTGAGCTATCTAATGACCATAAAATGTGAGACCTTGAATTACCATAAGATGACATTTTTAAAGTCTGTTTTCTGCATGTATTTTACTAGATTTATTTGCCTCGCTTTTAGCGACAACTATGTAAACGAATGAAGATAGTCGCAGGATGTCAAAGAAAGAAATAATTGCCATGGATTGCTTATTCTGCAGATATAAAAAAATTATGTCTACAAGAGCTACGACCATTGCGCGGCAATGACTACTACTACTGATCTTGATGATAATAATAATAATAACAACTGACAGACGCAAACCGCGATTTCTAATGCCTTCAGTCGCTATATGTTTAGAACCTATCTCGTATAAGCATATTTAGCATGTACTCTGATTTGTGTGAGTTTACTCGTTGTTGCGGGGCTTTCGGAGGAACGACACACAACACCACTGTGACTGTGCGTGCATTTCCGAGCATCCGTTCTACAGATGGCTTTCTGAAAATGCCAAAACGTAGGCTAACTTATGTAAAAGAAATTGAAAAAGCCATTTTTAAAAGTGGTATGGTAAAACAACTTATAAGTCAAAATATAACCTTACTAATATTAATTATACTCTTAACAATAGGTACCGTTCCTTGTCATTATCGATATCCATTAACTATAGGCCAATTAAAAACAGTAACCGCAGCAACAACAATGACAACAGTTAGAGCCCCAAGCTGCAGTAGCCAACATATGAATTCGCCGTTAAATTTTTGTGCTCCGAGAAACCGCAAAAAATAAAAAAATATATATTCCAATTTTTTACTTTTTACAGAAACGATTTATATGGCACTCAAAATATTAAAGATTGTTTTAAAATTAGAGATAGAACGATAAACAACTTCAGACACACAGATTACATTGTTCTTATCACAAACAACACCAACAGAGCTACAGAAATTACTTAATTTATGGTTTTGTAATTAACAAAAGAACAAGAAAGTGACAACTGACAACACAGTCTTGACTGTAGAAGTCATACTACAACAGGTTGGTTACTTTCAATATCTGAATGTTTTAATCATTGAAAATGTGAGGCTTGAAGCAGATACAAGGACTAAACTTGGAAATGGCAGTGTAATAGCAGAATTGCAACACGAAAGAGCAGAGCGATCAGAACATGTACCAAGTTACGCTTGCTAAAGTTTTTTTGGCCTGTTGGGACCCACGCAAAAGAATCGTGGTTTTATGAAAACTGAAAAAAATATGTCTGCTACAGACTACTTAAAGTACAAGTTGCGCAAAAACGATATTGGCTAAGCATTATTGGCTGTGTTTTATAGCAATAATATTTTCGCAGTCAATACGACTGCTAGCTGTTACCAGTACTAGTCTTATTATAATATTTTGTTATTGGATTTTAACTGGGCTTTATAGTTCTGAAGCTAATTTCCAAAAGCCCTTAAATTTGAAGTTTGCTGCACCCCCCTGTTTGCATAGGTCTGATGATTTTTTTTCACAAGCGCCTTACACCAGCACCCCGTTTTATCTGTGCCGAACAATTTCGTACAATTTCTCATAAATGAACAAACACTGGCACAAACCCTAACCACTGACTTTAACGGTAATCTTAACCTTAGCTGACCTTAACCCTAAAATGTGGAAAAATGCGAGAGTCGTAATTAATTTTTTTCCAGATAATAAATGTCTGACTTGAAGTTAAATGTTGTCAAAAAAGTACGCTCACTTTACTTTTTGCAACATTTAACCCCAAGTCAGACATTTATTACCTCGAAAAAATTTATTACGACAGCGAAAAGAAAAAAAGTTGCAAAAAGTAGGATTCGAACCCGGGACACTTCGTGACGCTGCCCACTTGGCTACAGCAGCTCTCGGCAGAATTGGTTCAACTGCGCAATTTATGCCTGCGCCATATAGCCTATACGTGCTATAGTGTGAGATGGAGCTTGCTCCGCAATAATACTAGGCAGACTTCTACAATATAATAGTATAATTACTGGGTACCAGATTACTGCTAGCCTATTGGTTAGCACAGATAGGACGTGGTGTTGGCGTGAGGCGCTTGCATTTCTTCTTGTTGTTTGGTTTATAAGATGATAATTTCAAAATATTATTTTTTTTCAAAAAATGTCCGATTCATGTTTTTAAAATTAAAATTGAAATTAAATTAAAAAATATATGCGAATATAACCCGAAAATTATGGTATTTGGTAATTTAGGCACAGCACTAAAAAGCTTAATTAGAAGGTGTACAAAGTGCTTTAAATACATGCAAAAATAAAGCTAAGGTAAAACAAATATCAGGGTTAAGTAAAAATATTGAGAACATTTTATTTTACCAAAGATACTCCGACAGAAACGAGGAGTCGATAAAGACCTTAACTTACTTACAGCACACGGCTCTGCGATAACCCACCTCCACCGACTGTACCGCCTATTCGCAACGAACGGCCGTGAGTAGCGAGTAGATGTCTGCTAGGCCTGCTATACATGCACTCTTGCAGACAGCCCGCTGGTTGCCAACCAGTCACAGACAAGCTTTTTTCCATTGGTTCATCTCCCATAAAACATTATTTAGTCAAATGAAGCAAGCTTGCATTCGACCGATCTAGAAAATATCAGCACCAAAACAACATGCAGATTTTAGACCCATTGCTATTTACGCGGGTCATGGAACGACTGGTTGTTCGGCAGTACATGTATTCTGCTGTACTCTCACTTTCACCTACGCTGCAGTTTAACGATCAATTTGCTTTTCGACCCACCGGTTTTACCACAGCTGCCATAATCTCTCTACTCCACACTATTACCAACCTAATCCTTACGTCATAGTCATATCTCTAGACTTTTGCAAGGCTTTTGATACTGTCCGGCATTCAACTGTACTTAACAAGTTAGCTCAGCTACATCTGCCTGATCATATCTATAACTGGCTTGCAAACTTTTTTACTGGATACTCACATTGCACATCATTGTGTGGCCAAACGTCTGAATTCGAGAACAAATGCCAGCATAATAAAAGGATCATCTATTAGACCCGCTGCATATGCTGTCAATGCAGATAACCTCACAACTACGATTTTAGGCAACTGTCTTTGCAAACTCGCAGACGATACATACATCGCGACCTACCAAACTTCGCAATATACAGTCTTTGGCAGAAAAATATAATTTCACATTTAACTGTGTAAAGTCCAGTGAGATTGTCTTTACTGATCCCCAGCGAAGACGACAACATGACCACCCACCGCTTACTCCAGGAATTGTGCGCCGTCAAAAGCTCCATATGCTTAGAATCACTGTGGCGAACGACTTCACAGTTACAGAGCATGTCCAGGACCTGACTGTGAAGTCCGCTCAAACAACATACGCTCTTCGTGTCCTACGGGCGCACGGATTAAGTGTCAGTTACTACATTCTCCCCTCTCGAAACATATCGGATACATGAAAACACCGACAAAAACATTGAAGAAATTTTAATCACGTAAACGCCAAAAGTATGCAGTTACTAATATCAAATGCCAGTTGCACGTACCATACATTGTAGCACAATCGCCAACAAGAAAGCTCAGCTGCCGCAAAAGAAAATGCGCTACAGCGTATAAAGTTCTTGTTGCAATACTGAACTTCAGGGTCATCGAAGGTCGATGATTTTTATCTCATATGAAAAAACGTATGCGACTTCCTATTAGTGGCCATTAGTAATTTTGGCCCAATCTCTCACCGTTTTCGAGATATGGCCAATTATTTCAAATTTAAAAAAGACACATTTGTCCTACCCATCTCTCCATTTTGCACACCTAAGTTTAAGATGCAGGACTGAATATTCGTATAAAAGTTTTTTCACAAGCCCTAATGGTTAGCCACAATACATCCGTTACAGACGGACAGACGACAAACGACAACTGTGCCATAGACGCCTACAACATAGCTATCAATTTTTATTGCCTAAAAATAAAATAATGTTTTTTTAATTTTTTTTAATTATGGCTGTTTCATAGGCTAAGCAAACGCAACACAAACTATGCCGTATTCTTTAGAAAAATCTGTGCAAAATTGTTTCTGTCAAAGCGCCCTCAAAATTTCACCGACTTTGGCAAAAACGTGACAAAGAAAACAAAGTTATATAAAATGTTCGCTAATTTTCCATCTCAGCCAATTCGCGTCAGCGTACTACCGTATTAAACGCAGATGTTTATGCTGCTTGAAGCAAGTAAACAGTCAAACTCTGATGCATGAATACGGGCAGTTTCATAATGATAATTGATAATAGGTAACGAGAAGTTCCATGTCACGTTCGCTTCCGGCAAAGCAAGTTCCCGAGGAGAAAAAGTTTTTGGAACATATACAAATCTCGGTTTTGAGAAAAAAAGTTGGCGGGCGCGAAATTTGCATACGATAATTCTCTTCTTTCGACGTACAAACACACAAACGGGAAGATAAAACCATAACCAGTGCAAGCCAAAATAATCGGACATCATCGTCGTTATATTCGTCTATTGGTTGTTATTAAATTAACGCTTCATATCGCTATATGTGCAGTTGTGCTTTTTTCACATTAGCCTATTTTACTGTGCAGAATGTCATGTCACAAACTAGTGTGATTGTATCACTGCAGTTAGGTCCCAGCTCAATTATTTCGATCTGTTATGGATGTGTCATACAGCATGCTGTACAGCAAGCTGTAGGCCTACAACAGATCTAATAAGCAACCTGAGCTAATGGTCATGAGACGCGCGAGAGTCTATAGCAGTTCCTGTTCGCAGGTAATCTTGGTCTATCTCTATCCATTTCGTCGCAATTTACTTTTTTTAAAGCCATAAATCGCCAAAAAATCACTAAAACCCCTTTTTAGTGTTTAAGGTCAATTAAGGTCATAATGTTGACAATTCTAAGAAGCCCGTCGCAGTGCTTTTATGTTAGGCAGCATGTCTGTGTCTATCTGCAATCATTTTCACGCTAGACAAGCCAACAGCGGATAAATAACCATTTTTAGAGGGGTACCCCTTTTTGACACCCGCATGCGCAGACCTCAAACCTAGAGGTCCGGACTTGAATTGCTAAAATCTACATTCAATGCTGAAAATTTCTTTCGTAGGTTGTTGTGGTTTATCTCCAGTTATTTTGACGCAATTCACTCTTAAAATCCGTGTCGCAGCTTAAAATCGCGAAAAATTCAGTAAAACCCCCTATTTTGGGGGTTTAAGGTCATTCAAGGTCATCGATGTTGACATTTCTAAAAAGCCCGTTGCCAGTGCTTGTTATGACAAGCAGCATGTCTGTGCCTATTTGCAATTATTTTCACGTTAAAAAGCCAATAGCAGTAGAATAACGCTTTTTAAGGGGATGCCCCTTTTTCTCCCTTCTTTCTTGGGGACCCTTTTCGCCCAGAGGCATAAAATTTTGTCCCAAAATACTAAGGACTCTAAGCTATCACACGGTGAAAACCGGAAGTCTCTATCTCACCTAAGCTCCGATCGTTACCGGGTTGTGACAGACACCAAGACAGAATTACCATAGCTAATACGCACTATGCTAGCTCTCGCGCCTAAAAACACATCGAATCAGCTGGAGCTTGGACCTGCATCCCAACAGGTTAAGCTGAAGGCTGGACCTGTTTGCGGAACATACGTCTGACGCCCGTCTGGAAGTCGCGGTACTTGGCGGCGTAGATGAAAGGGTTGATGCAGCTGTTCATAAGCGCCATCGTTGCGATGATGTTATAGAACAAGCCACTGATGGTGGTAATGTAGTTGATGACCATCATGAAGGTGTAGATCCCATTCGGCGTCCAGCATACGATGTATCCGCAGCAGACCATCAGTGACGTCATCACGGCGTTGCGCCCTGCTGCGTTCACGCTTGAACTCGATCCAACATTCGCCTGAATTTGCATCAACAAAATTGCAGATGTTTTTGAGGCAATGAAATTTGACATTTTGCTTTGACAGTGCTGAGGCTTAGCGGCACGGTCACTTTTAGTTAATGACCAACTGGGCCATTATCTCATACTTAGTCGCACATTTATAAAGCGCACATTTATAAAGCTTGTTTCGTCAAACAGTGTTTAACGTCTGAAGTTGATACTTTGCTCGCACACGCGGTAAAGCATTGTAGACAAAAATGCACATTCAGTAGCCTGTCAAATTGTTTGCTAATGTTCAAGTTTTCATCGAAATTTAAGTTCTTTGGAAAATCGTTGGTTTATTTTATGGGTTATAAATATATAATAATAATAATAATAATATGACTTGTAAAGCGCCAGTATGTGCTAAGAGAAAGACTTCAGTGGCGCTGGCGGACAGAACTAGTCGCTGAGGTTAAATGTCTCACGGAAGATGTGTGTCTTCAACCTGGATTTAAACACAGTCAGTGAACAGCTACTTGTAACGTCAATGGCCAGAGAGTTCCAAACGGTGGTTGCTGTGCAACGGAAAGTACGATCAGCAAAGCGAGTTCTTGTGGTCGGCTTGTATAGTAGCGGTACAGCGGACGAGCGGAGATGAGGAGCAGATCCCCGAAGTCTGATGTGGCGACTGAGGTATGACAAGGTGGACGTACTGCGGATTTTGTATGTCAGAACTGCCATGAGCTGCAGGACTGTGACAGCCTTTGCAGACGACGACTGCGTGCCGTGGTGTGTTGATAAATACCTTGGTACGCATTGAGTGAACAACGCGAGAATAGCAGAATAAACAAGACAAGATAGGAAGTAATTATAGGTACCTTGAAGCCTAGTTCTAGGCTAAATATTGCAGTAATGGTTTGACTTTCGAGTTCTACGGGTCAAGTTCTCTTTACATTTGTAATACTTGCAAGTGTTATTTTTGCGTGTAGAGTTGGCGTGTTGGCATTGGGTGAATTAATGTTCTCGTTTCCGGGCTCAGCGCCGATTAACTTTGTTGATCGCGTACTGTACATTGTGTTAACCATTACGCTAAGCCAGTAACGTGTTACAGATTGAGTCTAGAAATGTAGAGTTATGGATGAGAACGAAAAATAGCATATTCTGTTTAACTTATTTTCAATTGATGGCTGGATAATGATGTTGTCCATGCTATACATTTGCGGACGAGACGAGAGAATTGGCTTAAATAATAGAATATTGTTCAATTAGGCCTAACGCCAGGCTCAACTTTTAAGCTAAATAAATGTACAAAACATTAGTTTATACACTTGTTAACGGCAACATTCAAGGACTTGCACATCTAAAACAGCAAAAATTACAAAAGGTGATATTGCCCGCATCACACAAACTGTGTGTCAATGTGCTGCTGAATAATATCTTCTATATAATATAATATAATTTATATAATATATATA